>JGI1358J11329_10004219_pt1 | contig 10410 bp, 10 predicted proteins | sample Subgroupgradi54m_FD_11329 | JGI IMG/M metagenome (IMG submission 11329)
TGGCAGATGATTAAGAAATATGCAAAGCAAGCGCGGATTAGGAAGGAAATTACCCCGCATACCTTCAGGCATTCGTTTGCAACTCATTTGCTAGAGCGCGGAGCAGATCTAAGAGTGGTGCAAGAACTTTTAGGGCATGCCGATATTGCAACCACACAAATTTATACCCATATTTCCAAAGATCATTTAAAATCAGTCCATCATAAATATCACCCACGGGCGTAAGACATAAAAGTTAACAGGCAGGAGAAAAATATGAAACATTTAAAAATGGCCGTTATGATTGCAATGTGTGCTTTATTAATATCGGGTCCTCTTTTTGCAGAGTGGGCAAAAGCGGAGGAACCGCAGCCAAGCGAAGAGACGCTTAAGAATATGAATCGTGACGAGCAAAGTCGCAGAGTAGAACAGCTTGCACGTTCCTTCACTAATTTGGAACGAAAGATGGATCGATTGGAAGATCGCTTAGAAAGGTTGGATGAGGACTTTAAAGAGTTCAAACGTAATATCAATTCTAGAGTCTAAGCTCTTTCTTTAAAAAACCACAAGCCGTTCATTTTTAATTGACTCAACCCACTATAACTTGTATACTAACCTTTCTTGAAGTTCCGCATAACCCACCAAAACTGTATGTTGTATCATAAGTTACGTTGGATAGCGGGGTGGGGTCTGTTTGCTTAAGCGCTGATTACGGCGCTATCGTCTAGGTTGGTCTAGGACGTCAGATTCTCATTCTGAAAACAGGGGTTCAAATCCCCTTAGCGCTACCAGTTATTGTAACAGAGGATAGTTGCTTGGACTGCTATGATTGATAGATATACCCGCCCAGAAATAGGGCGGATTTGGACGGAAGAAGCAAAGCTTTCCAAATGGCTTGAAGTGGAGCTCACCGCACTTGAAGCCCTAGCCCACTATAACTATATTCCAAAAGGTATTCCTGCTAAAGTTCGAGCAAAAGCCAAGTTTAATCTCAATCGAGTCAAAAAAATTGAATCAACCGTTCAACATGATGTCATTGCTTTTCTCACAAATTTAGCTGAAAATATTGGGCCTGACGGCCGATTTGTCCACTTCGGTTTAACTTCATCTGATATTCTCGATACCGCGCTTGCACTTCAATTAAAAGAAGCTTCCGCTCTTTTAATCAAAGATCTCAAGGAATTAATTGATGTTTTGAAGAAAAAAGCCCGTGAGCATAAAAGAACGCTCATGGTCGGCCGGAGTCATGGTGTTCATGCCGAACCAATTACGTTTGGTTTGAAAGCAGCATTATTTTATTCGGAATTCAAACGCAATCTTGTGCGTTTTGAACGTGGAGCAGAAAACGTAGCCTACGGAAAAATTTCAGGCGCTGTCGGAACGTTTGCAAATGTACCACCAAAAGTGGAAGCTTACGTTTGTAAAAAATTGGGATTAAAACCCGCTCCGATTTCCACACAAATTCTTCAACGCGACCGCCACGCAGAATATTTAACAACCATTGCGATCATCGGCGGTTCCTTAGAAAAGTTAGCCACGGAATTTCGTAACCTTCAAAAAACAGAAACGCTTGAAGTGGAGGAGTCATTCGGAGCAGGGCAGAAAGGTTCTTCTGCTATGCCTCACAAGCGGAATCCCATCACAAGCGAACGAGTGGTGGGGCTTTCGCGGATTCTCCGCGGCAATGCGGTTGCTGCTCTTGAAAATATTTCTCTTTGGCATGAGCGGGATATTACCCATTCATCAGTGGAGCGCGTGATTTTCCCGGACAGCACGATTCTTTTGGATCATATGCTGACGACGATGTCGAACGTCCTTCGGAATCTTAAGGTTCACAAAGATCGAATGCTTCAGAATTTAGAAGGAAGCCGCGGCATGGTTTTTTCTCAAGGACTTCTTTTGAGACTAATAGAAAAAGGGTGTACGCGCGAGCAAGCTTATAAAATGGTTCAAGACTCTGCCAAGAAAGTGTGGGATGAAGGTTGGACCCTTCGTGAAGCAGTGCTTGAGGATAAGAAAATTCTCACTCGTCTCAGCCGAAAAGAAATTGATTCCGTTTTTAATTACAACTATCACACGAAGCACGTAGAACAAATTTTTAAACGTCTTGGAATTTAAGTGTTCGGGAAGAAGAAAATGAAAACACAAACGCTTTGGGAATCGAACCTTCCGCTACCACTCGTTGGCCGAGGAAAAGTACGTGATATCTACGCTATCGGTGAGGGTAAGTTGCTGATCGTTGCCTCAGACCGCCTCAGTGCTTTTGATGTGGTGCTTCCAAATCCGATTCCGTTTAAGGGTGAAGTGCTGACACAAATTTCAGTTTTTTGGTTTGAGTTTTTTAAAAATCTCGTACCGCATCATTTAATTACCGCAGATGTTTCCAGAATGGGGCTTTCCAAGAGCATTCTTGAGGAGTTTGGCGGTTATTTAGACGGTCGTTCCATGCTGGTCAAGAAAACAAAGCCTTTTATGGCAGAATGTGTTGTTCGAGGTTACATCACCGGAAGCGGTTGGAAAGATTATTTAAAAACCGGTTCCGTTTGCGGCCACAAACTTTCTCAAGGTTTGAAACAATGTCAGAAGTTTCCCGAGCCTCTTTTTACACCGGCCACAAAAGCAACATCGGGGCACGATGAAAATATTTCCTTTGAACAGGTGGCTAAAATCGTAGGGGAGAAAAATGCTGAAAAACTTCGTTCGTTTTCCATTGGGATTTACAAAAAAGGAACAGAATACGCCGCTTCCAAAGGCATTATTGTCGCGGATACTAAATTTGAGTTTGGGGAACTAAACGGAGAAATTATTTTAATCGATGAAGTATTAACGCCTGACAGTTCCCGTTTTTGGCCAAGCAGCATTTACGAACCCGGTCATGATCAACCCAGTTATGACAAGCAAATCGTGAGAAATTATCTTTTGGACATTAAATGGGATCAGAAACCACCAGCACCTGAGTTACCGGAAGCAGTGGTGGAAAAAACAAGCGCAGCATATCGAGAAATTTATCAAAAATTAACCGGGAAAAAGATTGGCTAAACAAATATGTTCAAAGCAAAAGTTGATGTAACTCTTAAAAAATCAGTTTTAGATCCACAAGGCCAAACGGTTTTGCAGGCACTTCATTCACTCGGGTTTAAAGGTGTGGAGGGTCTTCGCGTGGGAAAACATTTTGAGTTGATGCTTAATTCAGGTGATATGAAGAAGGCCGAAGGGGATCTCAAAACAATGTGCGACAAACTTTTAATTAATCCAATTATTGAAGAATATTCTTTTAAGTTGGAAGAAGTTAAATGAAAGCAGCGGTTATTGTTTTTCCAGGTTCCAATTGCGACAGTGACTGTTGGCATGTGCTGAATGATGTCATGGAAACCAAAGTTCAGTACGTGTGGCATAAGGAAACCTCGCTTCCCGATATCGACCTTGTTGTATTGCCCGGCGGTTTTAGTTATGGTGATTATCTTCGCACCGGTGCCGTTGCGCGTTTTTCACCTGTCATGAACGCTGTCCAAAAACACGCCAAATCCACAAAGCCTGTCATTGGAATTTGCAATGGGTTTCAAATCCTGCTTGAAACAGGTCTCCTTCCTGGCGCGATGTTGAGAAATCGATCGCTTAGATTTGTTTGTAAGTATGTTTATTTAAAAACAGAAAACAACAAAACTACCTTTACAAACCGCTTAGCGAAAGACGAAGTGCTTCAAATTCCAATTGCACATGGCGAAGGAAATTATTTTTGCGATGAGAAAACATTAGAAGAGCTTGAAACGGGAAATCAAATTGTTTTTCGGTATGCTTCTGAACGTGGTGAATTAGGAGGCCGGTTTAATCCAAACGGTTCGCTTGGACATATCGCCGGAATTGTCAACAAAGAGGGAAATGTGCTCGGAATGATGCCGCATCCGGAGCGGGCTAGTGAAGAAGTTTTAAGTTCTGATGACGGCCGAAAAATTTGGGAGTCTATTTTAAATAGTCTGAAATGACCACGACAATGCAAGAACCAGAAATTAATCAGAAATTGATCGAATCTCACGGCATCACCGCTGAAGAGTATAAGAAAATCTGCGAGATTCTAGACCGTGAGCCTAATTTTACGGAGTTAGGTATTTTTTCCGTGATGTGGAGCGAGCACTGCTCCTACAAAAATTCGAGACCTGTGCTTAAACTTTTTCCACGTGAAGGGAAAAATTTACTGGTAAAAGCAGGTGAGGAAAATGCCGGCGTAGTGGATATTGGAGACGGTCTTGCCATTTGTTTTAAAATTGAAAGTCATAATCATCCGTCCGCAGTAGAACCGTTTCAAGGCGCTGCAACCGGTGTCGGTGGAATCATCCGGGATATTTTCACAATGGGTGCTCGTCCTATTCTTTCCATGAATTCGCTTCGATTCGGAAGTCTTGATAAAACGCAGAATAAAAATTATTTGTGTGGAGTTGTGGGTGGTATCGCACATTATGGAAATTGCATTGGGATTCCAACCGTAGGCGGTGAAATTTATTTCGATGAATCCTACGAAGGTAATCCGCTTGTAAATGCGTTTTGCCTTGGAATTATGCGGCATGAAGATTTGGTGAAGGGAAGTGCCAAAGGTGTTGGGAATTCCGTTTATTACGTTGGGGCTACGACCGGCCGCGACGGCTTGGGTGGAGCGGCTTTTGCTTCACGAGAACTCACAGAAGAATCGCAAGAGGACCGTCCAGCAGTTCAAGTGGGTGATCCTTTTATGGAAAAATTGCTTTTGGAAGCTTGCCTTGAGCTTGCAAAATCGGATGCGATTGTGGGAATGCAGGATATGGGAGCGGCCGGTCTTACGTGTTCCACCTGCGAAACGGCAGCGCGCGGGAACGCGGGAATCGAAATTGATTTGGCAAGAGTTCCTAAACGTGAGACAGGAATGGTGCCATACGAGATTATGCTTTCCGAGTCGCAAGAACGTATGCTTGTGATTGTGAAAAAGGGAAAAGAAAAAGTTGTCAAAGATATTTTTGAAAAATGGGACCTTCATTCGGTGAAACTCGGTGAGGTAAAGGATGGAAATCTTATGAAAGTTTTCGAAAATGGAAAACTGGTTGCTGAGATTCCCGCAAAAGCGCTTACAGATGAAGCCCCTATTTATCAGCGGGAAATGAAAGAGCCCGATTATTTGAAGAAGGTGAGAAACCTAGATTTAAAAAATATTCCTGAACCTCATGATTACAATCAGGTTTTGTTGAAATTACTCGATACGCCTACCATCGCATCCAAAGCCTGGATTTATGAACAATATGATCATATGGTTCGTACGGACACAGTTTTTCTTCCAGGCCATGACGCCGCACTTGTGAGGATCAAAGGAACTAAAAAAGGGATCGCAATTTCTACCGATTGTAACGGGCTTTATTGCTATTTGGATCCTTACGAGGGTGGGAAAATTGCAGTGGCCGAAGCTGCGCGAAACGTAGCCTGTTCCGGTGCAAAACCGCTCGCGATTACCAACTGTCTTAATTTCGGAAATCCGATGAATCCCGATATTTTTTGGCAATTCCGTAAAGCAGTAGACGGGATATCGGAAGCTTGCCGGGCATTCGAAACACCTGTCACGGGTGGAAATGTCAGTTTTTATAACGAAAGCCCGAAAGGCGCGATTTACCCAACCCCCACGATTGGAATGGTAGGTATTCTTGATGATATTAAATTGAGAGTTCCTTCCTTTTTTCAAAATGTAGGCGATACGATTTACCTTTTAGGGGAAACCTTTGAGGAGTTGGGCGGAAGTCAGTATCTCCTTCTAGAGCACGGTTTGCGCCAGGGAATTCCGCCGAAATTGGATTTGAAAAAAGAACGCGCACTTCAAGATTTAATTCTAAGTTGCGCGAAGGCGCGTCTTTTAAATTCGGCTCACGATCTTTCAGATGGCGGGCTTGCGGTCGCGCTTTCGGAAAGTTTGTTGGGGAAAATTAATCATCCGTTGGGCGCTACCGTAAATCTTGATTTCGGAAAACATTTGAGGCGTGATTCGCTTTTATTCGGAGAGACTCAATCGCGAATATTGGTAAGTCTTAATCCTAAGAAGGAACATGAATTCGAAGCACAAGCAAAACGGAATGGAGTTCCGTATTTCAAAATCGGGCAAGTTACGAAAGGTGGATTGCAGATTCAATCTTTAATTAATCTATCATCCGAACAAATTGAAAAAACGTATCGGGAAGCGATTCCCGGAAGGATGAATTAATGGGCGGCGAAGGCATTAAAGACCATTGTGGTGTTTTTGGAGTTTTCGGTAACGACAAAGCAGCTGAATTGACTTATCTTGGCCTTTTTGCGCTTCAGCATCGGGGTGAGGAAAGCGCCGGAATTGTTACCAGCGATGGGAAAAAACTCCATCTTCATAAAGCAATGGGTCTTGTGGGAGACGCTTTTACACCAGCAGTTTTGCAGAAACTTCCCGGACGAGCTGCGATTGGCCATGTGCGTTACTCAACGACCGGTTCTTCTACACTTTCTAATGCACAGCCTTATATGGTGGATTATTCAAGAGGAGCTGTTGCGATTGCCCATAATGGAAACTTAACCAACGCTCAATTCTTGCGTTCAGAGCTTGAAGCGTACGGTTCTATTTTTGGAAGTACGACAGATACAGAAATCTTTATCCATTTGATGGCGAAACCAACCTATAAGAACACGCAGGAAAGTGTTTTGGGTGCGATTCAGCGCATTCAAGGGGCCTACTCGTTTACGCTCTTAACAGAAAAAGAGTTAATCGGAATTCGCGATCCGCATGGTTTTCGTCCGCTTTGCATTGGTAAATTGGGAAGTGCCTATGTCATTGCCTCAGAAACGTGTGCTCTTGATTTAATTGAAGCACAATACCTCAGAGACGTGGAGCCCGGTGAAGTGGTCATTATTGATGAAAAAGGCCTTAGAAGTTTTTATCCATTCAAAGAGAAAAATTTACGGCTTGCGCACTGCATCTTCGAACATGTGTACTTTGCGAGGCCCGATTCAAAAATATTTGGTGAAAATGTAGCAATCGTTCGAGAAAAGCTAGGACGAATTCTAGCGAAGGAACACCCGGCAAAAGCGGATTTGGTCATTCCTGTCCCGGATTCTGGCAATTTTGCCGCGATGGGGTATGCTCAAGAATCAGGAATTCCGCTTGCGCACGGTTTTACGCGCAACCATTACATCGGCCGTACCTTTATTAATCCGATGCAAGAGATGCGCAGTTTTAAAGTAAAAATTAAGTTGAATACGATTCAAGAAGTTGTCGCTGGGAAACGTGTCGTGGTGATTGATGATTCCATTGTTCGAGGCAACACGTCCAAATCGCGAGTGGGGCTTTTAAGAAAAGCCGGGGCAAAGGAAGTTCACATGCGGATTAGCTGCCCGCCGCATGTCTCTCCTTGTTTTTACGGAATTGACTTCCCATCAAAAGAAGAATTGATCGGTTATCAAAAGACAGTGGATAAGATTAAAGAATTTATCGGAGTCGACAGTCTGGGATACTTGAGCCATGATGGACTTTTGAGTGCAGTTTCATTTCCGAAGGAAAATTATTGCACGGCTTGTTTTACCGGGAAATACCCCACGAAAATTTTTGATGAAATGGATAAATTCAAATTGGAGCGTACGTGGTAGAGGCTTATGCGGGCGTTCCGCATTTGAAGGGGGACCGCTCTTACAATAAAGTTTTAGCAAAGTTAGCCCGTTCGACTCAGGGGACATTTCGGTCCAGCTTTGGTGGTTTTTCATCGCTTTTTGATATTCAAAAACTGAAGCTTCGTTATCCCATTCTCGTTTCAACGACGGATGGGGTAGGCACTAAATTGGAGCTCGCCCGGTTTTTGGAAAAGCATGATACGATTGGAATTGACCTGGTTGCGATGTGCGTCAACGATTTGATCACGTGCGGTGCTCAGCCGGTTATCTTTCTTGATTATTTTGCTGCCGGTAAATTTGACCGGACAAAAACGATTCAAGTCATTAAAGGAATCGCTCAAGGGTGCCGCCAAGCAGGTTGCGCGTTGGTGGGCGGTGAGACGGCAATCATGCCGGATTTTTATACCGATTCAAAATACGATCTGGCAGGATTTTCGGTAGGTCTTGTCGAGCGTTCAAAAGTAATTAATGGCCAGAAAGTGAAAGCGGGCGATATACTTTTAGGACTTGGTTCTTCCGGTTTTCATAGCAATGGTTATTCGCTTTTGAGAAAAGTATTTACGAAAAAAGAGCTCTCTGGAAAAATCGGGCGTAAATTACTCACACCAACTCAGATTTACGTAAAACCTGTTTTAGAAATTATCCGTAAAATGCAGGTGGGGGCCATCGCAAATATTACGGGCGGCGGTTTTTACGACAACCTTCCACGGGTATTGCCAAAAGGATTGGGTGCACGGATAATAAAAAGAAGTTGGCTGGTAGACGTTTTATTTGCTGAAACACAAAAACGTGCGCGTTATTCAGATCAACAAATGTTTCATACGTTTAATATGGGAATCGGAATGATTCTGATTCTGAAACGAGTTGATATCAAGCAGGCGCAGAATATTTTGTCTAAGAATCGAATTTCTTCGTGGGCGATTGGTACAATCAAACAGGGGAGTGAGATTTTAATCCAATGAAAATCTTAGTGATTGGATCTGGCGGGCGAGAACATACTCTTATTTGGAAAATTGCTCAGAGTCCGCTCGTCACAAAAATTTATGCAGCACCTGGCAATGCGGGAATTGAGACGCTTGCCAAGTGTGTCAATATTAACATGGATCAACTCGATGATTTACGGCAATTTGCGCTCAACCAAAAAATTGATCTTACGGTGGTGGGTCCTGAGTTACCACTTGTGAATGGGATCGTTGATTTATTCGAAAGTTCCGGACTCAAAGTGTTCGGCCCTTCTGGGGAAGCGGCCAAGCTTGAAGGGAGCAAGGCATTCTCCAAGCGTTTGATGGCAGAAGTTGGGGTGCCAACAGCGGCTTTTCAGATTTTTGACAGCGTGAATGAAGCAAAACGTTTTATTGTGGACCGTGAACCGCCGTTTGTAATTAAAGCCGACGGTCTTGCAAGCGGTAAAGGAGTTTTGATTGCCAATTCTTGCGAAGAAGGAATCCAGGTGGTCAATCAAATGATTCAAAACCGCCTGTTTGGTGATTCGGGAAAGCTGGTAGTGATTGAAGAATTTTTCAAAGGAGATGAGCTTTCCATCCTTCTTTTTACGGATGGCGAAAAAATTATTCCCTTGGCAAGTTCTCAAGACCACAAGCGAGCGTTTGATGACGATCAAGGGCCTAATACAGGCGGAATGGGCGCTTACTCACCATGTCCGTTTGTTTCAGACCAGGAAGTGAATGAAATATTGGACAAAACAGCCCGCCCCGTGATTCAGGAACTTAAGCGTCGAGAAAGTCCTTATCGGGGGCTTCTTTATGTTGGTTTGATGATGACTCAATCAGGTCCTCAAGTTTTGGAGTATAACGTACGTTTTGGTGATCCTGAAACTCAGGCGGTTCTTCCGAGGCTTAAGACGGACATCGTTCCGATTATGCTTGAGATCGCTAACGGAAAATTAAAAACTTTGAGTCTAGAATGGGATCCTCGCCCTTGCCTGGCGGTGGTGATGGCATCGAGAGGTTACCCTGGGACTTATCAAAGCGGATTTGAAATTAAAGGACTGGATCAAATTAAACCGCAAGATGCAATCGTATTTCATGCGGGAACAACCCGAGAACCATCCGGTCAGGTAGCCACAAGCGGTGGAAGGGTTCTTGCTGTCTCTGCTTTAGGCGAATCGTTTAAAGATGCCCGCGACCGAGCTTATCAATCTGTTGAAAAGATTTCTTATGAAGGCGCTTTTTATAGGAGAGACATTGGAAAGCGAGCGTTTGAAAAAACAGAGGTGAGATAAACATGGCGAAACCGCAAGTAGCTATTGTAATGGGAAGTGACAGTGATTTAGAAATCATGACGGAAGCGGCAAAATCTCTTTCTGATTTTGGAATTCCGTATGAAGTTCAAATTCTCTCTGCGCACCGGAGCCCGGAACGGGTCACACAATTTTCAAAAGGTCTTAAGAAACGGGGTATTGAAATTGTGATTGCCGGAGCCGGGGGGGCTGCTCATTTAGCCGGTGTAATTGCGGCACATACGATTGTTCCTGTGATTGGTGTTCCAATTGATTCGTCGGCTTTAAAGGGGCTTGATTCGTTGCTTTCTACAGTTCAGATGCCAAGCGGAATTCCAGTGGCCACGGTTGCGATTGGCAAGGCGGGGGCAGCCAATGCGGGAATTTTAGCAGCCCAAATTTTAGGTGTTCATTCTAAAGGGTTGCAGCAAAAACTTCTCAAGCATAAGGAAAAACTTTCGCGTTCAGTGATTGATAAAAATAATCGTCTAAAGAAAAGTAGGGCTAATTAAGTTATTGTTTGGGGGGGGCAATGAAGACTACAATCGTTAAAT
>JGI1358J11329_10004222_pt1 | contig 10409 bp, 12 predicted proteins | sample Subgroupgradi54m_FD_11329 | JGI IMG/M metagenome (IMG submission 11329)
CTGCGCATCAAGCAGCAGTATATGGCGACGTGGGAGGATTTCCTTCACGGGATTTCACTCCTGGAAAAGAACCCTTCGTATTGCCGCACGGTCGTTTTGGACACGGGCTTCATGTGCTACGAGCGGTGCTTTGAGTACGTCAAGGCAAAGCTGGGCCTCGAGGATATCCGCGACGAAGCCTGGGGCAATGGCTGGAAGGCCATTGATGCCGAGTTCCGCCGGGCGCATGAGCGGCTGTTTGCCCTGGGGCTTTCCTTCCAGGTCACGGCCCACACCGAGATCAAGCATTTCAAGCGCAAGGACGGGACCGAATTCGACAAGCTGACCACGCAGCTGGGCGGCCAGGCCACGCGCTTCTACAACGGCATCGTCGACATCATCGGGTATTACCACTACGGCAACGGCGGCCACCGTGTCCTGACCATTCGCGGCAACGACCACGTGGAAGCCGGTTCCCGTGTCGAAGGCCATTTCCTCTATCCGGATGGCAAGCCCATAGAGGACGTCCCCATGGGCGACTCGCCCGAACAGGCGTTCAAGAACCTCCACGCAGCGTACCACAACGCTCTCCAGATGAAAGGGGGTCCCGCCAAGAAAACCACATAACCACCCTAGGTAACCTACACGTTTCCCGTTTCCCTGAATTTTTGAATCACAAACAACGATTGAAAAGGAAGCATGAAAATGGCAACGACACAGTTCAAAAAGCAGCTGGCCTCCCTGAACGGCACCTGGAAGAAGGCCAAGGACAAGCAGGACGAAATGTTCGGCGGGGCGATGATTCCGGAGGCCACGTATATGGCCCAGCTGACCTCGGCCAAGCTGGTATTGACCAAGCAAAGCCAGAAGTTGGCGATTTCCAGGACGTTCCTCATCCTTGAGGGCGACTTCGAAGGAAAAACACTCTCCGATTTGATGGGCCTTTCCTTCAACGAGTACAGCCCCGTCTACGCACGGCGCTGGATCGAGCAAATGGGCTATGCCGCGCCGGAAGACCTCTCGGAGGAATTGGAGAACATCCTCGACGCCATCACCAAGGACGCCAGGTACGCGAAGATCAAGGTGAAGCATTCCGGCACGTATTACAACATCGACGTGCTGGAGGCTTCGGCGGCGACGGATTCGGATCCCGAAGGCGATCCCGCTGATCCTCAAATCGATAGCAACGCCGATGAGGAAGCTCCGGAAACGGATGAGGCTTCCGAAGGGGACGCGGCACTCACCGCCGCGCTCCTTGAATTCGCGACCTCGCAGGACCTGGATGGGGTCGAAGTTTCCGATGAGGACACCCTCGATTCCCTGAAAGGAAAGCTGGCGGATTTCCAGTGGCAGGATGGGGAGCTGACCTCGGAGGAAGCGGAGCTTTTGACCAAGGTGGGGCTGGTTGAAAATATCATCCGGCCTGAGCCGCTCGCCCTGAAGAAGTCCCCGACGAAGGCGGTACCGGCCAAGCCTGCCACTGCAGTAGCCAAAGCCGCTCCTGCGGCCAAGGCGGTGACGGCAGCGCCTGTGAAGCCGGGCAAAGCGGGACCCAAGAAGAAGTGAACCACCCTGGGAAGCCCTTCCCACCGTGCCGGGCGGTTCCCGGCTTTTTATTCGGAGGAAAAGATGAACAGGAAAGTCGGTCTCAAACGCATTTTCGTCTGCTCCCCGCTGCGCGGTATTGGGAAATTCAACAATATCGAGGAGAACAAAAAGCGGGCGGAAAAACTCTGCCGCATCGCCTGTGTCCAGGGGTTCGCCCCGTTTGCGCCTCATCTTTTTTACACGCGCTTTTTGGACGACCGGTTTCCTCTGCAGAGGCAAGCAGGGATTGCCGCAGGCATCGCCTTCCTGAAGGTGTGCGATGAATTGTGGGTGTACACGGCGGCGGGCATTTCGGAAGGCATGCAAACCGAAATCAAAGCCGCGAAAGCCCTGGGGATAAAGGTCGTCATGGACCCGCCCGCCTGGAGGGGCTTGACATGACCGAACCCCATACCGTCTGCACATACGACTGTGAGACTAGGGGTCTCTCCCCGTACCGGCACAAGATGTTCGCCTACTCCATCGGCCACGAAGACGGCGAGGTGGAGCGCTGGCGGCTGGATGGAAGAGACGGTAAGGATCCCAAGGCCGCATGGAAACGGCTCCGGGAATTCTGGGCCGACCCGGCCATCGCCAAGGTCGCCCATAACCTGAAGTTCGATTACAGCTTCCTCAAAATGGCGGGTATCCCCATCGCGCCGGGTACCGTGTGCCACGACACTCTAATCATGTCGCAGCTTTTGCGCAACCTTGCGCCGACCCATGCCCTGGACGCGCTCATCTATGAGCTTTGTCCGGATCCGGAAACGCGTGAATGGAAGCGCATCGACGAGGAGGTGTCGCGCATCGCCAAAGCCAAGCGCGGCAGGGTCAAGGATTACTCCGGCTATGACTTGGTGCCCGTTCGCCTCATGGACAAATACATGGAAGCGGACGGGAAGCGCGCCATGCTCTTATTCCTGACCTTCTACCCGGAGGTCCAAAAGGACCCGGCCCTTTATCAGGATTACTTAAACGAGATAGCCCTCATCTACACCACCCAGCGCCTGGAAGAATTCGGGGTCATGGTCTTCCCGGACAATTGCAAGAAGCTCATCGCCCATCTTAAAGAGGAACTGGACGACGTCCTCGCGCAGCTGCACCGCATGTTTGGCGAGTTCGTGAACCTGAACAAGCCCGACGCCGTGATTCGGATCCTCTATAAACGGCTTTCGCTTCCCATCCTCAAGTTCACGGACAGTGGTAAGCCGTCCGTGGACAAGGACGTGCTCCTGGAACTGCGGGAGAAGTTTCCAGAGCAGAGCCAAACTTTAGATCTCGTCATCAAGCACCGGTCCTATACGCGCGGCATCACGACCATCGAAGAGTATATGGCCGCTGCCGATGCGCGGGGCATCCTGCATCCGACCATCAACACCAACCGTGCAAAGACGGGCCGGGAATCGGGTCAGAACCCGAACATGCAAAACGTCAGCAAGGACGGGGCGCTCAAGAATCCGTTCCCCGTGCCGGCACGTCAGTGTTTCCGCGCCTTGCCGGGCCACGTCCTTTTCCTCGCTGATTACTCCGGAATCGAGATGCGCCTCATCGTCGATGCCGCTGGGGAAGAGGAACTCATTGCCTTGATTGCGGAGAACGGCGATCCGCATGCCGTGGCCGCGTCCATCCTGTACGGCTCATCCGCGCCGCCGGACCTTCGCTGGGAAGGCGCGGACAAGGCCAAGCGAAAAATCCTCCGCACCGCCGCCAAGAACGCCTCGTTCGCGTTGGCCTATGGGGCGGGGCTCCACAAGGTGGCCACTATTCTCATGATGACGGTGGAAGAGGCCCAGCCCGGATTTGAAGCCTACTCCGAACGGTTCCCACGCGTGGCACATTTCACGCGAGACAGTATCAGCGAGGCACGGGAGAAGGGCTACATCACCACCGCCTTCGGACGCAAGCTGTGGATCCCGAAGGACCAGCCCTACGTGGCCTCGAACTACCGGATCCAGGGTACCGCCGCTGGAATCCTGAAGCGCGCCCAGGTTCGGGTCGATGCGTACTTAAAAGAGGCATGGGACGACCAGGTCCGAATCGTGCTGCCCATCCATGACGAGATCATTTACTCCTACCCGCGCCACCTGTTCCCAAAGCGCTCGGAAATCTTGGCTGAGATAGATCGGCTCATGACCACGATGCCTGAAATCCGCGTGCCCCTGGCCACGGAATGGAAGACGACTTCGACCACTTGGAATAAAGCCGTGGAATTCTCGCTCCATTCACTTTGACTCACAGAACCCCAAATCTTAAGGAAGGATGTTATGAAAGACCGAGCCTTAACCGTGGACCGTATCGACCTGCACGTGAAAGTCATTCGGCTGGCCAGCCTACCGGAAGGGAAAAAATCCCTGGGTTATTTCACCCGGCAGCAGCTCGAAGTTTTGATCGCCTACCTGGAACGGGAAAAGCCCCATGAGGATGGGAGGGTGTCATGACGGTTATGAAATCCGATCCATTGAAGGCATTCCGCCAGCACGGGTTTATCCAAACAACAACCTCCGGGGATACCCAGGAGGTGGGGGCGTGCCCTTTCTGCGGCAAGGAAAAGTTTTTCATCAACGTGAACACGAAGGCGTGGGACTGCAAGGTTTGCGGTAAGTCCGGCGGCTATAAGAGCTTTCTCCGCGACATCGTGGCCCATTGCCAAGAGCACTTCAAAGACGACGTCGCCCTTGCTCTTTCAGAGGATCGTGGCATCGGCATTGAGGCGCTACAGAGACGCTGCGTCGGGTACAACCCTGTTACGCAAAAATACACCATTCCCGTTCCGGACCAACCGGCTCTCGAAATGTGGAACGTCCTCACCCATCAGCCCGGCGGGAAATTGATCTCGACCTCCGGATGCACCGTGGGCCTCTTCGGCTGGGACCAGGACATTGATGGTGCCGAAACCATCTGGCTCTGTGAAGGCGAATGGGACGGCATGGCGTGGATGGAAACGCTTACCGCGCTGGGAAGGAGCCGGGACATTGCCCTTGCCGTCCCTGGGGCAGGCACCTTCAAGGCCGAGTGGACTGGAATCTTCAAGGACAAAGTGGTGCGCGTTCTCTACGACCATGACAAGGCCGGGCGTGATGGCGCGAAGAAGGTGTACGCGGCCATCAAACGGTTGGTCAAGGACATCAAGTTTTTGCACTGGCCCGAGGATTCAGATCTGCCGGAAGGCTTTGACGTCCGCGATCTATGCCAGAAATTTCCGAAGAACGCAGAAACGGTCTTTGCCTATGTAGAGGACCGCCTGCAGGATATGCCTCCCGGCGTGGATCTGTCGGCGCTCTCGGATCCAGACAGCGCATCCCTGCAGAGGAAATATACTGGCCTTGGAATGCCCGCAGAGGAGGCGTATAAAGCGTACCGGAAGTGGCTGGATTTGCCGGACAACACCATCTTGGATTTCATGTTCGGGGCGATCATCGCCAACAGGCTCCAAGGCGACCCCGTTTGGGTCTTTATCGTGGGGCCTCCCAGCTGCGGCAAATCCGATCTGCTCATGAGCATCTCCGCTGCGGCGGACATTTACGCCACCACCTCTATGACTCCCCGCAGCCTGATATCCGGCACGCAGGGTCCTGGCGGCAGCGACCCCTCGCTTATCCCGAAGCTGAATGGCAAAGTCCTGTGCATCAAGGACTTCACAACCATCCTCGACATGAACCCGATAGACCGGGAACAAATTTGGAGCATCCTGCGCGATGCCTACGACGGGGAGTGCAAGCGCACCTTCGGCAATGGCGTGGTGCGGGACTACAAATCCAAATTCGGATTGATTGCAGGCGTGACCCATGCCATTGAAACGCACGCGCTTGGACAAACGGCCCTGGGTGAGCGCTTCTTGCGCTTTCCCTTTCCAAAGCCAACCACGGACAAAGAGGAAAGAACCGTCGCACGGAAATCCCTCGGTAACCAGGAGATGAAAGATCAGATGAAAAAGGAATTGGGCGCGGCTGGCACGGCAATCCTTGATTTTGATTTCGGCGAGCCGCCGCCTGTTCCCGAAGAGATAACCGACCGGATCATCTACTGCGCGCAATTCACGGCGCGGATGCGCGCCACCGTCACGCGGGATAAATATTCCAAGGAGGTGGTCAGCATGCCCAGTTGTGAGCTGCCCATGCGCCTCAGCAACCAGTATTACAAGCTCGCCCGTGGCATTGCCATGTTCCGGAGGCAAAAAGAAGTCGGTGAATATGAATTCAGACTCATCCAAAGTATCACCCAGGGTACGGTCCCCACTTTTATCGAACCCATTGTGAAGGGCATGTTCCAAAACGGACCGGAGAAGAACCATTCGATTCGAAGTCTTGCGGAAAAAGCAAAGGTGCCCTTAACCAGCTGCACGAGAATAACGGAAGACCTCAAGATGCTCGGTATTATCGAACCCGTACCTCATTCCGGACCGCGCCCGGAATTCAAACTCACGCCGGAATTCATAACCATCATCCAAGGAACCGGGCTCTACAAGGCCCAGAAGGAGAAACATGCCAATGCGAAGAAATGAACCGGCAAAGCAAATGGGGGTGGCATCACCGCCACCTTCCGAAATGAAAATGGAATGGGTGCCGATTGATTCGGTCAAGCTCTGGGGCGACAACCCCCGCAGGAATGACAAGGCCGCCGAGCAGTTGGCGGAACTTATCAAGGAGCACGGCGTGCGCAGCCCCTTGGTCGTATGGCGGAAGAACAAGACCGTGTACAAGGGCAACACCACCTTAAAGGCGCTGAAGCTTTTAGGATGGACCAAGGTGCCGGTCCTCTTCCATGATTTCCAGAGCGAGGCGGCAGCCAAGGCGTATGGCATCGCCGACAACAAATCATCGGAATACGCGGGCTGGGACAAGGACATCCTCGCAGGGATTATGAAATCGCAGCCGCTCCTAAATCTCGCTCTGGACAGGGACGGACTGAAACGGGTCACGGGCTTTACCGAACGCGAAATAGAGGGCCTGGTTAATCCACCCGAGCCCTCGGAACTTCCGGATCTCGTTTCGGGAAAACGGCCCTTCGTCGTCATTGAGTTCGAGGACGAAGATGCGTTCGAGGAATTCCAGCGGCGCGTTTCCAAAGACAAGGTCATTGACTTCTCCAAATTAAACGAAGGGATGGGTTATTATGCCGACACGTAAAGAAACCCCCACGCCACTGGGGCCGATATTCCCTTACTTCGGCGGCAAGGGTCGGATGCTAAATAGGCTGCGGCCCATATACCCCAGGGCTTATAACCGCTATCTGGAACCGTTCCTGGGCGGCGGGGCCGTACTCTTCGACCTTGCGCCAGCGCGAGCCATCGTTGGCGATAAAAACGAAGAACTGGTTCAATGCTACCAGGCCCTGCAAAAGGGCGCACAGGGCGTCGTGTCGGCCTACCAAGCCGTCTTAGACGACTACGCCGGGGTGGAGCGGAACTACTACGCCATCCGGGATCGCGACCGGGATCCGGCCTTTCGTAAATCGGATCCAAGGGCTCGGGCGGCGCGGTTCCTGTTCCTTTGTTATGCGGGATTCAATGGCAGATACCATGTGAATCGCAAAGGATGCTGCACGACCACATGGGGTGGCCGACCGCGCATCGCGAATCAATCCACTCTACCAGCGAGGCTCCTGGCCGTGGGGGAATACCTGGCCACCCACGACGTTCAAATCCATTTCGACGACGGCTGGAGCCTACTGAGCAAGGCCAAAGAGGGAGATTTCGTGTTCCTGGATCCGCCTTACCTGCCCATTTCCAAGACTGCGAAGTTCACCGAGTACACCCCTGGAGGCTTTGGCTTCGCGGATCAGGCTCGCCTTCTCGGAGCCATGGAGGCGGCTACAGGGCGCGGGGTTATGTGGGCTTATACCAACGCCGACCGCCCATGGCTATGGGAGTCCTTTGGCGGGAAAGCGGCGTATCACCTGGAGCGTGTTCAAATGTTGAGAAGCGTTGCCGGAGACGCGAAGGCACGCGGCTCGGTTCAAGAAATACTCATCACCAACTACAACCAAAACCAAGGAGCATAGAATGAAAAATCATAATGAAAAATGGATCGTGAGCGGATCTGCTCTCCCTGTGGACGAACTTAAACTCGATTTCCCCGCCTTTAAGGAAGGCATGCAAGCCTTCAGCGATGGTGTGGGTTTCTATCAAAATCCCTACGAGCCCAGGGGCGTGGTGACCCACAAAAACCCACTCGGCGTTTACTGGAGAAACGGGTTTTTATATGGGCGGTACGATAGGCATTTACGAGGCATAAGCCGGGGCGATTGGCCCGAGAATTACCCGCTCATGTTCTTGTATTGGGATGGGAAAGCCTGGACCCAGGACCTCGCCTTGGCCCGCAGGTATACCTCTCTTCATAAGGCCGAAATGTGCGGATATGCGCGACTCGGGGAAGCCCAAAGGAATGGATCTTCGCCTTTGGCGGTCGTCTGGATGGTCTGCCTCACGGACTCCTGCCGGTCCTATCCCTTGCCGCATAAGGGGGGTGAATGGCGCATGGATGCCCTTATGGCTTTGACCGTGGGCAAGAAGGAAGCGGCTTCGAAAGCGGCTGCGAAGGCGAAGGCATAAGCATGCGGACCCCCGAAAACATGGAAATTTCAAAGGGTATCACACATGTTACCGTTCGGGGGTTCATGCGCTTTCAGGTAGACAGGCATTGTAGGTTTGAAAAAAACACCATATACAGTGCCAAATCCATGAGGGGATAGGGTAGGTCATGCAGGAAGTAGTCTATATGTCTTTATTAAAAAAAAAAATATTGGTTGACGATAGTACATGCTCTCCAGACCCTACCCCCTATCCCCTCATGGATTTGGCACGTTGTATGGCANAAATNCGTAATCGGCAATACAGGTTTGATCGAAATGCATGTAGTGGTCGAAATTTAAAACTTAAAAATGGAGGTTTTGATGTTTCATCGATACGTGATCCGCTGGGAAAGGNACAANGCCGTGGCCCTGCGCTATGACCTTCGAAACGGGGACACCATGGTGGGTGGGAGCAGGCAGCATTTCGAAGAGGTGGAAATGCTTCTACGGGAATACTTCGGCATCACCGAGCACACCGCTCGGTTGCTTTCGGGCGGGAAGGTGCGCTGCGACTTCCACCTCAGCTGGACGCGGTTTCGAAAAGGCCGGGACCGGATGAAGGAAAACCATCTGCTCGAGCCGGTCAAGAGCCATGCGAGGATCCTGCGATGATCCTGAGCAAGGCCAACCTATCCGCCGTTTTAATCGCGGCGGACGATAAAACGATTCCCATGCTGCACAACCTCCACCTCTGCGAGGACGGCACCACCGTGGCCGCAAACGGCAGGGCCATACTCGCCGTCTCGCCCGTGCCGGAGAAAATACGCGAAGGGCTGGGGTACATGGAGGATTCCGGATCCTTGGGCGAGGTCACCCTGGCCGCCGATACGGTGAAGGAGGTTTTGCGCAATATGCCGAGGGATGCGAAATTCGGCGGGCTGCTCGAGTTTACCGACGCCCATCGCCAAACCGGCGGCGTCCGATTCCGCCTTCTGGACGGGATGCGGGAGAAGTCCATCGGAGCCAAGGTGTACGCTCGGCCCTATTTCGCCTTCCGGGCGGCCTTCACGGCTGCATTCGGGGCTGGGACGGCGTGTCGGGTAGTCTTGAACCGAAAACGGCTCACAAGCCTTCTGGTGGCCTTGGACAAGATCTGCCCCGATACCTCCGGCGAAGCGCCCGTGTACCTCGAGTTCACCAAGGGCGACGACGTGCTCCTTCGCGCCGAGGGAAACACCGGACAGCGCGTGCTGGCTTTGATGAAAGCCTACTCAGGCGGGGAGGGGCAGTGGCTTCCCGTAGGGGATTGGGAAAGGGCGATGTCCGCTGTAGAAAAACCAAAAAGAAAACCAACGAGGAAAAAAACCGCGCATCCAAAATTAAAAAACGCGATATCAGACGAGGCGAGGTGAGGCGATGGCGATTATCCGGGTTGAATTCGACCGAAAGAAAGCGGAGCAAGGCATGTCGGACCTCGCGAAGGAGCAGGTGCCCTTTGCCTTGGCTTTGGCTTTGACGAGGACGGCTGCGGATGTGCTGGCCGAAGAACGGGAGCGCACAAGGAAGGCGTTCAAGCTGCACTCGGAATGGATCCCAAGAAACATCAAAATGAAGAGCGCGAAGAAAAAGGACATCGTGCGCTTCGGCTTGGCCGAGGCAGAGGTGTACACGGAGAAGGCGATCAGCTTCATGACGATTCAGGAAGAAGGCGGGGAAAAGAAGCCACGTGGGAGCGCGCTCTCCCTTCCCAGCGAAGGGCTCGGCAGCGACTTCAAAACCGCGACGGGAAAGATCAAGAATAAGTGGCTGCCGAAGACGCTGTTAGCCAAAGCCGGTACGGGTGATAAGCGTCGCAAGGGACGAGGTCCACAACCCTTCATAGCCAAGGGCATGATCCTGGTCAGGCAGGGCGATGGACGCTATCCACTCAAGGTCTTATACGCCTTCGAGCCCAAGGCGGAAATCAAACCACGCTGGGAGTTCGCAGCAACAGCCAAGCACAAGGTGGAGGAGAAGTTCAAGACGCATTGGAAGGAAGCAATGCAGATAGCGATGGCGACGGCGAAGCCAAAAGGAGAGGTGTAAATGGAAATATCTTGGGTAATACGCATGTAACGGTAACACGTATTATACGGTGCTTGCGGGATACGTCGGCGACCTCCCCCCGGGGGTCAAAAGGTACTCCCGTGGGGTCATTTTAGCGGGTCAGGCGCAACCGCGAGGATTCGCTAGTTATGCTGGATTTGAAATTCATCCGACAATTTGCCTCGAAAGGGGAGAAAAGGAGAGGAAAAGATGCCAAATTTAATCACGCAAGCCGAATGCGCCCGGAG
>JGI1358J11329_10004224_pt1 | contig 10408 bp, 22 predicted proteins | sample Subgroupgradi54m_FD_11329 | JGI IMG/M metagenome (IMG submission 11329)
CAGGCGGGACTCCACAGCCCACGCCCGTGCCGGCGCCCCAGGCGGCTCCCAAGCCCACCCAAGCGACGGCCCAGGCCCAACCAGCGCCCGCGCAGGCCACGCCAGCCCCAGACCCCCAGGCCCAGGAGCGCGAGTACTGGGAACGCGTGAAGCTCACGGAGCGCCGCAGCATTGAGCGGCAGGTGGCGTTGAAGTGCGCCAGTGCGGACGTGGTAGCTCAGGTCTCGGCCAACTACCCGTTTGAGACGCCCCCGCAGGAAACGGTGCTCTATTGGGCCAAGGCTTACATGCGGCTGCTGGAACTTGGGCCGCTGGCGGACCCGATTGCAGCCAAGACCATCGCAGACGTTGAGGCAGCATTCGGCGGCAGACAGGAAGGGGAGTAGCTATGCCTGTGCCTATGAAAGTGCTGACCGAAATCAAAGTCTATGAAGTAAACGGGAAACCACTCCCCAAAGGACACGCCCCCGTCTCGATGAGAGTAGCATCGCATCCCGACTTTTCTGATTTAGTAATCCTTGATCTCCCCGGCGGTCAGACGTATACCGTGCAATTGCTGCACCTTCGACAGGCTGCTGAAAACATCAGAACTACAATAGGAGGATTTAGATGACCACCATCGCCGCGGCGCCCATCAGCGAGGCACAGGCGCTCCAGGCCATCGCCGCCTACGTGAGCATCCGCACGGAGCGCGACACGATGGAGCGGGCCAGGGTAGCAGCAGGCAAGCTCCTGTACGAGTACATCGAGGCCAACGGTCAACTGACCGACGCCGAGACTGGCTACGTGGCCCGCCTGATTGAGCGCGGGGGGAACAGCAAGACGTACGACGTGGTCTCCCTGGCTGAGAGTAGCCCTAATCTGCTAACTTGGCTTGGGCGTCACGGATGCCTGAGCATCGACACCAAGGCGGTGCAGGCCATGGCCGGCAAAGCCATTGAGATGCTGGACCTAACGCGGTACGCGATGCCAGGGCCAGTGAGCCGGGTGTTGACGGTAACTAAAACGTAACCATGAAACGCCAGCTTGATGAATGGAGCGCAATCATGAGCAGCACCGAGCATCTCACGCCCCCCCCCAAGGGGCACATAACGATTACAACCGAGCGGGGCGGCAGCGGGCGCATTGTAGTCAAGACGCGCCACCGACTGACCGCCGAGACGTGGGCCGCGATAGAAGCCGCGCGGGACGCTATGGGTATCAAGGAGCTTGATCTGCGCCTTGTGGTGCGGCCCACCGCCGACCAGGTGGTGCAGGCGGCGCTGATCACCTTGGGCCATTGGAAGCACGTCGACACGGTGTTCAAGATCAGCACCATCGCCTCGCGCCCGCAGAGCAACGCGGGAGAGCGCCTGCCTGGTGTGAACGCTGTGTTCCTGGCAGGCTCCCATATCGACACGAGCGAGGGGGCCACGCCTTAATGCTGATTTACGCCCTCGCCGTGTGCATCCTCATGGCCTCAGTGCTCCTGTGGTGGTGGCAGGCCGACTATCGCAATGGCGACGCCAGGACACGGGAGGTCAGCGAGGACCTGGGGCGGTATCTGGAGCAGAGGAGAGGAAAGTGGAAGCCATGACCATCGACGCCAGGAGTTGCCACCTTTGTCTGCACAAGCCCACCTGCCAGTTCCAGGCCCTCGTGCGGGCAGCGCCTGGGATCGTGCGGCCTGTGAACGGCAGGGGATTTATCGAAATGGACGACCTCGCAATCGTCTGTGGGTACTACGCGCCCAAGGTGACCGTGCAAAAGGAGGAGACAAAGCCATGAACCCACTACTTCCGCTGTCGCCGGAGGACGAGGTGCGCCGTTTGCAACTCCAAGCCTCCATTGACCAGGGCGAGGAAACGCCTGCTGTACTCGAGGAGTTGCATAGGCGGGCGATAGCCAGCCGCAAGGCCCAGCAGATGCCTAAGAAGGCCCTCGCTAACGTCTTAGAGCGCGACTTCCAGGCGAGCATCATCGAGGCCGCGCACCTGCACGGGTGGCGCGTCCATGCCGAGCGGCCAGCGCGGACGGCGAAGGGTTGGGCTACGCCAATCCAGGGGGACCCGGGCTTTGTGGATATTGTGCTCGTCAAAGGCACTCAGTTGCTCCACCGCGAGGTCAAAACGGAGCGAGGGTTTTTGACGGCGGACCAGGCCGCGTGGATTCTGGCGCTCCAGGAGGCAGGCGCTGACACGGGCGTGTGGAGGCCGGGCGACTTCCCGCGCATCCTCGAAACGCTGCGAGGAGCGTAATGGCGAAATATCGCAAGGCCGTTATGATCGAGCCGATGCACGGCGTCAAGTGTAGAGCTTGCGGCTGGTACGAAGTAGTGCCCGCCTTGATGGAAGATAGCCGGGAGGTGGCGAATAAGGTCCGCGATGGTCATACGTGCCCCAGGCAGGCGGAGCCACAGGCACGTTGGGCATTCCCGCCGAGAGTTGAAGGGAGGGCTGACCGAACACGTATATGAACTGGCAGGGGCTACTTGCCTGCTCCGGTTATGCCGGATGGCACCCCTGCGAGACGCGGCGCTGGTGGCTTCATGCCATAAACCGCGCGTATCGGGCCAGCGCCGCGAGCGACAACGAAACGAGAAAGGACGCAAACCCCATGCCTAACCCTGTGACCAAGACCGGCATCGCCCTTGTCCACGGCAAGCATCAGCGCGATGGCGCCGAGCACGAGGAGTGGTACGACCCCGCTTGTGGCTGCGCCTTCCATCCTGAGCCAGCGCCCCACAAGCACCCCTGCGCGGCCCACAGCGCCACGCCCGCGCCAAGCAAGCTCTTGCGGCACGAGCTTGAGGCCGTCCTGAAGCACTGCGAGATCACACTATCGATGGGCGAGCCGAGCCAGCGCGACGAGGATAGCATGGCCTACATCCTGTCGTACTGGACGGCGCTCCACATCGCCGCGCTGACCGCCGAGCGTGACGCCCTGCTTGTAGAGAGGGGTGAATGGAAGCTTTTGACCGAGACTGCGGAGAACCAGGTCAAGCGGGCGCGGCAGCAGGTGGAGCGGCTGTGTCGATACGTGAAGCACGACCAGATATGTGCTCTGCTAGAGAGAGGGCGAACTTGCACCTGCGGGATGGATGCCTCGCTTGCCGCCCTCACCGAGACTCCCCAGGAGGCCAACGATGCCTAAGCGCATCGAACCGTTGACACCAGAGCAACGAGAGTCGGCACGGACTGAGAGGTCATGGCTTTTGCTTGATGGCGACCCCCGCGTCGTGACGACTTGGCTCGCCCGCGACGCTCAGGAATTGGAGGACGCGCTGTATCAGATGCTCTATTTTCTCAGCCATTTCCACGGTGCAGCTGAAGGGTTGGACGAGGTCTGCGACAAGGCCCGACGCCTCGTGCCTAAACAGAAGGAGGCACAATGATGGGCGCCTTGTTCACTAACCTGCCACCGCCTTATTGGAGTGAGTTTCATCTTCGCTACATCCCTTGGCACGAATGCCCCTCCTGTGGCAAACGATGGTCGGGGAGTCACACGCTGCACTGCGCGATGCCGTCCGTGTCCCTGTGCGACAATTGTTACTGGCAAGCCCGTGAGGCGCAGCCATGAGCGCCTACTACGTGCCCCAGGGCCTGCTGGACGCGCTCAAGGTGGGCGCGCGGGTGCGCTTCAGGCTGGGGGAGCGGACCTTACCGCGTCGATGCTCAAATTGCGGCCTGGACATCTCTACTGATTATTTGAACGTATGGAATGGCAGAGAGTTTACGATTGAGAAGATATGGAGTGAGACCGGCCCGTTTACTTGCCCGTTTTGCAGATGTGCCATTGCCGACGCAATTATAGGGCCGTTGAATTATGGGCTACATCACCCGCACATCGCCTATGGCCGCATGTACCCAGGGTTTCTTGCCTACGCCGCCGAGTTAGACCCCATCGAGGAGTCCCGTTGAACGGGAGTAGCGCCACGCTCCATCCGCCGTGCGTCTGCGGGCACACGTGGAAGGCGCACCGCAAGTTCTTCGGCGTCTACTTCTGTGGGGACCGCTGCTGCTGCCACGCCTACCACCAGCAGGCGCCCACGCCATGAGCGCCAGCGTCCTGCCTGGCGACGCCAGCGCGGGACTGCCTGCCACCGACGCTGAGGTCGTGGACTTTGAGACGCGCCTGAACTTGGGTATGGGTAAGTGGAACTCGCCTGACCCAGAGATGCTACGCACCGAGACGAGACGGCTAGGCCGTGCTGTGTTGGCACGGCTGCGGGTGGCGGAGGCCCGCTGCTGCTGCCATGCCTACCTATTGGGATGTGCAATTCATTCCGGTAAAACCCCACCACGCAGCAACGGCCCAATCGGGTGGGAGAGGGAGGTGACAAATCATGGAGGCGAAGCAACCGACGACCCGAATCTTCCAAGGTAACGCCCTGGATGTTTTGAGAACACTCCCAAGCGACAGTGTTGACGTTTCGGTAACTTCGCCTCCTTGACGCGCTTTACTGGGGCCTCCGCAGCTACAAGGGCCTCGCGCCCGTGACGTGGCCTGATGGCTGGACGGGCGACCTTGGCGCCGAGCCGACCATCGAACTTTATGTGGCTCACCTGGTCAGCATCTTCGCGGAACTGCGCCGAGTCATTAAACCGACGGGGACGGCGTGGGTTAACTGCGGCGATTCGTACGCCGGTGGTGGTAACTACCGAAGCTCCACGCTGGAAAACCTCAGCGACAAACAACGCTCCAATGGCGGGGCGCACGGCGAGAACGGGCCATCGATAGTTCCCCCTGGCCTCAAGCCCATGGACCTCTGCCTCGTTCCTGAGCGCCTGGCCATCGCGCTCCAAGCCGACGGTTGGTACGTCCGCTCCCGCATCGCTTGGTGCAAGTCGAATCCGATGCGCGAGTCGGTCAACGGCGTGCGTTTTGAGAGGTGCAGGGTGAAAACCGCAGAATCGCCAGCAAAGTTTGCCGACTGCCCTGGCTGTCCTCGCTGCGCCCAGAACGGTGGCTACGTGCTGCGTTGGGGGTCGTGGCGGCACACCCGCGCATGGGAGCACATCTGGATGCTCACCAAGACGGAAAGATACTACGCGGACCGTGAGGCCGTCAAGACGCCCTACAGTGAGGCCACTCTAGCGGACCGTAGAGATAATTCGGATGGTCATCGCTTACAAAGAGGGTTTCCAGGCGCGCCTTCGAATGGAGGGACCAACCTTGGTGGGCAGCGCAACGGCGGGGCCAACCCGCTGAACTGGTGGGTGCTGAACGCCGACCCGCTGGGCCTGGAGTTGTGCGAGGGTTGCGGGATGCTGTACAAGAGCGCCGACTTCAAGCGGCTCAAGGGCAACCCCAAGAAGTGCCACCAGTGCGGGGCGTCCCGCTGGCTCTCACACTATGCCTCGTACCCAGTGGAGCTTTGCCGCCGCTTGATCCTCGCGTCCACGCCGGAGGCGGGGGTATGCGCGGAGTGTGGGGAGCCGTGGGCCAGGATGGTGGAGCATGAAAACATGCAGATTGCCAGGAGTGACCATGCCGAACGGTCGGGTATCCGTATTATGCAGAGCGGGACGATGGTGGAACCTGCGTCTACCTTAACCTTGGGCTTTCGCGCCACCTGCTCCTGCAACGCCCTCGCGCGGCCCGCTGTGGTCTGTGATCCATTTCTCGGCACGGGCACGACGCTCCTAGCCGCGCAGCGCCTGGGGCGGGACGGCGTGGGCATCGAGTTAAGCGAGGCGTATCTGCGCCTGGCCCGCGAGCGGCTGCGCGAGGACGCCCCGCTCTTGGCCCACGCGGGCGAGCAGGAGGCGTGATGCACATTGACACGTTGATTAGATTCCGGATGATGCTCTACCCCCCCGTAAAGGAGGCCCCCATGCCCAATAACACCGCGACCCTTGACCTCGCCGCCTGTCTCGCGCTTCTGGCCCCGACGTATCCGGAGCTGCGGGTGGTGTGCCCATGCTACGCAAGGCTCGGCGGGAAAATGTGCCGCGCTCGGTACATGCCTGGCCTGTCAAAACGAGAGAAGGCAGAGGCGATGAAGAAAGACTGCGCGGCGACCTGTGCGTGCAAGGGGCTTCACTACATGCCAGCGCCCACCGATTCCGCCTTGGCGGAACTGCTGCAGGTGGCGCGGCAGAAGGTGGTGGAGGTGGTATTCTGCTGGCTGCGCCCCTACTGGCCAACGCGCCCCAACGTAGTTAGCTGTTACCTCTATCCGATTCAGCAAGCGCCGATCATTGGCTACGGCGACACCGAGGCACTGGCCCTGGCGCGGGCGCTGGTGAGCGTGGAGGAAAAGCGATGATATTTAGCATTGGGGATCGTGTTCGTATAGTCAAGGCGGAAGGCACATTACTCGACGACGGGGACCATGTTTACACTAGAGCAGACCCCCATCCTGAGCATGTCGAAAAACTAGGGACAATAATAGCAATCAGAAAAACAGGTGGTCTCAAAGGAAGCCCGAAGATTTTGCTGGATGACGGTACGATTATCTGGGGATATGAGTGTTGGTGGACGCCTGCATGATGTACTACAGCTACGCCGCCCCGCATGAGCATGTGTGGATTTGGACCTTCGCCAGTAACACAACCACTGAACCGCCATCGACCTACTACGCGCATTGCTGGGTATGCGGTGTGCCGATGACTAAGGAGGAGAAGAGGCCATGATTTGCCAAGTTTGCGGCCATGACCATCGCTTGTTCGTCGCTTGTCGGGAGGTTGTCCACTCGTATCCGATCCCCGACAATGCCGGCGCTGCTGACATCGAACGCTGCGGCTGCATCATCACGCGGCCAGGGGAGCTTTGCGGCTATGACTAAGACCTGCCCCATCTGTAACCACGCCCTGCACTTCATGGTAGCCTGCCGCGAGGTAATCCATCCCTACCCCAGCACTGCCGACGCGTGCACCTTTCCCGCCGGGCGGGAATGCGCCTGCATCATCACGCGGCCAGGGGAGTACTGCCGCTCTGACGACTACTAGAAAGCCCACGCTGCCGAAGGAGAGCGGCAGCGTTGGCCAGGGCGCGTAGTCCCGTGGCAGGGGACTAGGGTTGTTTATCATTGACGCCTGTCGCCACATCAATGTTGATGACCCTGATGGCGTAGGCGGCTTTGCTCTTTTCATCTGCTGAGGCGTTTGGATCAGCCAGGATCGCCTGTTCCCGCTTGAGTAACGTAGCAAACGTCTCCTCTGGCGGTGGCCCTCCGCCCTTGTAAACCGCTGTGTTCTCGGCCTTAGCGACCGCAACCTGCTCCTTGACCTCATCTACCGCGCCCTGAGCCTTCACGTAGCTCGCGTGGCCCACGATAACCGTCAGGATGCCTCCGATCATGGCAGCGGCGGTAGCGGCTGTCTGGGCCGTGCTGGGGTTGACCTCGTGGCTTGCGGCGATACCACCGAGAGCGGCGACCACCACGCCGATGATGTGGGTCAGGAATGTCATGGTGAACTTCTTGGACTGGAACATGTCGAGCATGTTGACTCCTTTCAGCTACTTGATGTCGTCGCCGTATTCTGGGCTTGTGGGAAGATAGCCGGTGGACATCCTTGCCAACAATGACCACATGGATGGCGGGGCGGCTCGCTCCCCGCTCCGGTATTGGAACTGGCAGAACGAGCAGAACGACGTGACCATGTGGTCGATGTCGGCCCCGTCGTTGCCGCCAATGAAGGTGTTGCCGTCGAAGGTGGCGGGGCTGCTCGCCGTGAACTTAGCCAGTATTTGCTCAGGGGTGTTAGCCGGCAGAAACAGCCCGGGCCAGTCGGCATCGACGCTGCCGGACGCGATGCTTGGCGGGTCCGCCTGAGCGCCGTAGAGTTGAATCTTGGCAAACCTGCGGGTCTTGTCAGGCGCGGCAACTCTCCCGTTAGCAACGTCGAGGTAAAGGGACAGCCAGCCAGTGAGGAAGGGTAAGTTCATGCGCAACACCTGCCACCAGAACGAATGGACGAACTCGTGGATCGCGGCCTTGGGCGAGATGGTGTTCAACACGCAACGCGGCTCCCATCCGTAGGTCAACCCGCCGCCTGTCGCCGTCTCCCACTCCTGAATGACCACCTTGGTCTTCCGTATCGCGTCCTTGAACGCTGGGGTGCAGGCGTAGCGGGCCAGGACGGTCTCAGCGAATAGCTGCTCAGGCGTCATCGTCTCAAGCGGCGAGGTTGGTGGCATGGTCAAGGCTGCGCGACAAGACACGAGCGCCAGCTTTAGGTCGGCTATCTCCTGCTGCTTCGCCCGCAGGAGCGTGTCGGGCGTGTCGTCTACCGAAGGCAACTCTGCCACATTACTCCTTCTTAGGCTCCGCAGAGCGGAGGTCCTTTTCGATCATCGTTTCCAAAGGAACGCCATCCTTGATAGCCCTGCGTATCGACACGAGTGCGCCCGCCAGGTACTCGCCAGGAGTGGCGCCGAACCGCTGCGCCCGCTCTGCGATGCGCTCCATGCCCAGGTCTTTTACCAGGTGCGCTATGATCTCGGCGTCCGTAGTCTTGCTGTTGGAATTGTCGATGACGTGCTGAAAGGCCTTGACGACCTCGGGATCACGTTTCGCCCACACCCGCCGCTGATATTCGCCGGTAAGCTGAATGTCTGACTGGCGCTTCAAAACCCCCTTCCGCTGCAGGGCCGTCTGCGTATCCGCCAGGTAAACCGCCCACATGACGCCGTTCTGCAACGTCAGCGTGGTCAGTTTCACCGTCATGGTGTAGAACACGCCCAGCACGGCTAGTAGAGAGAGGACAAGAGCGAGACCTGAGGTAATCTGTGTCATAGTGCCGCCAGCAGGAAGGATACCAGATACTCGCGCCGCCGGTTGGCCTCGTTCGACAGTTCCGTCTGCCGCAAGCGCCCGGGCAGGAACACCATGGCCCTCGACGTGTTGGTGGTATCAACCACCGTCACCTCCGCCGCCGTGTCGTCCCACACTTGCAGCTGCGCCAGGTCGATGCTCGGCTTGCCGCCGATGGCCCCATTGAGCAGACGCATCCCGTCCGCCAGATATGCTACCACAGGCATCTCCTTGATGGATACAGGCCGGATGCCGCACGTCAGGGTGAAGGTCAGGAGTTGCGGGCTGATGGCGGTCGCCGCCGTCTGGCGCACGAACAGGAACTTCAGCTCTAGCATCTTGCCCGTCACGGAACTTGCGCCAGTCGGAAAGTTCAAGGTCTGCGGCGTGGACGTGATTGTGCTAGACGCCTGAACACCCGTGACGTAGGTCCAGGCGCCGCCGTCCACGCGGTACTGCACGATGATATTGGAGTTGCCTGCCCCCGTCGTGGCGTTCTTTGAGGTCACGGTCAGGTACTTGAACAGCTTGGCGACGTTGGCGAGGTTGGCGTCGTAGGCCAACGCGATAAGCTCGCCGCCAGCGGAGGCGGTCAGGCCGGTGGCGTTGGTGATCTCATCCTCCGCATCGCCGCCGTCGATGGGTTGATAGCGCGGGAGCAAGTTGGCGCCCGTGCTCTCGATGCCTATGAGGAGGCGATGGTGGGATGTGGCGCTGGCTGTCGGGCCGCTCGGCTCGCCCCCGACGTAAATGCAGCAGTGGTTAGGCACGGGCCCGCTCGTGTAGTCGATCTCCCCCAGGTGGTGCCAGCGGTAGTCAGACGTGCCACTGATGGAGACGAGCTGGGCCATCATGATGTTGAAGCGCAGATTGGTGATGTCGTAGACCAGGGCGTAGAGATGCGTGGAGTCGGCGGTCAGGGACACCACGCGCCCGCTCAGGTCCGTGCTGGTTGACACGTTCGCATAGTTGGGCGCTATTTTGGCGAAGGAGATGTCCCGCACGGTGTAGTTCGTGATTTCCAGTTCCAAGAGGCCGCCCCCACCTACAGGCAGAAAGTGCTTGTTGTTCCACTTGATGGCCCCTCGGAAGTTCTGCGGGTGAATGGACTTCACCATGTCGGGGGTGCGGTATACGACCGTCGTGCCGTCATAGGTGTAGACCCCATCGGTCTTGTAGATGTAGACCAGGGAGCCGTCGCCCACAATGGCGGTGATCTCCGAGGACGTGTCCCCCACCGTGACGGCGCTGGACCACGATGAAGAAGAGGTGGCGGACGTGGCGGAGCGAATCTCATTGACGTTGGTGGTGATTTTGTAGATTTTGTCGGCGAAGTCGCTTATGTGGTTTTCCTTTACCGTCCCCCGATAGCCTCGGATGACCGTGATGTTGGTAGGGTCCACCAAAGCCGTCACGAGCATCAGTTCACGGTCTGCCGAGGTGGTGCTGAACGCCAAACGGATCACATCTCCCACGACAATACCCGTTGTGGTATCCACTACGACATTCGTAGTGGCATCGCTGAGAATACTTGTCGTGAACGTCCTGCCCGCGTAGGCCGCGCCGGTCGTGGTGTACCCGCACCACAACTTGCCGTTAGCCTGCGTGATGTACTTGAAGGCCAGCACGTCTGTCTGCGCCGAGACCGCGATCTGCGTCCAGGTGGCG
>JGI1358J11329_10004227_pt1 | contig 10406 bp, 11 predicted proteins | sample Subgroupgradi54m_FD_11329 | JGI IMG/M metagenome (IMG submission 11329)
CGAGCCGTCGCGGCTGGAGCAGCTGCGGGCCAACGCGGCGCGCCTGGCGCATCCCGAGTCGGCAGTGCAGACCGCGCGGCTGCTGCTGGAGATGGCCGACCGGTTCATGGCGGACGCGTCCTGCGCGCCGGAATCCATGACCATGGCGGCGGCTGCGGGGTGAGTCGTGCGAGTCGACGCCCGATGGCGCAGGGCTATGCGAGATATTGGCTGGCCCATGCGATCAGCCGCGCGTTTCCGCCGGGTGGCAATCTGTGGATGGCCGAGCGGCTGGCCGACGCCTATTGGGATCTGGCTGTCACGGAACGGGCGGCCATCCGGTCGAACCTCGCCGCAATTCTTGGCCGACCCATTGACGATGATTCGCCGATGGTGCGCGAGGTGTTCCGGGGCTTCGGACGGTACTTGGCGGAATTTTTCGTGGCTGACCGGCTCACGCCATCGCAACTCGTCATCGAGGGGCTCGACGCGCTCGCCGGCGTCCTGCCCCCGAGGCAGGGAGCGATCGTGCTGACGGCGCATCTGGGCAATTGGGAGCTCGGCGCGATCAGCCTCCATCGCGCGGGGTACGCGGTCAGCGCGGTCGCGCTGCCGCATGAGAACCCGCGCGTCAACGCGCTCTTCGACCGGCAGCGCCGGCGTTGCGGCGTCGAAGTGGTGCCGCTGGGACTGGGCGCGGGCAGCCGTTGCTTGGAGGCGTTGCGCAGCGGCCGGCTGCTCGGGATCGCCGGTGACCGCGAGTTCGGCCGCAACGGCATCCGCGTCGACTTTCTCGGACGCTCGACGGTCCTGCCGCGCGGACCGGCGACGCTCAGCCTGAGGGCGCGCGCGCCCGTGGTGCCGATGTTCCTCGTCCGTGAAGGGCCATGGCGCTTCCGATTTCACGTCGAGCCGCCGATTCTGCCGGAGCGGGCCACGGTAGAGCAATTGACGCAGCGCTATGCCGCCGCGATTGAGCGGCACGTACGGCGGTTTCCCGAGCAATGGATCGTGTTCTAACAGGCTACGAAAACTCGTCCTTGGCTGAAGGCTCAAGGCTTAAGGCTTAAGGCTGAAGGGGCGCCATAATGCTCGACGACGCCACCGGGCGGTCCCTTGAGCCTATAGCCTTCAGCCTCTAGCCAACCAGGGTTTTTCAGCAACCTGTAAAGCGATGCCTGAGCCAGGTCAACTCAACACCTCGAAGCCTCTGGTCGCGCTCACCGGCCGCTGGTGCGTGATCGTGCCCGCCTACAACGCGGGCAAGACGATTGGGTCGCTCGTGCGTGCCATTCAACACAAGGGACTGGACCCTCTCGTCATTAACGACGGCTCCACTGACGGGACGGCGAGCGAGGCGATCGCCGCTGGCGGACTGGTGATCAGTCATGTGACGAATCAAGGCAAGGGTCGGGCCCTTCGGACCGGCTTTCGCGCGGCCCTGCAGTCGGGGTATGATGCGATCATGACGATGGACAGCGATGGGCAGCATGATCCCGAGGATCTCGTCGGCTTCCTGCGCCTCGACGCCGGCGTGGCGGTGGCGATCGGCAACCGCCTGATCGACCGCTCGCGCATGCCGGCGCATCGGCATCTCACCAATCAGCTGATGTCCTGGATCGTCTCGCGGGTCACGGGCCAAACGATTTCGGATTCACAGTGCGGCTACCGGCTGTTCCGTCGCGAGGTGTTGGCCGCGATCGAGCCGGAGTTGACGGCGCGCCGCTACGATTTGGAAAACGAGGTGTTGTTGGCGGCAGCACGCGCGGGCTGGACGATCCACGCCGTGCCGGTGCGGACCATCTACGAAGGCCGAGCCAGCCACATCCATCCCGTGGCCGATGGATGGCGTTTTTGCTGCGTGATCGCGCGGTTCCTGCTGAAGCCGCGGGTGCGGCGGACGAACACGGTGATCAAGAATGCAACCAGCGACCCCTGACGAACAGCGCCAACGCATGGTGCGCGAGCAGCTCGAAGGCCGAGGCATCAGCAATCCCCGCGTGCTGGCCGCGTTCCTCAAAGTGCCGCGTCACGTGTTTGTTCCCGAGAAACTGCAGCACGAAGCCTATGCCGATCACCCCATTCCCATCGGCGGAGGACAGACGATCAGTCAGCCTTACATGGTTGCGTTGATGACGCAACTCACTAGGCTGCAAGGACATGAAAGAGTCCTGGAGATCGGCACCGGCTCGGGCTATCAGTTGGCGATTCTGGCGGAGCTGGCCTTGGAAGTGTACTCGGTCGAGCGCGTGCCGGAACTGGCGAGCCAGGCGCTGCATCGCGTCAGCGATCTCGGATACCTGAACGTGAAGATGACCTCGGGCAATGGGTCGGTCGGTTGGCCGGAGCACGCGCCGTACGACGCCATCGTCGTCACCGCGGCCGCGCCGAAGATTCCGCAGCCGCTGCTCGATCAGCTGGCCGACGGCGGACGCCTGGTGATCCCGATCGGCGTGCCGGATTCGCAGACCTTGGTGTTGGCAGAAAAACAGCAGCAGCGGGTGCATGTCAAAGAAATCACGCGGTGCGTGTTCGTGCCGCTGATTGGAGAGCACGGATGGCCGTCGGAGCCGTGAGTCCCCGGCGAGCAGCGAACCCCCCCGCGCCGTCAGCCCCACCACGCGGCAGGCGCCATGATGATGGCCCTCCGCCCGCGCTGGTGGCGGCCGTGGTCGTGTCGCTGGTGTGCCATCTTGCGGTGCTGAGTCTGCAACTGCTGGGCTCGCATCGGATCATCCAGGCTACGGCGAAGCAGCTGGACGTGGTCTACGAATCGCAAGCCGCGCAGCGCGATCTGAAACTTGAACAGCAGTTGGGCCGCTTGAGCCAGCGGGCCGCGCAAGCGCCCTCGGCGACGGTGCCTTCCTCGCAAATCCGGATTCCCGACCGCGCGTCCCTCGGGCTGCCAGGCGCGGGCAGCGACGGACACGAAGGAATCGCCGGTTCGGCGGGGCCAGGCCATGAGCCGGGCTCTGATGGCTTCGGATCGGGCAGCGGGTCTTCCGGCGCTGGCTCGGCGTCTCGCGCCCCGGTCATCGATCTGACGAATCTGATGGAAGCGGCGCAGGGCGATCCCGTTCTACTGAGCTACTTCAGCGCAATCCGAGAGCAGATCCAACGGACCGCCAACCAGCAGACCTGGTCGACGGGAGACCAGGGCGCTCAGGGCGTGATCTATTTGTCATTTGTGCTGGATCGCCAAGGGCAGGTGAGCGCGGTCAACGTCCTCGAGGACCGATCCGCCGTCTCAAGACAGCTGCATGACATCGCCTTGACGATCATTATGCACTCAAGCCCTTTTCCCGCCTTTCCGCCGTCTCTGTCCGACGGCTCAAAGACGGTCGTCGTGCCGCTGGAATTCCTCCTCGGCTCCGGATAGGTGTCAGGTGAAAGGTGACAGGTGTCAGGGCTCCAAGCCCGCCACCTCTCACCCGCACTGGAAAGTTGGATGGGCAGGCGGGTGGCAAGGCGTTCGCAGAGCCGCGCATTGCAGATTTTGCGAGCTCCCGACCAGAAGGCCGGCGCAGCAAAATGTGCCGCGCGGCGGCGCGACCGAGGCGCTGGCGCCGAGGAAGTGCCGCAATCTGGGATGAGATTGCGGCCGAATGCCTTGACAGGACCCGCGGTCAAAGTTGACAGTGCCTCACACCTCGCCGATTGACATGACCGAGGACCGGCCCCTATAATAACCGTCATGCCACGTGTTGAAGTTCGTGAAGACGAAACTCTCGACAAAGCTCTCCGGCGCTTCAAGCGTCTCCTCGAGCGCGAAGGCACGCTGAAAGTGCTGAAGGCGAAGAAGCACTACGAGAAGCCTAGCGAGCGCAAGCGCCGGGAGATGCGACAGGCGATGAGCCGTCGCGCTCGCTCCGCCTGACCGGTTGGACGGGCCGAGGTGCCCTTCGTGGGCGGTCGAATTCCCCAGTGGTTCTCTGCATGCTCTCGTGATACCGCCTGCCGCCTTGCGCTGTGCCTCTTGCTCTGGCTGCCGGCGGCCTGTAATTGTGCACCCTCCCAAGGAACCCACATGACGACCCGCGACTCCGCAACGCAGCAACTCACGCTCGACAATGGCCTCGCCGTCACGTATGAAGTCGACCGCCGCCAACCCTTAGTCGCCATTGAAGCCCGCATCCTCGGCGGCCTGCGAGGCGAAGGGCGCTATCTCGGCACGGGGATCACGCACTTCCTCGAGCACATGATCTTCAAAGGCACCGAAACGCGGGGGCCTGGCACCATCGACCAGGAAGTCCGCCGCTACGGCGGCACCATCAACGCGTTTACCTCCCACGACTATACCGGCATCACGCTGTTCGTCGAATCCAAATACCTCAAAGACGCGCTGGGCATGCTGTCCGATATTTTGCAGCACTCGACCTTTCCTTCTGAAGAGTTCGAGAAGGAGCGCGCGGTCGTCATCTCTGAAATCCAAATGAACAAGGACGATCCCGATCGGCGCGTCCGCGACCTGTTTTGGGGGCGTCACTTCCTGCAGCATCCGTATCGCCATCCGATCCTTGGCTATCAGTCGATGCTTGAGCGGTTGACTGTCGATGATATGCGCGGCTATTACCACGCGCAGTACATTCCCAATAACGTGGTTGTCGCCTGCGTCGGCGATCTGGACGCCGCGACGTTCCCGAGCATGATCCGCGAGACATTCGGCTCATGGGAGCGCAAGGCGCCGTATCAGATCGTCGCGCCCGAGGAGCTGCCGCCGCTTAGCCCCAAAGAGCAGACCGAGGAATTGGAGGTTCAGGCCGGCTACATGATCATCGGGTTTCCATCAGTGCGGCTGGCGCATCCCGACTTGTATCCGCTGGACGTGCTCGCGAGCATCCTCGGCCAGGGGCGCAGCTCAAGGCTCTATGAAGAGGTGGTGAGGAAGCAGCAGTTGGCGCAGGTCGTCTCAGCGGGCAACTACACCCCCGAGGATCCAGGCGCGTTTACGATCTACGTGAGGACCGATCCGGACAAGATCGGCCAGGCCCGCCAGGCGGTGCTCGATCAGGTGTCGCGAGTCGTGACCCAAGGGGTGACGGAGCAGGAGCTGCAAAAGGCCAAGCGGCAGGTCCAGGCGGACTATGTGTTTCAGCATCAGACTGTCGAGTCAAAGGCGGATGAGCTCGCCAGTTCGCTGGCCCTGACAGGCGATCCGAACTACGCTCGGCGCTACGTGGAAGGCACCGAACGAGTCACTCGGGAACAGGTGCAAGCCGTCGCCGGGAAGTATCTCGACCCCTCCAAGATGACGCTCGTCGTGATCCAACCTCCAGGGGCCAGGGCGGCGGTCAACAGCCAGGACACGGAAGCGCCGCTGAGCGTGACCAAAACCGTGCTCGACAATGGGCTGACGGTGCTGATCGGGGTCGATCACCACCTGCCGCTTGGGACCGTCTTGGTGATCGGGCGCGGTGGTGTGCGGATTGAGGATGAGCGGACGCAAGGCCTCTCGAACCTCGCCTCGCAGTTGCTGACCAAGGGCACCACGCATCGCACCGCGTCGGAGATCGCAAGCCTGGTTGAATCGTTGGGCGCTTCGGTGTCGGCGTTCAGCGGGCGCGATCTGTTCGGCGTCTCGCTCGATCTGCTGTCCGAGGACGTGCCCCAGGGCCTAGGGCTGATGCACGAGCTGATCACCGACTCGACGTTTCCTGAACAGGAGCTGGAGCTGCAGCGCCAGCTGGTGCTGAAGGAGCTCGCGGCGCGCGATGACGACCTGTTCGATCGGGCCAGCCGGATGCTGCGGCGTCTGGTGTTCCTGAAGCATCCGTATCGCTTTGATCCGATGGGTGCGCCGGACTCGGTGCAGCGCATCACGCGCGCGGATTGTCTGAGATTTGCGAAGGAGCGGATCGCCGCCAAGAACCTCGCGGTCGCGGTGTTCGGCGACATCGACGGGCAAAAGACGCTGAGTGAGGTTAAGCGGCGGTTTGGCGGACTACCGACGGCTGGCGGACTGTGGCCCGCATCGATTGAGGCAGAGCCGCTCGACACGGTTCGCCAAGAGGCGGTGCAGCTGTCCAAGGAGCAAAGCGTGATTCTGCTGGGCTTTCGCGGGACGCGGGTGGCCGCTCCGGATCGCGACGCCGTGGAGGTTTTTACCGCGATTCTGTCGGGCATGAGCGGGCGACTGTTTCAAACGGTTCGCGAGCAGCAGGGGTTGGCCTATACGCTCGGCGCCGGGCACACGGCGGGCTGGGATCCCGGGGTGTTGTCCGTGTACGCGGCGACGCGTCCGGAGGAACAGCAACGGACGCTGGATGCGCTGCTCGAACAGCTCCAGCGGATCGTGGATGAGGGCGTGAGGGACGAGGAGCTGTCGCAGGCCAAGCGTTACCTCATCGGCTCCTATAGAATGGAATTGCAGCTCCTGTCGGGACTCGCGCGCCGCGCCGCCGTGGATGAGCTGTACGGCGTCGGGTACGACGCGTGGCAGCAGTATGAGGCCCGGATCAACGCGGTGAGCCTGGCGGATGTCAACGCCGTGGCCAAGCGGTACGTTCGGCTGTCGCAGCGCGCGCAGGTCATGATTGGGCCGAATCCCGTTCAGGCCGCGCCGAACACTCCCAGCGCACCGTGAAGCGTACGAGGCGGCGTGATGACCATCGACGACCGCATGGACGCCTGCCGTTCATGCACGTGACGAGAGGACGCTCATGAGCGACGTGAAGAAGAAGGTCGACGAATCGTGGAAGCAGCAAATCGAGCAGGAGCGCGGGGCGGAGCCGCCGCCGGCGAGTTCGCCATCGAGCGCGGCTCCTGAGGCGCTATCGCCGCGCGAGGAGCGAGTCGAGGAAGCGGCTGATGGCATGCCGGAGGCGCGGTTCGATCTGTTTTTGTCCGGCCTCGCCGTGGACGCCCTGATCGCGCTGGGCGACATGCCGCATCCGGCGACGCGCAAGCCGGCGCAACACCTCGCCCACGCGCGCTACCTCATCGATCTGCTCGGCATCCTGGAAGAAAAGACCAAGGGCAACCTGACCGCCGATGAAGCCCGCTTGATGAAGGACACGCTCTACCAGTTGCGGATGCGATACCTGGCCAAGACCACGCCTCAGGGATGAGTCTCTCGGTGCTCCTCGGCGTCGTCGCGCTGCTGGCCGTGGGCGGGGCGGTCTATCTCGCCACGAAAGCCGCGATGCTGCAGAACGCCGCGTCCTCGCTGCAAGCCGAGCTGAAGCAGTTCAAGGAAGGCGGCTTCGACCGGCTGGTGACCGAGAAGCTGGCGATCCTCACGCAGCGGGCAACTGAAGCGCTGCAGAGCCGCGAGCAGTGGATCCGACAGAACAAGCAAGAGTTGCTCGATGAAGTGCGCAAGTCCGCGACGGCGGCCGAGCAGTTTCAGCGCGAGCTGGGCATCGTGAGCGCGCACCTGATGGGCCTGCGCGAACTGCAGGGCCAAGTCAGCGAGCTCAGTGGGCTGCTTAAGCCGCAGCAGGTCCGCGGCGAGCTGGGCGAGGTGATCGTCCGCAGCATCCTCGCGGACAAGTTGCCTGTGGGCCATTACGAGGAAAACTTCACATTCTTGGACGGCAAGCAAGTCGAGTTCGCCATCCGGCTCAACGGCCGCATGATTCCGGTCGATTCGAAACTGCCGCTGGATGATTTCAAGCGCCTGCGTGAGAGCGTCGATGAGCGAGGGCGGCAGGCCTGCCGGACGGACCTCAAGCGCACGCTGCGCAAGAAGATCGACGAGGTCAAGGCGTATATCCGCCCCGAGGAAGGGACGTACAACTTCGCGTTGATGGTGATCCCATCCGAGGCGGTCTACTACGACGTCATCGCCGACCGCGAATTTTCCGAACCGGGTGGCTTGTCGGCGTACGCGGCCGCGCGCAACGTCTTTCTGGTTTCCCCCAACACGTTTTGGGCCTACCTCACCGCGATCGCGCACGGCCTGCACGGGCTTGAGATTGAGCGCCACGCCGAGCAGATCCTCGCGAGCTTGCAGACGCTGGCGACCAAGATCCGCCGGTTCAGCCAGGACGAGTTTCACAAGCTGGGCGCGCATCTCAAGGATGCAGCCAAGAAGTATGACGAGGCCGACCGGCGCCTGCGCGACATCGACGCGGGGCTTGGGGCGCTGGAGCGGGCCGAGGCCAAGCCGAGCCTCGAGCCGTTGGCGTTGAGCGAGGCGGCGGCCATCCTTCCGAATCCATGAAAGGTTGCGCATGATCGATCCGCGGCTGTTGGATGTGCTCGCCTGTCCGGCGTGCAAGACGAAGGTCACGTTGACCGGCGACCGGCTGGTGTGCGCGGCGTGCGGCCGGCGGTTTCCGATCCGAGAAGGCATCCCGGTGATGCTGCTCGAAGAGGCCGACACGCAGGCGGCCCCACCCCGAACCCCGAATGCCTGACCCCATCCACATCCTGGTCATCCACGGCCCGAACCTGCAGTTGTTGGGCACGCGCCAGCCTGAGGTGTACGGCAAACAAGACTTGCCCGCCATCAACCGGCTCATCGCGGAGCGGGCCAAGCAGCTTGGCGTGCAGGTCACTGCGGTCCAGTCCAACCACGAAGGCGAGATCGTGGAGCTGATCGGCAAGGCCAACGCCATCTACCGCGCGATCGTGATCAACCCCGCCGCCTACACGCACACCAGCGTCGCCATCCGTGACGCGGTCGAAGCCTCCGGCCTGCCGGCCGTCGAAGTGCACTTGTCAAATATCTACGCGCGAGAGCCGTTCCGCCGCGAGTCGCTGATCGCGCCGGTCTGCCGCGGCCAAGTGAGCGGGTTCGGCGTGGCCAGCTACCTGCTTGGCCTTGAGGCTGCCGCGACGCTGGCGAAAGCCAAGCCCTAGCAGGCTGCGGAAAAACTCGTCCGTGGCTGAAGGCTCAAGGCTGAAGGCTGAAGGGAAACGATGTGCTCGACGACACGCAGTTTGCCCCCTTGAGCCTACAGCCTTCAGCCTATAGCCAATGAGGGTTTTTTAGCATCCTGCTAGCTCAGTCGGGTGTTGCGCTTGACCGGCTCTGTGAGCGTCTCTAGAATGAGAACCTGTTTTTGCCAGGCCGACCGCGCACGTGCGCGAGTATGCGCGTGGCGGGATGTAACGCAACGTGATGAGTGACCTCACATGAGTATGATCTCCACCAACGAGTTCAAGACGGGCAAGACGATTGTCATGGACAACGACCTGTGGTCGATCGCCGAGTTTCAGCACGTCAAGCCGGGCAAGGGCGGCGCCTTCGTCCGCACCAAGCTCCGCAAGCTCAAGGACGCCTCGGTCATTGAGCGCACCTTCCGCGTCGGCGAAAAATTCGAAGAAGCCTTCATCGAAGAGCGCAAGCTCCAATTCCTCTACCGCACTGTCGATTCCTTCCACTTTATGGATATGGCCAGCTACGAAGAGATGCAGCTCTCTTCGGCCGTCGTCGGCCAGTCCGCCGGGTTCCTGAAAGAGAACATGGAATGCAGTGGCGAGTTTTACGAGGGCCGGATGCTCGCCCTGCAGCTGCCCATCTTCGTCGAATACACGATTGAATCCACGGAGCCGGGCATCCGTGGCGACACCTCAAAGTCCGGGACGAAGCCGGCGCGCTTGGAGTCCGGCGTCACGATTCAAGTGCCGCTGTTCGTTGATTCCGGCGAGAGGGTCAAGGTCGACACCCGCACCGGCAGCTACGTGTCCAGAGCGTAGCAGCCCGTCGCCGCGGCGCACTCAGGAGATCCGGATGGAAAAACGGCCCCGCTCGTCTGAGCGCGAGGCATTTCGGCTGATCGAAGAGATGTTGCAGCTGATGGAGAGTCGTGGCTTGGTCGAGCTNGAGCTNGAGCATCANGGGATGCGCCTGCGGCTGAAGAAGGCCTCCGCAGTGCCCGGTCCTCAGGTCGTGGAATATATCACCGGCACCCCGCCCGCGGCGGCGCAGTCCGGGGCCGGTCCGAAGACCGTGGAGTCCACCGAGCGCCGCGTCATCGTCAAGTCTCCTATGGTCGGTACGTTCTACCGGGCGCCGGCGCCTGACGCACCGCCGTTTGTGGAAGTGGGCCAGGAGATCGAGCCGGGCCAAGTCATCTGCATCATCGAAGCGATGAAGCTGATGAACGAGATCAAGGCCGAGGTGGCGGGCCGCGTCATCGAAATCGTGACCGAAAACGGCGAGCCGGTGGAGTTCGGGCAGCCGCTGTTTGCCGTGGAGCCCAAATAGCCCACCGCGCGGCGGCCGGCGCAGGCGCCTCGGAAGCGCGCGGCGCGATCCGGTGCCGGCGCTAAGCCCAGGTCCATCCGACCGGAGCCTCTTCGATCCCCATGTTCTCCAAAATCCTCATCGCCAACCGTGGTGAAATCGCCGTGCGGATTATTCGCGCCTGCCGCGAGCTGGCCATCCGGACGGTGGCGATCTATTCCGAGGCGGACCGCCAGAGCCTGCACGTGCGGCTGGCTGATGAAGCGGTCTGCGTCGGCGGGCCGCGGCCCGA
>JGI1358J11329_10004233_pt1 | contig 10402 bp, 9 predicted proteins | sample Subgroupgradi54m_FD_11329 | JGI IMG/M metagenome (IMG submission 11329)
CCCGGCAGCGGCGTCCAGCAGGGATAACCCGGCTGGGCCGCATGACGCCAGGCAATCCCGCCGGTCTCGGAACTGCCATAGACTTCCTGCACCGGCGTGGCCCAGGCAGCAGCGAGCGCGCGGGCGGGCATTTCGGGAAACGGCGCGCCAGAAGAAAACACTGCCGCATAGCGCCCCGACCAGGCCGGGACATCGACCAGATCGGGCAACCGCGACAAGTGGGTCGGGCTGGAGATCAGCACGCATTGACCATGCGCCTGCCAGGCGCAACTCAATTCGGTCGGCGTCGCCGCCACGGCGGCAATCGTACTGCGCCCGGCCGCCAGCGGCCACAAGATGCGAAACAGCAAACCATAGATATGGTGATGCGGCACCGTGCCCAGCACCGGCCGGTCGCCACACTGGGCGCCCCAGAGTTGTTCGAGCACGGCAATCTCTGCTTCCAACTGCGCCAGTTTCTTGACCACTGCCTTGGGACGATCGGTACTGCCCGAGGTATACAACACCAGCTGGGCTGCGCTGGCATCAAACGGCGTCAGCGCAGCTTCCGGGAAATCGGGCGCGTCCACAGCGGGCGCGTCAACCGCGTGCACCATCAGACAGGGTTTGACCGTGGCAATGCTGGCATCTTCCGCCAATACGGCGTCGCAGGCATCCGCCAATTCAAGCGCCATATCAGGTTGAAAATTGGGTGGCAGCACCGGTATCCGACCGGCATGCCAGACAGCAAACAGCGCTGTGACAAAATCTTCAAAGTGCGGCAACCACAACAGCCAGCGGGTTTCGTCACGCTGCGCGATACGCGCGCTGAGCGCCGCCACGCGTGCCGCCCAAGCCTCCGCCGCGCGCGGCGTCCGGTCACCGAGCACCAAGGGCGCGCGCTGCTGCGCAGCGGCCTGCAGCGCCGGGAATACCTGTGCCAGCGGCATCAACATCAGCCCGCCTCCGCCGCCAGTACACGCTGGCGGATCAGCCACTCACCGGAAAACATCAGACCGATCAGCGCGTAGGAAATGGCGCCGTTGTACAAAGCCCAGACCGCATGCGAGGCAAACAGCGCAGTCAGCACCGCCACCAACCCGTTGAGCGCAAAAAACACACACCACGCCAGCGTCACCTTGCGGGTGTAGGCAATCGCAACGGGGGATAAAACGGGGGTGCGCAAGCGCGCAATCGTCTCGACCACGGTCGGCGGACGGTAGAGCGATAGAAGAAATACGCTGAGAAATAATGCGCTGACCAGCGCCGGGTAGAGCAAGACCCAGATCGGCTGGTTGAGCAGCAAGGCCGGCAAGGCCACCAGCAACGGAATCACGATCAGCCAGCCATCGGTCGGCCCCTTGCGCCCGCGCAACAGCAGCCGCACGGCAGCCATCAAGAGCAGCAGCAACCCCATCTGGCGCGCACCCCAGTGCCCGCTCTGCAAACCAAAATAAACGATGGCCGGATAGAGTAGTGCCAGCCCAAACCAGAACACACGGGCGGCCGACATGACGCTGCGCTGCTTAAGCTGCCGCGGCCAGCAGACTGCGCACCGACTGCACCACGTCGCTGACGGTACGCACCGCCTTGAATTCGTCCGGCTTGATCCGCTTGCCGGTCATTTCCTGCAACTTCAAGGCCAGATCAACAGCGTCGATACTGTCCAGATCCAGATCCTGGAACAGATGCGAATCCATGTGGATTTGCTGTGGTTGCAGCTCAAAGGTTTCGCTGAGAATTTCTTTCAGTCGAATGAAAATTTGCTCGTCTGTCATGATGGTTACCTGCGCTCACTGGGGTTTCTAATGTTCCGGGCGGTCAGCCCATGTTTAAATTGAATATGCTCGGCTACGTTACTGACTCAATACCGTCGCTCAATATCGTCACTTAATATCGTCACTTTTTCCGGCGCTCAGCTTCGCTCTTGCACCAGTCTGGTCAACGACGCCACCGAATAAAAATAGTCCTTGATCTTCGGATCGGCTGCTTCCAGCGACACATTGAAACGTTTGCGCAAGGCCACACCCAATTCCAACGCATCGATCGAGTCAAGACCCAATCCTGCGCCAAACAGCGGCGCCTCCGCATCAATGTCTTCAATGCTCATGTCCTCAAGACCGAGGGCGTCGATAATCAACTGCTTGATTTCGTCTGCCAGATTCTGGCTATGTTCGGACATCCCGATTCTCCCTGCCTGCTGCATCCAATTGTTGGGTGAAAAAATTTTCCAATACCGCCGTCAATTCGCGGGCGCTCATATTATCAGGATTGCCCCCGGCAGCGAAGGTTTTCACCAGCGTTTCCGGCGGCTGGGGGGGTAAAATTTGCACACGGACAGTGAAGGTTTCACCCGGCACTTGGTACCAGCGATGCGATTTGCTCAAGGCTGGCGGCGTGCAGCTCAGAATCACCGGAATGACGGGAACCTGCGCGGCCAGCACAATGTGAGCCGAGCCACGCAAAAATTTAACCTTTTTCCCCACTTCCGTGCGCGTCCCTTCCGGAAAAACCAGCAGCGGCTCACCGGCTTTCAGGGCGGCCGCGCAGTCGGCAATCATGGTTTCGGCTTCATCGTTGCGGATGAAATTTGCCGTGCGCAACACGCTGCCGTAAGTCATGCCATCCCACAATGCCGCCTTGATGATGCAATTGCAGTGCGGAATCATCGATTGCAAAATCACCACGTCGATATAGGTCGGATGATTGGCCAGCACAATCTTGCCGCCGCAATCCTGCAAGTGCTCGCGCCCCGTGACTTCCAGGCGCATGACTCCAGTGCTCTCCAATACACGCGCCAACAGCCAGAAACAGCTGCGCACGATGGCGCGGGCACGCCGCACCCGTGCGGACTTGCCACCCGGCAGCAGGCGCAGCGCCGGGAACAGCAACCAGGACATCAGCAAACCACCGACACCAAACAGCAGGAAACAGAGACGCACGACCAGGACATGCCACACGCGCAGCACAAAAGATCTCAAGACAACACCCCCAAGGTGCGGATGCAAGCGGCAACATCCACAGATTGTTTTTCATCGGGCAGATGGCATTGCGACTGCGTCGGATTGCCAATCACCAGCGCCAGCGCCTGCGGAATAACAGGCGCAGTTTGCAAGGCATACGGTTGCGGCACGGCATCGTCGGCATACAGATACAGCACCGGCTGATCGGGATGCTCTTGCCATTGCAGTACAGCTTCGAGCAGGCCGGCATGCAGCGTGCGTGCGCCCGCCGAAATGGCGGTCGCGGCGGAACGGTCTTGACGCTGGATCGACCACATGCCCGCGATGGCGTTATGTACCGACATGCCGAAAGCCGTGGGCGAGAGTGGTTCGTTTTGCGCCAGCGCAGAGAGCAGATTCACGGTCTGGTGCAAATCGCCGTGGCGCGAGGCATACACCAGACGCAGCGGGAGATCGGGAGGGAGATCGCAGGTGGCTTCATGCGCCACCTGCAAGGTCAGGCGGGCAAGTCGCCCCAGCCGCCGCCGCGTCATGGCGTCGATGAATTTCACGGCGGGCACGGCTGCGGAATTCGCTTCGGAATTCACCTCAGCAAGCGGCTCAGATGCACCGCTCAGCCACGCCGCACGCGATTCCAACCCCGGCATCCAGGCGGACCAACCGAGCAAGGGAAACTGGAAATCCATCGCGACGCTCAGTGCTTGATTGACGTCATAGACGTTGTTGCAGCCAGGCTTGGGCGGTGCTCACCGCAGCACTCAATCCGCTGGGCTGGCTACCGCCGGCCATCGCGAAATCGGGGCGGCCGCCACCTTTGCCGCCGACTTGCTGCGCGGCGATGTTGACCAGTTCACCGGCTTTCACTTTCCCGGTGAGATCATTGGTGACGCCCACAGCGAGTTGCACTTTGTCGCCCTCGATCACGCCCAGCAGGATGACTGCGGATTTGAGTTTGTCCTTGAGTTTGTCCACCGTTTCGCGCAGTGCCTTGGCGTCCAATCCATCTACCTTGGCGACCAACACATTGACGCCGTTGACCACCACCGCTTGTGCGGCCAGCTCGTCGCCCTGCGCGCTGGCGAGTTTGCCTTGGGCACTGTGCAGCGTTTTCTCCAGGCTGCGAATCTGTTCCTGCAATTGCGCAATCTTGTGGCCCAGTTCCTGCACTGGTACGCGCGCAGCCTGTGCCGCCTCATTGAGCAAGGCATCGCGTTGTTGCACATAGGCCAGCGCGCCTGCGCCGGTGACTGCTTCGACACGCCGGATGCCTGCAGCGACGCCACTCTCCGCCACGATCTTGAACAAACCAATGTCGCCAGTGCGACGCACGTGGGTACCGCCGCACAATTCCTTGCTTGAACCAATCGTCAGCACGCGCACAGTGTCACCATATTTTTCGCCGAACAGCATCATCGCGCCGGATTTCTGCGCATCGTCGAGCGCCATCACCGCTGCCGTCGCGTCGGCGTTGACGAGAATTTCCGCATTCACGATGGCTTCTACTTTGGAAATCTCGGCATCGGTCATCGGCGCATTGTGGGCAAAGTCGAAGCGCGTGCGTTCGGCATTCACCAGTGAACCCTTTTGCTGCACATGGCTGCCCAACACTTCGCGCAGCGCCTTGTGCATCAAATGGGTGGCGCTATGGTTGCGCACGGTGCGGGCGCGCTGTTCGCCATCAACGCGGGCGTTGATGGCATCGCCCACTTTGAGCTCGCCTTCGACGATACGACCATGATGGCCGAACACATCGGCCTGAATTTTTTGCGTATCATCGACCAACACGCGCGTGGTGGCATTGCGCAACTCACCACCATCACCCACCTGCCCGCCCGACTCGGCGTAGAACGACGTGTGATCGAGCACCACTACCACATCGTCGCCAGCGCGGACACTCGGCACCGAAGCGCCATCGACATAGAGAGCCGTGACGCATGCGCCGTCACGCACTAAATGTTCATAACCGTGGAAAATGGTGGGCGCGCCGCTGTATTCCAGTCCTGCGGCCATCTTGAATTTGCCCGCCGCGCGCGCCTGCTCGCGCTGACGATTCATCGCCGCATCGAACGCGGCACTGTCCACCGTGACGCCACGTTCGCGGCAAACATCGGCGGTCAAATCCAGCGGAAAACCATAGGTGTCATGCAGCTTGAACGCCAATTCTCCATCGAGCTGTTTGACACCCGTGGCCAAAGCGCCTTCGAGAATCTCCATACCGTTGGCAATCGTCTGAAAGAAACGCTCTTCTTCCAGCTTCAGTATTTCGGTCATGCGCCCCTGTTCACGGCCCAATTCAGGATAGGCATCGCCCATCACATCAGCCAGTGCTGCGACCAGTTTGTGGAAAAAAGGCTTGCGCGCACCCAGCTTGTAGCCGTGGCGAATCGCGCGACGTGTGATCCGGCGCAGCACGAAGCCGCGCCCTGCATTGCCGGGAATCACGCCATCGACCACCGTGAAGGTGCAGGCGCGAATGTGATCGGCGATCACTTTCAGAGAGGGTGAATTTTTATCGCAGTCGCCGCCACCCGCCACATCCACCGCCTTCTTGGCCGCCGCCAGCAGGCTGACAAACAGATCGATTTCATAGTTGGAATGCACATGCTGCATCACTGCGGTAATGCGCTCCAACCCCATGCCGGTGTCCACACTGGGCTTGGGCAGTTTGTGCATCACACCGTCTTCGGTGCGGTTGAATTGCATGAAGACGTTGTTCCAGATTTCGATGTAGCGATCACCATCTTCATTGGGCGATCCGGGCGGGCCGCCGGGGATACCTTCGCCGTGGTCGTAGAAAATTTCCGAGCACGGGCCGCAGGGGCCTGTGTCACCCATCATCCAGAAGTTGTCGGACGCATAGCGCGCGCCCTTGTTGTCGCCGATGCGCACGATGCGCTCCGTCGGCACGCCGATTTCCTTGGCCCAGATGTCATAGGCCTCGTCATCCTCGGCATACACCGTGACCCAGAGTTTGTCCTTCGGCAATTTGAAATGTTCAGTCAGCAATTCCCAGGCGTAGTGGATCGCATCCTTCTTGAAATAATCGCCGAAGCTGAAATTGCCCAGCATCTCGAAGAAGGTGTGGTGCCGCGCGGTGTAGCCGACGTTTTCCAGATCATTGTGCTTGCCGCCGGCGCGAATGCATTTTTGCGAACTGGCCGCGCGCGTGTAGGGACGCTTGTCGAAGCCGAGAAAGACATCCTTGAACTGGTTCATCCCCGCGTTGGTAAACAACAGCGTCGGATCGTCGCCGGGCACCACCGGGCTGGACGCGACAATGGCGTGTCCCTTGGATTCGAAAAATTTGAGGAAGGTGGCGCGAATCTGTGCGGCAGTTGCGGCAGCGGTCATGATGGCTTTCGGGCGGCTCAATCGTGTTCAAAGAGCCCGAATTATAAGGGATCAGGATGCAATCCAGCCCCATGAATGCACAACGCCCGGCAAGCCGGGCGTTGTGTACAGCAAATGAAGTTGACTTACTTGTGACGACGCGGGCGATCCACTTTGCCGTTATGGTTGTAATCGTGCTGACGGTCGTGTTTTTCCTCGTAGATCCGGCGGCTTTGCTTATCCTGCGCATGTTCGATATGCGCGCGCTCCTTGGCCGTCACCTTGCCATCGGCTTTGGCCTTGTCTTCCAGATTCTGTACATGCTGCTGGCCTTTTTCCAGACGTTCAGCCTCTTTGCCCGTGAGCGCGCCGGATTTTTCGCCCTGTTCAATCCGTCGCTCCTGGTTTGCCTCGCGCTGGTCGATACGTGGCGTGTTTTGTGCTGAAGCAGAAAAAGCAGTGCTGGCCAGCAGGGTTGCAACGGCAGTGCCAATCAGAATGTTACGCATGATGTTTCTCCTTGATGGATGAATGTTTTACAAACGTATGGGCCGATCCCATGGCTGTATTTCAGACGATCTTGCTGTAAGTGTGTCTAGGCAAACTGTAACAAGGTGTAAGTTGTTCAAGCCAAATCCGGCGGCAACAAATCCAGCCGATCCGTCACCATGCCATTCACGCCCCAGGCCAGTAATTCGCGTGCACGCGCGGCTTCGTTGACGGTGTACACGAAGACCCAATAACCCGCAGCGCGAATCGCTTGCGTCATCGCAGGCGTCAGGTGTTTGTGATTGCAATGCAGCGAGACGCAGCCGAGCTGTTGCAGTTGCGCTTGCCAATCAGTCGGGATCTGTTCATACAGCATGCCACGCGGCAACTGCGGCGCGGCGGCTTGCGCGGCTTGCAGTGCGGCGAAAGAAAAAGACGACAGCAGCGGAATTTGCGTGCGGTGTTGTTCCGGCGCGGCCAGCCAGTCGGCATAGTGTTGCGCCGTCATCTGCGCCGCTATCGTGCCGGTTCTTTCTGCATGGCCGGGCGCGGGCTTGATTTCCACATTCATCCACAAGCCCGCCTGCTTGCCATAATCGAGCACATCGGCAAACAAGGGCACAGGCTCGCCAGTGTGTGCGGGGGAATGCCAGGCACCGGCATCCATGGCGCATAACTGCGCTGCGGTGAAGTCGGGAATCGCGCCGGTGCCCCGCACGGTGCGCCCGAACTTGGGGTCGTGCATCAGGATTGGAACTTCGTCACCACTGAGCATGACATCGAATTCAACCCCCTTGAAACCATGCGCAACGCCACAGCGCAACCCCGCCATGGTATTTTCCGGCGCAAACACGCCCCCGCCACGATGTGCGCAAATCACGGGATACGGCCAGTTCTTCATGCTTTTCTCGCTTTCAAAACGGATTGCACCTCCCGCATAATAAGACAGACTGATAGGATGAAAAACTTTTTTGCCACGGAGAAACGGAGAAAGGCAAGGCGCCCAGGAAACCTGGATCGAATAAGGTGCGTCATTCCCCAAGTGATTTTCACTCTTGGCGTTCTTGGCGCCTTGGCGGTTTGCCTTGCTTTGCCTTTCTCAGTGCCCTGCGTGTCCTCCGTGGTAAAACGCACTTATGTACTCATCAACCATCTACGACATCGCCATCATCGGCGGCGGCATCAACGGCGCGGGCATTGCACGCGATGCGGCGGGCCGTGGACTGCGCGTGATCCTGGTGGAACAGGACGATCTCGCTGCGCACACGTCTTCGGCCAGTACCAAGCTGATCCACGGCGGACTGCGCTATCTCGAACAGTTCGAGTTCATGCTGGTGCGCAAGGCGCTGCAGGAGCGCGAAGTGATTTTGCGCAATGCCCCGCACATCACCTGGCCGCTGCGTTTTGTGATGCCACACAACAGCGATATGCGGCCGGAATGGATGATCCGCGCCGGGCTGTTTCTCTACGACAACCTCGCCAAGCGCGAACAATTGCCGGATTCGGAAACTGTGTGCCTGCGCGACCATCCCGCCGGCGCGCCGCTCAAGTCCGAGTTCGTCACCGGCTTTGTCTATTCCGACGGCTGGGTGGACGATGCGCGGCTGGTGGTGCTCAATGCGCTCGATGCGCGGGAACGCGGCGCGCAGATTCATACCCGTACCCGCTGCATCGGTGGCCAGAGCCGCGACGGTGTGTGGGAAATCGGTTTGCAGGACACCGTTAGCCAGCAGCTGCGCACCATTCGCGCACGCGCGCTGGTTAATGCCGCCGGCCCTTGGGTGGAACGCCTACTCACGGAGAATCTGCACACCGCCAGCCCCTATCAATTGCGGCTGGTCAAGGGCAGCCACATCATCGTGCCGCGTCTGTTCGATCATCCCTATGCCTATATCTTTCAAAACCCGGACAACCGCATCATCTTCGCCATTCCTTATCAACGTGAATTCACGCTGATCGGCACCACCGACATCGAATACCACGGCGACCCGGCGCAGGTCGCCATCACCGCCGACGAAATACAGTATCTGTGCGACATGACTAACCGTTATTTCAATCCGCAGATCACGCCCGCCGATGTCGTGTCCACCTATTCCGGCGTGCGGCCCTTGCTGGAAGATGCGGCCAACGACGCCAGCAGCGTCACACGCGATTACCTGCTGCATTTCACACCGCCGCGTGAGAACAACAATCAGCGCAACGAAATCCCGCTGCTGTCGGTATTCGGCGGCAAAATCACCACCTATCGCAAACTGGCTGAAGATGCGCTGGCGCAGCTGGCGCCGCTATTCGACGCCAGCGACCACCCATGGACACGCGACACCCCACTGCCCGGTGGCGACATGCTCGGCGCCGACATCGACATTTTCATGATCGGTCTGGCGCAGCGCACGCCCTGGCTGCCCGACCGCCTGCGCACGCGACTGGCCCGTGCCTATGGCGCACGTGTTTACAAACTGCTGGGCAATGCCCACAGCCTCGCCGAACTGGGCGCGGAAATCGCGCCACAAGTTTACGAATGCGAATTGCGCTACAGCCGCGATGTCGAATTCGCCCGCAGCGGCGACGATTTTCTCTGGCGGCGAACCAAGCTGGGACTGCATTTGAACGCGGCCGAATGTGCAACGATCACGCAATGGTTTGAACAAAAAACCTCCCTCACCCCCGGCCCCTCTCCCACNAGGAGAGGGGAGAAACCACAGAATGATGTGCCCCCCTCGCCCTCCGGGAGAGGGGCCGGGGGTGAGGGAACGGCCTGAATCATTTGCACGCATTGCCATAGCCCATGAAAAAATACATCCTCGCCCTCGATCAAGGCACCACCAGTTCACGCGCACTGGTGTTCGATGCACAGCTGAATATCGTCGCCTCCGCACAGCAGGAGTTCACGCAATTCTTCCCGCAGCCGGGTTGGGTGGAACATGACGCGAATGAAATCTGGGCCAGCACACGGCAGTGCATCGAGGCCGTGCTCACGCAAATCGACGCGACGCAGATCGCCGCCATCGGCATTACCAATCAGCGCGAAACCACCGTCGTGTGGGAGCGCGCTACCGGCCGGCCGATTCACCGCGCCCTGGTGTGGCAGGATCGCCGCACCGAAGACTGGTGCGCAGCGCAACGCGCGGCTGGACTGACCGACACGGTGCGCGCAAAAACCGGCCTCGTGCTCGACCCCTATTTTTCTGCCAGCAAGATCGACTGGCTGCTGAATCACGTGCCCAATGCGCGCAACCGCGCCGAACAGGGCGAACTGGCCTTCGGCACCATCGACAGCTGGCTGTTGTGGAATCTGACGCAGGGCAAGGCACACACCACCGATGTCACCAACGCGTCGCGCACCCTGCTGTGGAATTTGCACGCGCAGCACTGGGATCAAGATCTACTGCGCCAGTGGAATATCCCCGCTGCGCTCTTGCCCACCGTGCATCCCTCGCAACATTTATTTGGCGAGACCACCTTGTTCGGTGCGCCGATTCCGATTTTCGGCATCGCCGGCGATCAGCAGGCCGCCACGTTTGGTCAGGGTTGCGTCGCGCCCGGACAGGCGAAGAACACCTATGGCACCGGCTGTTTTCTGCTGCTGCACACCGGCGCGCAGGCCGTGGCTTCCCAGCATGGTTTGCTGACAACGGCGGCGG
>JGI1358J11329_10004236_pt1 | contig 10401 bp, 7 predicted proteins | sample Subgroupgradi54m_FD_11329 | JGI IMG/M metagenome (IMG submission 11329)
TGAATTCATTGACATCTGCGCTTGCGCGTGTAGTTTCTATATTGTATGCTTCCGACAACAAAGGACTTTTACAATAACACTCTCATAGAGAAGGAATGCCATATGGCAACTGATATTCCTATGGTCATGGGACTTGAGACGGAATACGGTATTTCGGTGGACACAGAGCATGCCGGCCTTGGACATCTCGAAGCAAGTTATGGCTCATATGAAGTAGTGTCATCGGTTTCTAAGCTTAACAGGTCACTTGTAGATCGCGGCCTGGAAGATATTGAAATTGATGAGCATGAAGAAGCTGAAGCTCAAGCAGACCAAAGGCGCGCCGTCCCGTTTACGGATGAGGACTATCCGTTATCACGCGCAAGGATACGCGATGACGATTTGAATTGGCGGCCAACACAAAAGATAGATCGAAACACGCGTCCAAGCACACCCCGAGGAGCGGCACTGCGCCAACGCATGGGTTTTACCGGTTTCATCTTAGAGAACGGCGCGCGCTACTACGTAGACATGGGCCATCCCGAAATGTCGACACCCGAAACTCTCAATCCCTACACTCTCGTAGCAGCCCAAAAAGCAGGAGATTTAATCGTAGAAGAGTGCAGAAGGATTGCCGAAGTCTCTATGGGCGTACATGCGAGAGACCGAGACCTCAAAATACATATCCATCGCAACAATAGCGATGGCCAAGGCAACAGCTACGCGGGCCATGAGAACTATCTGCTTAGCGTTGACCTGTTTGAAGAAATCGTACACTGCATGAGCACACTCTACGACAGAGCATCCAGACGGCACTATAGGGTATTTCGGGAGGGGCCTACTACTCAAGCGGTAGCGAAATTCTTTGCCACTCGCCAGATCATTACCGGATCAGGCAAAGTCGGATCTGAAAAGTATGATGAAATACGGAATGCAGTCCCGTATCAGATCTCGCAGCGGTCAGACTTCATGATGAGAATCGTAGGAGTCTCTACGGTTGAATGGCGAGGAATTATCAATACCCGCAACCAGCCCCTTGCCGACTACGCGACCATGCGTCGCCTTCATGTCATTTGCGGCGATTCGAATATGTCCGAGCTTAGCATCTATCTGAAATGCGGCATTACCGCCCTTTTCCTTAAGATGATGGAGCACGGATATATCCAACGCGCATCCGGAGATCTCATGACCCCGCTCTTCGATGCACTCACGGCATATCACACCGTTTCGCGCGATCTTGGACTCAACGAACGGCTTCCCCTTGCCAACGCCCGAACCACGACTGCACTTGAAACCCAAATTCGCTTCTGCGAACTCGCTCAAACCTTTGTGCGGGATATGGGACTAGCCCCGGTTTGGCATGACATTGCCCGCAAGTGGGAAGCAGTACTCAACGGTCTGACGCACAACCGCGCAAAAGATCCCTGGGCAAAGAATCTTGATTGGGTCGTTAAAGAGCAGCTTTTGCAGAATTTCCAAAAGCGCCACGGCGTCGGACCGACAGATCTCTCGTGCCGAGCGCTAGCTCTTGCCTATCACGACATCAATCCGGATAACAGCGTTTACCATCGGCTTTTCTCCAATGGAAAGATAATGTCCATCGTGACGCCAGAAGATATTGAGCGCCTTAAGCGCGAGCCGCCTTCGGATACGCGCGCATGGCTTCGCGGGGAAGTCATCAAAAGGTACCCCGGCAATATTGTAGACCTAGGGTGGGACTATATGTTTTTCAACAACGGAGATTTCGTTGAAATGAAAGATCCTGTTGTGGGAAACAAAGAGCAGATAGCTCCGCTTCTCGCAGATAATCCCTCCTTCGGCGTATTTTACGAGAGGATGAAACTCCTCTTTGCCTCGATCACGCCATGGAAAACCGAGCTGCACGCTGCGCGGGCACGCCCGCCAAGAAGAAGTTGACAGAACGGATAGAAAAAAATATGCTTCCTGCAGTTATGTATCACACTCTCACAAGGAGACTGACCCATGTCAGAACAGCAACAAGTACAGCGCCCCGAAGAAACAACGGCCGCAGTGCCTGACACGGCCAAACAGCCAACGGCTGATCTCACAGGCGACGGCGATGATCTCGACCTTGATGATGTTATTGACATCAGCGACCTCGTCGAGCAGTCGAGAAATCTCGCCAAGAACTTCAAACAACGAGGCGGGCAGTAGCCCACTCTACACCCATGCCACCTTTCCAAAGAAGGTGGCATTTATATTAGGAATTAACTTGTAGCTTGTAGGGAAATTTTAAAATTCTTTTCTTTGCCTACAAGCTAATTCCTACAAGCTTCCCCAAAAAAGTCCTTTGACAAAGGCAGTTTGGTACTGTAGATTATGTCCAATACGAACCTTGTAAACCGCATATGGATTTTTAATCAAAACAGGAGATATCCTCATGGCAGAGCAGTATATCCAGACCCCCGCACCGCTCCCTATCGATGCGCTGCGGCGCACCTGCACCGAGGAAGAGATTTCTTCTTCCCCAGAGCGACGCAACATCGCCGTTGATGACCTTTTTATAGGCGTGAATCAAGGCCGCTTTACCAGCGCCCTCGAATTCGGGCTCTCTGAATCGTCTCAAGACCATATCTTTATCACTGGACTCTCCGGCCCCCGTGCGTTAAACGCAATCAAAAAACACGTGGGGGATTATTTAACAGCGCAAGGAAGCGCTGTTTATGCCCCGCAAGATTGGTGCTATCTGTACAACTTCATCGATCCTCTGGCGCCGATCTCTGTATTCCTCGGGAAAGGCAGAGGGAAGTCGCTTAAAGACCGCATGGCCAAGCTGCTTCTCCATCTGCAAGAACACGTGCACGCAGCGCTCACACGCGATGACATCGTAGCCCAGCGCCAGCAAAACACCTCTGACCTTCGCAATTGGTGGGAGAGTCTGCGCAATACCGTAGTACGGGATGCAAAGGATGAAAACATCTATGTAGACTACCGCAACGAGTACACGGTCGTAAGACCATTCTCTCGTTTGCCCAAGTCAGAAAAAAATACCGAAGACAAAGACGGTCCCGCTCTCATGCAAACCGAAGAACTGGATGCTCTTGCACCGCAAGATCGCCAGCGTATGGTCACCGCGCATGAAAAGTGGATTCACCGAGTCAATATGTCGGGAGTCGAGTATCAGAAACGCTCGCGCGAAACGCGTGAAGCCATCACCGCACTTGATCGCGCGGTCGTATGCGACACCGTAGAAGAAGCTTTCAAAGAGATTGGTTTTAAATCATCTCCAAAAGTTTCGTCCTACGGACAGCAACTCAAAGATTACGCGATCGAGCAGTTCACCCCGGAATACGAAGAGCAGCCCACAAAGCCACGCCTTCAAAATCCTGGACTGCCGTGGAACGTGAACATTCTCGTTGACTCAAGCGAGCAGGAAGGTCCGCCTATTGTCGTCGACTATGACGGCACATTCCAGAGCCTTGTCGGCCAAATCGCCCGCGTTGCAAACAACCAAGGCATGGCCTACACCGATCACACCATGATCGGTCCGGGATCAATTGTGGAGGCAAATGGCGGAATACTCATAGTTGACGCCATGAATGTCTTGCGCAATACAGGATCGTATGATGTCCTCAAACGTGTCATGAACAATGGCATCTTGAAGATTGAAGACCCGATGTCATTTTACGGCATGGGATCCATTGTACCGCTCCAACCTGCCCCCATTCCGATCAAAATGAAAGTGATTATGATCGGGTCGCTGTATGTGTGGCACATGCTTGCCCGCTATGACCCCGATTTTCTCCAGCACTTCGAACTCAAAGCAGAAGTAACGTCAGAAGTAGAGTGGAACGCAGAGGAAGCAGCGGGCCTTGCCCAGTGGACTCAAGCATACGCAAAAGGCAAGAAATTGCTTCCCCTTGAGAACGGAGCGCTGCAACGAATCGTGGAACATGCCGGGCGTCTCGCAGACAGTCAAAACAAGTTGTCTACGGACTACGCTTCGATTGAGCCCATCGTGTGCGAGGCCTCATATATCACGCTCAAAGATCAAAGAACACGCGTTACCGCAGGTGACGTACGTCGATCTCTTGAGACAAAATTCTACCGGGCGAATTTCCGCTATCAGCGCATGCAGCAAATGGTACGTGATAAAAAGATTCTTCTTCCCCTCAAGGGAGAACGAGTCGGACAAATCACCATCCTTGCGGTCGCGGATTTCGGAGATTTACAGATAGGCATGCAAAGCCGCCTAACCGCAGGATGGTCAATGGGCCGACCCGGATTCATCAGTCTTGAACGGGAAGCTGGGCTTGCAGGCGACATTCTTAAAAAAGGCGAGATGACCGTACAATCGGCTCTCTTGGGCCTCTTTGCCAAGAGATATCCGATGGCGGTGAACATCACCTACACCGCAGAACAAACCTATAGCAAGGTGGATGGGGATAGCGCTTCGATGGCGCTGTTCTATGCCATCATCTCAACTCTCTCCGCAGTTCCCATCCGTCAGGATCTCGCAATCACGGGATCGCTGTCCCAATGGTGCGAACCTCAAGTCATCGGCGGATTGAATGAGAAAATCGAAGGATTTTTCGACACCTGCGCGTTCTCCGGTTTAACGGGAACGCAGGGAGTAATCTTCCCTGAAGCAAACGCAGGCGACCTCATGTTGAGCGAACGCGTGATCGAGGCAGTGAACGCAGGCCAATTTTCTCTATGGGCTTGCCGCGACATCAGTCACGGCATGCAAATTTTAATGGGAAAAGAAGCCGGCGTCCAAAACCCCGACTATACATTCAGCGACGGTTCTGTCTACGACCTCGTGGACAAACAACTTCAAACAATTGCACGCAACGCGCGCAATTTCATGAGGCAGGAAAAACCCGAGGACGACGGAATCTAGTTACAAACCCTCATTATGTCTCCGGACACAATGAGGGTTTTTAAATTTAATGAATTTCTTAAATCAAAATATTAAAAAACCCGCATATTGCAGGTTTTTAGTTTATGAAATCTCTAAAACTCTTTTTCCTACAAGCTAGTTCAGCTATTCCCTATGAATAATGCGCGCCAGCGCATTTATCCTTTCCTTCAGCAAAGGATGGTCATGCAAAAAGGGGTCTTGCTTCATTACATCTCGCGCAGCGGCTCGCACATCTCGCACGAGTTGGGGATTGGCAAGCGCCGTCATTCCCAGAGAAGAAAGTCCCGATTGCCTTGTGCCAAGAAATTCTCCGGGACCGCGGATTTTCATATCGATCTCGGCGAGCTCAAATCCATTTGCGGCTTTTACCAGCGCCTGCAGGCGCTGGGCTGCCATCCCACGCTCGGTAGGAAAGAGGAAGCAGTATGACTGCTCACTGCCCCGTCCCACACGGCCGCGAAACTGATGAAGCTGCGCCAAGCCAAACCGCTCCGCTCCCTCGATCATCATCACCGAAGCATTAGGTACATCCACGCCCACCTCAACTACCGACGTAGATACGAGAATGTCTATTTTGTGCTCATAAAATTCACGCATTATGCGCGCCTTTTCTTGCGCCTTCATCTTGCCATGCAACATTCCCACAGAAAAATCAGGGAATACGATACGTGAAAGCGATTCGTATTCTTCAGTCACTGTCTTTACTTCGGCCGCAAGAAGCGATACTTGAGTTTTTCTGCCCTTTGATGGCTTATCATCTTCCTCCGGCACCTCAATACGCGGACATATCACAAATACTTGCCGGCCGTTTTTCATCTCGCGCCGGATAAACTCATACGCATCATTATGATGATCAGGATCAACCACGCGGGTGATGATCAGTTTGCGATCTTTCGGCATTTCATCAAGCAGTGAGACATCCAAATCCCCGTAGATAGTAAGAGCCAATGTACGGGGAATAGGGGTCGCGGTCATGGAGAGAAAATGCGGATGCTCGCCCTCTACCTTGTGGTGATGCAAAAGAGCCGCCCGCTGCTCAACGCCGAAACGATGCTGTTCATCTACGATCACAAGCCCTAGACCCGCGATGCGGACATTTTTTTGAAGCAATGCATGAGTACCCACGAATACAGAGCTTTTCGCGGGAATCTTTTTTTCCGAAGAAGTATATACGCCTACGCGCACGCCAAAGGGCATAAGAAGTTTTTCGATTGTCTTGGCATGCTGCTTTGCAAGGATTTCCGTAGGAGCAAGAAGACATGCGCGCTTTCCGCCGCGTGTGGCAATCAGAAGGGCGGCAGCTGCCACCACAGTCTTGCCCGACCCCACATCACCTTCGAGCAGCCGATTCATAGGAATCGGCTTTTCCATATCTTTCATGATCTCCCAGCACGAACGGCGCTGGGCATCGGTAAGTATAAACGGCAATGAACCGACAAATTCTTTCATGTGCGCAATGCCCCCGATAATCCGCGGCGCGCGATTTTGCTGCATTGCAACACGCTCTTGGAGTGAATAGAGCTGAATAAGAAAAAGATTTTCAAATTCAAAACGCTTATGCGCCGCCACTATATCTCCGTCGTTTTGCGGCGCGTGCACATCCAAAATGGCGCGCTTTAATTCAATGAGATCAAATTTTCCACGAATATCTAACGGAAGGGGATCTGCCATCTGTTCAACCAAGTTCAGACAAGAAGAAATGAGATAGCGCAGCCATCGGGAGGTAATACCGCGCGTCTCCGGATAGATGGGCACTAATTTACCGGTATGAAGCGGCGCAAAAGATGACGCAAGTGCTTTTGATGAGATTTTTTCATAACTGGGATTTTGAAGGGACATCCCGCCTTTACGCAGCTCCGCCTTGCCGGAAAGATTAACTGTGTCTCCGCTTGCCAAATTGCGAGACAAGTACGGCTGATTAAACCACACCGCCTTAATTGTCCCGCCCTCATCGTCCACCGTTGCCTGCGTCATCACCTTTCCCATTCTTGTTCGAAAATGCGAGATTGTACGAATGATTCCCTGAATAGTTACGATCTCCCCTGAAACCACCTCGCGAATCGGTTTTTTATTTGAAAAATCGACGTAGCGAGAGGGAATATGCATAAGCAAGTCGCGCACCGTATGTATTTCAAGGCGCTTCAACGCAGGCACGATTGCTTTGGCAACTTTCGGCATGCGCTCGATGGAAGTATCGGGAGTGATCATATATTCTTCATGCTAGCAGTTTATGTGAACAAAAAAAGCCCCTCATCCGGAAAAAACACGGATGAGGGTATATGGGAAAGCATCGCTTTTAGTTGCGATTGTGGAGCGCCGACGTTACCCGGCCGGCGCAGGTCTGGCTAGCCGCCGTTAGGCCGATTCTGTACGAAGCCGGCAACACCGCCCGCGAGAGCAAGCGCGATCAATACCATGGCGTTTTGACCCGTAGCCGCCCATGCCCAGAACCAATGGCCAAGGGGAACAGCGAGTTCCGCAAACACCGCGAGACCGGCCAAGAGAACGATTATCGCCCACACGCCCGAGCCAAGATTTCTCAATGCATCCATCGTAATCACCCCCTCTCAAGGAGTCTAAAGGAAATCAAAGAACATTTGTCCACAGCTCCGCTCTCCATAACGAAGAGCAGAGAAAAAGCGCACGCCATCCGCACTTTCTCCGCTCTTCTTATGATAACTAATTACAAATAACTTTCTTTAGTATAAGTCACCCCAGCCAAGAAACAAGCAGTCTTGTGGATAACTTTTTCTATTAATAGAATTACAAATAGATTGCCGTCGAGAGGAATCGATTTTGCCCCTCACGGGACACCTGCTGGCAGCCCCCTCAGGCAAAATCCTGACTGCGGAAAAAGCAAAGACATTTGCTTTTTCCTTGTCGTTCGATTCCTTTTTATTAAAGCAAAACATACAACAATACCCCAGTAAGAACTGGGGTATTGTTGTATGTTACGCCCTCGAGAGGAATCGAACCCCTATCACAAACTCCGCAAGCTTGTGTCCTATCCATTGAACGACGAGGGCAATATTATCTTTCTATTGTGTAAAGTTCCGAAAGACACTGTTCACGCAAACTAACCTTGGCGCGTCCTCCGAAGTCCCGCAACGGGACGAAGGGGGAACGACGAGGGCAATTTGACGTCGGTTTATCTTACAATAATGACTGAAGAAATCAAGAGCTTCTAGAGGCCTATGATCCGCGCGATCTGGCTAAACATTGAATCCGGCTGTTCTTTTTCCGGCACATATCGAGACATTGCGGCGTGAACTTCATTGGTATCCACATTCTCAAGCCGGATATACACAATCGGATTAATAGGATTATGCGTTTCCAGCAAAAGCTCCGGGGCCATTAACGAATGGGTAAAAATCCAAAATGATTTTATTTTTGAAAAATCCATCAGTCTGTCTTCAGTCCAAACCCCGCGTCTTTCTATCACATATCTGAACACCTGCGGAGGCCGCTTCATGTAATAAGTCAAAATCATAAAACTCACAGTCACAAACGCGATAAAGAGATAGTTATGCGCATATATCCCATAGATAATGCTCGCAATGGCGATGGCGAGCGGATACAAAAACCAATACCTGCTTCGTATGCGGTATTCATGCTCATATGCCGACCACTCAAGATCAAATTGCTCCGGGAGAGACTGGCGGGGAATAGACGGCTTTTCGGGAGAAGGCGCGGGCGACTGTTTCGGTGCCGGCTGACCACGAGAAGGCTTTTGATTTTGTTTTCGCAGATCAATAACTCCGTTAGACATATATCCATCTTAATCAAAAATAAACGCACCCGCAATCAAGCGGGTGCGCATAAAATACATTATCTAGAAGGGGACTAACGCCACATCGTGAGAATCACCGACATCACGCTCACCGATACCAGCTGAAATGCCGCATTGATGACATACAGTTTCACCGGCTTATTCTCCCAGAGAATAGAGCCGAGCATGATTGTGGCCATGAATCCCAGCCACACCCAGAACGCAAACTGAAGCGCCATCGTACCGTCGGTGATATTAAGGGCCATGATAAACCAATCAAGCGTGAATGCCATCAAAAGAGTGGCTATAAAATTCACCCCATACTTCTGGCCCATTCCCTTTTTCTTCATTCCCTCCATCTTCTCATGGCTAATACCCATGAGCCTCATCCACACTTTTCCGAACAGCACGGTATACCATGCCATTCCGATAATAGTACTGACAATCGCAGCTACCAGGATTGCCGTATAATTAACTGAAATCTGCATAAAGAAAAAAATTAAATAATAATTAACTTTACTTTTATTATAAGCAATTTTTCTTTACACCGCCACATACTTTTACGCGACTCGCAAACGCTTTGAAGCGGCCATAAGAAAAATTACCGACACGCCCGCCATTGCCGCGCCAAAATAAAACGGGGCGCGAGGTCCGAACATATCCCACAAAAATCCGGCAAAAAAACTTGCGGGCAATGTCGCGATACCGATGGCCGTCCCATAAATACCGTACGCTCTTCCGCGATGGCCGGATGTAACCATATCGGCGAGCAATGCCTTCGCCACCCCCTCGCTGGTTGCATAATAGATCCCATAAAGAGCATACAGAAACCAAACGGATATCTGACTGTGAGCGAGCGCAAATCCAAGGTACACCAACGCATACGCGACCCAGCCGATCATGATAGTGGGAATACGCCCGATACGATCAGACAATAAGCCAAAAGGAACAGCCGCTCCCGCGTAAATCAGATTAAAGAGCGCAATAATAAGAGGAATCTCCAAAAGCGTTGCGCCCAAATTCCTTGCACGCAGGATAAGAAAGGCGTCGGAAGAGTTGCCGAGAGTAAAGAAAATCATAATGCCGAGAAAAAGATAAAATGATTTCGGCAGCGCACCTCCATCTAAAACGATCGCATCTTTTCTCTCCTCGGATTTTACTTCAACTTCTTTCAATTTTACTACAGTAATAAAGAGCGTGATCAAAAGGGGAGCGGCGGCAAAAAGAAGAATATAGTGATACAAAGAAGGACTGTCTTTAAGCACGTACAAAAGCCCGAAAAGAATCAAAGGACCCGCTACGGAACCTAGCGTATCGAGCATACGGGCAATCCCAAAACTTTTTCCCCGCGTCTGCTTTTGGGCAGATCCCGCGATGAGCACATCTTTTGCCGGGTCTTTAGTCCCTTTCCCAATGCCGTCAATCGCCCGAAGTCCGATTATTGCAGCGCCTGAAGTCGCAAAAGCCAAAAGCGGCCTGCTCACCATAGAAAGAAAATAACCGATGAAAATAATCGGCTTTTGTTTTTTAAACTTGTCTGAAAAAAATCCGGCAAGGACCTTGAAAATATTGACGCTTGCCGTTACTACACCTTCCGCAATCCCTATCACCGCCTTATCAAACCCAAGCACCGAGGTAAGATAAATCGGCAAGATCGGCGTAAAAATATCCTGACTGATCCCTCCAAAAAAACTTAAGAGGCCAATGAAAAATACATTTTTATTTTTTTGAACGGGTTTCATGACATATACATTTAAACAATACACCG
>JGI1358J11329_10004237_pt1 | contig 10401 bp, 8 predicted proteins | sample Subgroupgradi54m_FD_11329 | JGI IMG/M metagenome (IMG submission 11329)
GCACCCGGATCAGCTTCCCCTCGACGATCGGGGTGAGCCCCAAGTCCGACTTCTGCAGGGCCTTCTCGATCTCCTGCACCACGTTGGCGTCCCAGGGCTGGATCACCAGCATCTTGGGATCCGGCGTGTTGATGTTGGCCAGCTGTTTGAGGGGGGTCGGCGTCCCGAAATAATCCACCCGGACTCCCTCGACCAGAGCGGGGCTCGCCCGGCCGGTTCGGATAGTGGCAAAATCCCTCAGCACCACCTCCAGCGCCTTCTGCATCTTTGTTTCGGTGTCCTTCAGGAGGGTCTGCACGTTGAGAACCGCTGGCTTGGATTCTGGACTCATGGGGTCGTCTCTCCCTTTATTGGATAACCGTTCCGATCCGCTGGCCGAGGATCACCCGCTTGATGTTCCCCGGGCGGCTCAGATCAAAGATGATGATCGGCAGGTGATGGTCCATGCACAGGGTCACCGCGGTCGCGTCCATCACCTTCAGTCCCTTGTTCAAAACGTCGATGTAGTGCAGGCTGGAGAATTTCTTGGCGCGGCGGTCCTTGTGGGGATCGGCCGAGTAGACGCCGTCCACCTTGGTGGCCTTGAGGATCGCCTGGGCGCCGATCTCGATGCCCCGCAGCGCCGCGGCCGTGTCGGTGGAAAAGTAGGGGTTCCCGGTGCCGGCCGCGAAGATCACGACGCGTTCCTTCTCCAGGTGCCGGATCGCCCGGCGGCGGATGTACGGCTCGGCCAGTTCCGCCATCTGGATGGCGGTCTGCACCCGTGTAAAGCAGCCCTGCTTCTCCAGCGCGTCCTGGAGCGCCAGCGCGTTGATCACCGTCGCCAGCATCCCCATGTAATCCGCGGTGGTCCGGTCGATCCCCTGCACGTGGGCCGTGGCACCCGTGCCGCGGAAGATGTTGCCGCCGCCGATGACCACGCCGACCTGGACACCCAGCCTCTGGATTTCCTTGACCTGAGCGGCGATGCGGTGGGTGACGGCTCCGTCAATGCCGTACCCTTTAGAGGAAGACTGGAGGAATTCTCCGCTGAGCTTCAGGATGATGCGGCGGTAGACAGCGCGGGAAGAGGCCTTCTTCCCCATGTTACCGGGCGGCCTGGGCGAAAGCGGGATCTTCTCCGAGGACAAAGCGGACAAAGCGCTGGACCACGATGTTCTCCCGGGTACTCGCCACCGCTTCGTGGAGGAGGTCCTGCATCGTCTTGGAAGGATCTTTCACGTAGGGCTGGTCCAGCAGAACGCGCTCGCGGTAGAACCGCTCCATGTGCGCCTGCTGCATCGGCTGAGTGGACTCTTCATCCACTCCTTCGATCTGCTCGTGCAGATCCTCCAGTTCCCTTCCGATTTCCTCAGGAGGAACTTCTTCGCGCCGGACAAAACGGGGATTCATCGAAGCGATCTGCAGGCAGACCTCATGGACGAACTGTTTGAACTGCTCGGTGCGAGCGACGAAGTCGGTCTCGCAGTTGACCTCCACGAGAACCCCGATCTTCCCGCTGTGAACGTAGCTGCCGATCAAGCCCTGGCCGGTCGTCCGGCCCGCTTTCTCGCTGGCAATGATCTTGCCTTTGGCCTGGAGCAGTTTGAGGGCTTCGTCCAAGCGTCCGCCGGCCTGCTGAAGCGCTTTCTGGCATTCCATCACCCCGGCGCCGGTGCGCTCACGAAGCTGCTTGATTTGATCCGTTGTTACAGAAGCCGCCTTCTCAGACACCCGCAGGACCCTTCTCCGGCTCCTTCGCGGCGGGTTTCACCTTGGAGATTTTTTTCTTCTTAGGGAACTCTTCCACCGCGGTCTTCAGGACGGCTTCGGGAATGATCTTTTCCACTTCATCGGGGGGGGGTATAACATCGGGATCCGGCAGCGCCACCGGCTGCTGCGCTACCGTTTCCTCTTCCTGCTCCTTGGCTGCCGCTTCCGCCTTGGCCGCCTCCGCCGCCCGACCGGCCAGGTAGGACTGATGCCCCTCCAGGATCGCGTCGGCCAGCAGGCCGGTGACCAGCTTGATGGAGCGGATGGCGTCGTCATTGCCGGGGATCACGTAAGAGATCGGGTCAGGATCGCTGTTGGTATCCACCAAAGCAACCACCGGGATCCCCAGCCGGATTGCTTCCTTCACCGCGGTTTCCTCCCGCTTGGCGTCGATGACGTAGATCGCCTTCGGAAGGCGCGGCATGTCCTTAATTCCGCCGAGCACCTTCTCCAGCTTGGCCAGCTCCTTCCCTGCCTGGGCCGCCTCTTTCTTCTTCATGTTGTCCAGCGTGCCGTCCTCTTTCCAGGACTGAAGCGTTTTCATCCGTTCGATGGACTTGCGAACGGTCTGGAAGTTGGTCAGGAGCCCGCCCAGCCAGCGCGTGCAGACGTAGAACTGTCCGCATCGCAGAGCCTCCTCCGAGATAATCGACTGCGCCTGCCGCTTCGTTCCGACAAAAAGAATGGCTCCCCCCTCTGAGGCCAGCTTTCGGAGGAATTCCCTGGCCTCGTTGAGGCTCCGGGCGGTCTTCTCGAGATCCAGGATATAGATCCCGTTCTTCTCGCCGAAGATGTAGCGGCGCATCTTCGGGTTCCACCGATGGGTCTGGTGCCCGAAATGCACGCCGGCTTCCAACAGTTCCTTCACGATAGGCTCAATCATCATAAACGGTTAATTTACCAGAAAAGGGGTTAGGACGCAACCTGAAGTTGATAGAGGCGGCGGTAGAGGGCGGAGTCCCGCATCAGCTCCTCATGGCGGCCCCCCTCCGCGATCCGCCCGCCGTCCAGCACGACGATCCGGTCCGCCTTGCGGATCGTGGAAAACCGGTGGGCGATGACCAGAACGGTGCGGCCCTCCATCAGCCGCTCCAGCGCCTCCTGAACCAGGCTCTCCGACTCGGAATCCAGCTGAGAGGTCGCTTCGTCCAGGACGAGAATCGGGGGGTTCTTCAACAGCGCCCGGGCGATCGTAATCCTCTGCCGCTCCCCCCCGGAGAGCTTGGCACCGAGGTCTCCCACCTGCGCGTCATAGCCGGCCGGCAACCGCCGGACGAACCCATCCGCGTTGGCCGCTTTTGCCGCCGCGACGACTTCCTCCAGCGAAGCCTCGGGCCGCCCAAACGCGACGTTCACCCGGATCGAATCATGAAACAGAAACGGGTCCTGCGTCACCAGCCCGATCTGCCGGCGCAGCGACTCCAGCGTCACCGAGCGCAGGTCTTGCCCGTCCACCGTGATCCGGCCCGAGGTCGGATCGTACAGCCTCAGCAGCAGGTTCACCATCGTCGTCTTGCCTGAACCGCTGGAGCCCACGATAGCCACCACCTCCCCCCTCCGGATCGCCAGATCCACCCCCTGCAGCACCGGCCGGTCGCCGTAGCTGAAGCGGACCTCCTCGAAGCGGATCTCGCGGGAGAAGGGCGGCAGCGTCACGGCGTTCGGTGCCTCCTTCACCGACGGCTCGGTTTCCAAAATCACAGCTACTCGCTTTACTGCGCTCAGCGCCTGCTGATTCAGGGAATACAGCCGGCTCAGCCGCTGGACCGGCGCGTACAGCGACAGCAAAGCCGCCAAGAAGAAGACGATGATCCCGGGCGAGATTTCGCCGTTGAGCACCGCCCGCCCGCCCACCTCCAGCACGACGAGCCCCCCCACCATACCCATCATGTCGGTAATCGACGACAATCCCTCTCTCCGTTTGACCGTTTTGATGTTCGCCTTGTAATAGGCCTGGTTGATGGAGGAGAAACGGTCAAGCTCCGCCCGCTCCGCGGTGAAAGCCTTGACGATACGGATCCCCTGCAGGGTCTCGATCAGCCGGCTGTTGAGGTCCGCCATTCGCTCCTGCACGGCGAAACCCAGCTTCCGCAGCGCCTTGCCCATTCGGATGACGGGCAAGCCGATGGCAGGCAGCAGCAGCAGCGCCATGACAGCCAGCTTCCAATGGATCGCAAAGATGATGGTCGCGAAGATCACCACCTGAGAGGACTGGAAGATCAGATCTGTCAACCCCTCGGTGATGGTGTTTTGAATCACTGCGACGTCGTAGGTGATCCGGGAGACCAGTTCGCCGGTCCGTTCGCTGCTGAAGAAATTCTGCGAGAGCCGCTGATAGTGCGCGTACAGCCCGTTGCGGATGTCCCTGAGGAACCGGAGCGAGACGTCATTGATGAGGGTGGTCTGGAAGAAGAGGGCCAGGTTCTTGAAACCGAACAGGACCACCACCACCACGGCCAAGGTGTTCAGCTTAGGCAACGGGCCCAACGCCTGGAAACCGGTCAGCCAGGAGGCCAGCGGCGCCGGCAGCCAGGCCGGTAGGTGCGGCGCTTGGTTGAGCAGCACGAAGTCCACCAGCGGCACCAGCAACCCCAGGGAAACTCCCTTGAACAGACTGGTGGCCACCATGCAGAGCGCCGCTCCCATAAGCAGTCCACTATGAGGCCTAAGATACGGCCATAACGCGCGATAGTTCTTCATCGAAACCAACATTTTAGCATGTTATACTACCCCCTTAACCAAAAGATGAAACCGATCCGCGTTGCCGTCGTCGGGGTGGGCCATCTGGGCTCCATCCACTCAAGAATATACTCGCAACTCAAAGAGGCACAATTGGTTGCGGTCTGCGACCTCTTGCCGGACCGGACTGCAGCCGTCGCCTCCGGGCTGGGCTGCCGTGCGATCGGAGATTTCCGGGATTTGCTGGGAGAGGTGGATGCCGTCTCCATCGCCGTGCCCACCCAGTCCCATTTCGAGATCGCCAAAGAATTCCTCGCCCGGGGGATTCACACGCTGGTGGAGAAACCGATGACCTCCACCGTCCGGGAAGCCGACCGCCTCCTGGCGCTGGCCCGCAAAAGCGGTGCCATCCTCCAGGTCGGCCACGTGGAGCGCTTCAATGTGGCGCTGCGCCGGGTGCAGGATTCGCTCAAAGAGCCGAGGTTCATCGAGGTCCACCGGTTGGCTCCGTTTCAGCCGCGCGGGACCGAGGTCGGCGTGGTCCTTGACCTCATGATCCATGACTTGGACCTGCTGCTCTGGCTGGTGAAGAGCCCGATCCGCCGCGTCGAAGCGGTGGGGGTGCGGGTCCTCACGCCGTTCGAGGACATCGCCAACGCCCGGGTGACTTTCCGCAACGGCGCGGTCGCCAATCTCACCGCCAGCCGGATCTCCAAGGAGGCGATGCGGAAGTTCCGGATCTTTCAGCCGGACAGCTACGTCTCGATGGATTTCCTTGGGCAAGGGGTGGACCTGTTCCGCCGCCAAGATGGCAGGATCCATCATGAGCAACTCTCCCTCTCCGGAGAGGAACCGCTCAAGGCGGAGCTGGCTGGTTTCCTGGACGCGATCCGGCACCGCACTCCCCCGCCGGTTTCCGGCCGGGAGGCCCGGGACGCCCTCGCCCTGGCGCTCAAGATCACGCAACTCGTCCGCAAGAATCATCCCTGACCCATGCCCCGAAGCATCTTCATCATCGCCGGCGAATCCTCCGGCGACCTGCACGGCGCCCATCTAGCCAAGGAGCTGAAGAAACTCTCCCCCGACCTGCGGCTCTTCGGCCTGGGGGGCGGCTCCATGCGGGAGGCGGGTGTCGAGATCCTCGCCGACCCCACCCGTATCGCCGTGATCGGGCTGATCGAAGTGCTGCAGCACTTCTCCGATTTCAAGCGGCTGTTCCACCTGGCCGTCCGGGCCCTCGACGAGCGCCGGCCGGACTTGGTCGTCCTGATCGACTATCCCGGATTCAACCTCCGCTTCGCGCGGGAGGTGAAGCGCCGGGGGATCCGCCTGGTCTATTACATCAGCCCTCAGATCTGGGCCTGGGACCCCGGCCGGATCCACGCCATCAAAAAGCTGGTGGACCGGATGCTGGTGGTCTTCCCTTTCGAGAAAGAGCTGTACGAGAAAGCCGGCGTCCCGGTCACGTTCGTGGGGCATCCGCTGCTTGACCAGGTTCGGCCGTCCCTTTCCCGGATGGAAGCGCTGGAACAGCTGGGGTTGTCCGACGGTCTTCCGGTGATCGGGATCCTGCCCGGCTCACGGCAGGGAGAAGTCCGGCGGCACCTGCCGGTCCTGTTGGAAGCCGGCGAGAAGCTCCGGGAGGCCCTGCCCTCCAGCGCCCGGTTCCTCCTGATCAAAGCACCTCATCTGCCGTGGGAGATCTACCAGCCCTTCCTCAAGCAATCACACCTCAACCCGAAAGTGATCGAGCGGTGGGATTACGATTGCCTCCACGGCTGTGACCTGGTCCTGGTCGCCTCCGGCACCGCGACGCTGGAATGCGCGCTGCTGGAGAGGCCGATAGTGATCGTCTACAAGACCTCCTGGCCGACCTATTTCCTCTCTCGGCTCCTCATCCGGATCCCGCATATCGGGCTGGTGAACGTCGTCGCCGGCCGAAAAGTGGCCCCGGAGCTTATTCAGCGGGAGGCTAATCCTGAGAGGATCGCGATGGAAACCCTCTCCCTCTGGAAAGATGCCCAGCGGCGGCAGGAGATGAAAGATTCGTTCAGCGCGATCCGGAAATCGCTTGGGGAACCCGGCGCCGGCCGCAGAGCCGCCGAGATGGTCTATTCTGAATTTGAGAAAAGCCGGCTTTAGTCTTTATCCCAGAAGAGGGAGGAGCCATCCTGCAGGTCGAGCGCGATCTGGAGCCAACCGGTGGAAGCAACCGACTCCAGATCGGAATAGGTGTCTCCATCGGAGTTTTTGTAGCGGGGTGTCGCGTAGGGTAATGCGCCGTTCCACTTGCCCGCGGATTGCCACGCGGTCTGAAGGGTATGGATCTGGTCCAGAACCGAATCGGCCTGGGCGATCTGCCCCAACCGCTGATAGGCGACCGCCACACCGGCGGTCCCTTCCAGCCAGACGGTCTTCTTGGCGGCATCGGGCGAATACCCGCTGATCCGGGCCGAGGTGCCCGAAATCTTCTGCGTGTTCTTGAAGGCGGATTCCACGTACTGGAGGGCCTGGGTCGCCTCGGTCGCGCGGCCCACCGCTGACAGAAAGATCGCCCCCCAGGAGTTGGCGTCCAGAGCGGGAGTCGGGTCGCCGACCCCCTGCAGGAAGTGACCGCTGGTTTTACTGGTCTTGACCCAGTGGTTCGTCAGCAGAGAATTCTTGATCTGACCGGCCGTCGTCAGATAAGCAGAGTTCCCAGTCAGGCGGTAGAGCTCCCGATAAAAGAAGTAGGCATCCACGTTGTGTTCGGTGGAAACCCAGGAGACGTCCGGTCCGCCGCGCAAAGACCCGGACGAAAGCTGGAGACCCTTCAAATAGGAACCGATCTTCTCCGCGCTCGCCTGGAAAGAGGCGTCTCTGGCCTGCCTCTGGTAAAGGGCCATCGCGTAACCCACCCACGCCAGGGTGCCGGTCCGGACATGCCCATCCACGAAAGAGGAGTTTACTTGGTAAGAGAACCCGAGAACCCCGTTGGGGGCCATGAGCCCCTGGAGCGCCGCCAGCACCGTGCGCGCGGCGCCGGGTCGTCCCTGCAGCAGAAAAGCGATCGCCCCCACCGCGTTGTCGTATGTCCAGGAGCGGCCGCGGAGGAACGCCAGGGAATCGGTGGTGGGGATCGTGTAGCTCACCAAAAGCCCTTGCCGTCCGGCGATCGGCTGGAATCCGGTCACCAAAGGATTGCCCTGCCCGGCCAGCCAATCCAGACCCCCCTGTCCCAGAACATCCTGAACAACAGTCGGCGAAGCGGTCAATGGAGACACCGAGACCCCCTCCCGCAAGAGAGCGAACGCCTGCGCCTGCATCTGCATCAACTGGGCCTGCTCCGCGTAATGAGTGGCGATGGTCTGAGAGAGAGTGGCGCTCGCCTCCTCTACAGGATCGCTCTGTTTGGAAACCTGCGGGGTTGCGACAGCGGGATCTCCGCCCGCCAGCAAAAGGCCGGCGATCAGGAACGCCCCAGGCTTCAAAACACTCTTAGCAAATCGGGTCTTCATGGAATTGATTTTAGAGCAACGGCAAATAAGTTTTACGTTCGAAATCGGTGACGGCGGCCCGGTACCGTTCCCACTCGATCCGCTTGTTCTGCAAGAAGGAGGTGAAGATGTGCTCCCCCAGGGCCTTCCTCAACAGCTTGGACCCTTCCGCCGCCGTGATCGCTTCCCCCAGATCACGCGGCAGAGACTGAATGCCCAGCTTCTGTCTCTCCTCCTCAGTCAGCCGAGCAACGTTCGTCTCCGCCGCCGGCGGAAGGGGCAACGGTTCCTTCGCCTTGAGGCCGTCCAGCCCCGCCGCCAGGATCACGCTGAATGCCAGGTAGGGGTTGCAGGCCGGATCGGGGCTCCTGAGCTCCAACCGGAAGTCGGACTCCTTCCCCGGCTTGGTCTGAGGGATCCGGACCAGGTCCGATCGGTTCGTCATCGCCCAGGTGACATAGACCGGCGCCTCGTATCCCGGAATCAGCCGCTTGTAGGAGTTCACCCACTGGTTGGTCACCACGGTGAACTCCCGCACGTGGCGCAGGATGCCGGCCAGGAATCGCTTGCCGGTGTCGGAGAGACCGTGGCGGTCGCTCCGGTCGAAGAAGAGGTTCTTTTCCCCCTGGAACAGAGAGATGTTCACGTGCATGCCGGAGCCGTTCTGCCCCTGCAGGGGCTTGGGCATGAAGGTGGCGTAGAAGCCGTGCTTCAGCGCGATTTCCTTGACCACCAGCCGGTAGGTCATCAAGTTATCGGCCATGGTGAGGGCGTCCGCGTAGCGGAAATCAATCTCGTGCTGGGCGGGGGCCGCCTCATGGTGGCTGAACTGCACGCCGACCCCCAGTTCCTCCATCGCCAGGATCGTCTCCCGCCGCAGGTCGGTGGCCAGGTCCAGCGGCGTCAGGTCAAAGTACCCGCCCGAGTCCAGCGGCGTGGGGTCTTCGGCCGACTTGAAATAGAAGTGCTCCAACTCCGGCCCAACGTAGAAGGTGTAGCCGAGGCTGGCCGCCTCTTTGAGGTTCTTCTTGAGGATGAAGCGGGGATCTCCCTCGAACGGCTGGCCGCCGGGCTTGACGATGTCGCAGATCATCCGGGCCACCGCGTTCTCTTTGGGCCGCCACGGAAGGATCGCGAAGGTGTTGGGGTCGGGCATCGCGATCATGTCCGACTCCTCGGCCCGGGTGAATCCCTCCACCGCGGAGCCGTCGAAACCAACCCCCTCCTCGAGCGCCTCCTCCAGCTCCTCGATCGTGATCGCGACGTTCTTGAGGCAGCCAAGGATGTCGGTGAACCAGAGGCGGATGAACTTCACCCCCAGGTCCCGGGCGGTCTTTAAAACGTACTCTTTGTCTTTCAGCTCAGGTGACGGCATCGATTTCTAGCCCCTTGAGACACAGAACCCCACACCCGGTTCCTTTCCCGTTGCGGGAGTTCCCCGGGTGTGGGGTTTTCTGCGCCTTACGCTTTAAACGTCGAAGTAGAGGTAGAACTCCCAGGGATGCGGCCGCAGCCGGACCGGATCGATCTCCCGGGTCCGCTTGTAGTCGATCCAGACGTCCAGCACATCCTGGGTGAACACCCCGCCCTTGAGCAGGAACGCATGATCCTTCTCCAGGGCATCCAAAGCTTCACCGAGGGAAGACGGGACGGTCGGGATCTTCGCTAACCGCTCCGGCGACATCTCGAACAGGTCCTCGTCCACTGGAAGGCCCGGGTCGATCCGGTTCTGGATCCCATCCAACCCGGCCAACAGCTGAGCCGAGAAGGCCAGGTATGGGTTGCACGACGGGTCCGGCGACCGGAACTCGATGCGCCGCGCCTTCGGGCTGTTCGAGTAAGTCGGGATCCTGATGGCGGCCGAGCGGTTCCGCTGGCTGTAGACCAGGTTCACCGGCGCCTCGTAGCCCGGCACCAACCGCTTGTAGGAGTTGGTGGTCGGAGCGCAGATCGCCATCAGCGCGCGCCCGTGCTTGATCAACCCGCCGATGTACCACTTGCACAGCTGGGAGATCAGCGCGTACCCCTTCGCGTCGTAGAACAGGGGCGTGCCGTCCTTCCACAGAGACTGGTGGCAGTGCATGCCGGACCCGTTGTCCTGGAACAGGGGCTTCGGCATGAAGGTCGCCACCTTGTTGTGCCGCCGGGCGACGTTCTTGATGATGTACTTGTACATGAGGAGCTTGTCCGCCATGGTGGTCAGCGTGTCGAACCGCATGTCGATCTCGCACTGGCCGGCGGTGGCCACCTCATGGTGGTGCACCTCGATCGGGATCCCCGTCTTCATCATCGTGAGGATGATCTCGCTCCGGATGTCCTGCAGCGAATCGTGCGGCGGGACCGGGAAGTACCCTTCCTTGTACCGCGGCTTGTAGCCCAGGTTCGGCTTCTCGTCCTTGCCGGTGTTCCAGTCCCCTTCCGAGGAGTCGATGTAGTAGTACCCGCTGTGCTGGTTCTGATCGAAGCGGATGTCGTCGAAAATGAAGAACTCCGC
>JGI1358J11329_10004241_pt1 | contig 10396 bp, 13 predicted proteins | sample Subgroupgradi54m_FD_11329 | JGI IMG/M metagenome (IMG submission 11329)
AAAAGAAGCAGTTTTATCTATAATTTTAATTTTAGATTTAAGTTTTTCTTGATTTAATTCAAATTTATTTAAAAATAATAAATAGTCCATAATTATCTCTTCATTAACAAATTAATAAATCTATGCAACACACTTACAAATAGAATATCCTTCAGAAAATGCAGTTAGTTTAGAACTAAATTGTACTTTATTTTTTAAACTAATTTTTTTAGCAAAAAAACAAGTAGAAACATGTAATTTTTTTGAAGATTTTGAAGCAAAATAAACTAAAGGAGCTTTAATTTTAAGTGGCTTTGAATCAAGAGTCCCAAATCTATCTTGAAGATCATTAAAAGAAGTTTCTAAAGTGATAATCTTAGATTGATATTTTTTATTTAACAGTTTAAGAAATTCAATTTCCTTTTGAAGAAAAAGAGTAAAATCATGTAATTTAAGAATATCTGTCTTAGCTAATCTAAAAGATCCAACAACATTAATTTCAACTTGTTTAAGTTCATCCATAAGATCATTAAGAAGAAATGCTATATAAACCTTTTTATTGTTACTACTAAAGAGTTAGTTATTTTCTAAAGAAGATAAATAATAAGAAAGCACTAAATAAAGCTAAAAAAGCACCAAAAGAAAATGAAAAGACATAACTAAATTTATCCCATAATAATCCAATAAGAATATTTGAAATTAAAACTCCAAATCCAAGAACTGTAAAATAAATTCCATAAGCAGTTCCCCTTTTATGTTCTTCAACAAGATCCCCAATATAAGCGCTAGGAACAGTTTCGATAATAGCAAGAGCAACACCATAAAGAGCAAACAAAAACCATAAAAAAATTCCTTTATTTGTAAAGATAAACCCAAAACAAACAAAAGAAAACAATAAATAACCTAAAAAAATAAGAGGCAGTCTTCCAAATTTATCACTTAAGGTTCCAAAAAAATAACTAGAAGCAGCTGAAGCTAAGTTATAAACAAAGTACATTAAAGGAATAATTAAAGAAGCAACACCCAAATCACTTGTTCTTAAAATAATAAAAGCATAACTAAAATTAGCAATTGAAAATAAAAAGCTCACAAAAATAAATTTTTTATATTTAGGACTAAAACTACTAAACTTAATTTTAAAACGAGTTAAAAAAGCACCATTTTTTTCTTTAAGAAATAAAAAGATAACTAAAAAAGAAAGAAAAGCAGGAATCATGGTTACCCAAAAAATAAATCTATAATTAGCACCAACAAAATAAAGTAAAAAGAACGTAATTAACCCTCCAACAACAGCTCCTAAAGTATCCATCATTCTGTGAAAACCAAAATAATGTCCTCTTGATTTAATATTACTTAATTGAGAAATCAAAGCATCTCTCGGACTTGTTCTTATACCTTTAGCACTTCTATCTAAAATTCTGAAAAAAAGAACATGTTGCCAAACTACAGAAAGAGCTAAGAGAGATTTTGTGAGAAAAGGAATAGAATACCCATAAAGCAAAAAGATCTTTCTTCTTCTTAATTTATCACTTAACCACCCAGAAAAAACCTTTAGAAAAGAAGATAATCCTTCAGCAACTCCTTCTATTAAACCTATTAAAGATTTATTTAAACCTAAAACTTGAGAAAAAAACAAAGGTAAAATTGGAAAAATCATTTCAGAAGCAACATCATTAAAAAAACTAGCAAGTCCCAATAAAAACAACTTCTTTTTTAACTTCACCATAAAGTATTTTATAAAAATAAGAATTTAAGAAGTTACCTAAAAAAGAAAAAAGAAAAAAATTAAACACTTAGTTCTGTATACTCTCCATATAATTGTCTTTCAGCAAGTTTATTGACTTCTAAAACCAAGGACTTAAGTGTTCTTTTAAGAGATTTTTTCAATCCCCAATCTGCACTGCTGCTTGACACAAGTCCATAAGTTGTATTGGAAGCAAGACTACAAAAAATCAGAGATTTTCCAAAATAACTTGCTCCAAATTTTTTAAGATAGAGACTTACATCAAAGATTTCTTTCTCATCACCATATTTTTTAATAAATTTATTAACTGACTCCACTAATGCAGCTCTATTAAATTCCGGCAAGTCTTTAAATTCCCCACAGAACTCTACAGAAATTCTTCCATCTGTTATTCCCATACATCCCCACCCCCCCAACTGACATATACTAAGGTAACGCTCTTTATTAAAGATTGTCAAGAAGAAAGATAGATGTTAGAAAAGTAAAATCATTTTTAAGTAAGAACAGAAATAAAAATGTTTATATAACTCAAAACGACAAATAAGTAGAGAAGCGGGGGTGCCGGAGTGGCCAAACGGGATAGAAAAACAAAGAGTTTTGTCCAACCTCAAGAAGAACTATGCCATAAAAGCAAAGGAGATTAAGCAAGCTATTGGCTTAGGCCTACGCAGGTTCAAATCCTGTCCCCCGCATATACTCACTAAGTAAACTGTTTCCTTAAAGAAGGAAAAAATAAATATATATTTCAATAAGAACTAAAAATAAGAAACATTATAAAACAACACAAATAAACAAAATAAGAGAAAAATATCTAAAGGAAATTTAAGATGATAACAAAAGTAATTATAGATCCAAAAGGAGAAATTCATTATTATAAAAAAGGAGATTTTCATACGCATTTTGGATTTCTCAAAGAACAAGAAATAACGAATGGAATTGTAAAAAGCAATTTAGGAAAAGAATTCTTAGTCTTTGATGCAAGTTTTATAGATAATCTTCATGAAATTAAAAGAGGACCTGCAATTGCACATTACAAAGATATTGGAGTAATAATTACAACAACAGGAGTTGGAGTAAATGCTAAAGTTGTAGATGCAGGTGCAGGATGCGCACATTTATCTTCTTATTTAGCAAGAATTGGATGTAAAGTAACAGCATATGAGTTAAATCCTGAATTTTTCAAAATAGCAAGTACAAATGTAGATAATCTTAATCTAAAAGTAAAAATAAAAAACGAAGATATTTATCAAGGAATAACTGAAAAAGATCTTGATCTTCTTACGTTAGATTTAACAGAACCTTGGAAAGTCTTACCCCATGCAGAAAAAGCATTAAAATCAGGAGCCTTCTTAGTAGCCTACTTACCAACAATTACTCAAGTAATGGAATTAGTAAAACAATTAAGTAATCAATTTTACTTTTGGAAAGTTTCAGAAGTGTTAGAAAGAGAATGGTATGTCCAAGATTTAAAAGTACGTCCTAAAAATCAAATGTTAGGGCACACAGCATTTTTAGTATTCTTAAGAAAAGTTTAAAAAAATAAGGAACTTATTAAATGGGGTATTAATTGATAGTATTTAATTTAAAAGAAAATAAAAAAGAAAATAAAAAAAATTTGAAGTATAACCTTTGATCAGAATTTTTACTGAGTACCTTTTTTCTTCATGTAACAATCTTTACAAAATACTGGTCTTCCTTCAGTTGGCTTGAATGGTACTTGAGTTTGTGATCCACATTCACTACAAGTGACATCGTGCATCTCTCTAGGCCCTCTATTAAAGCCTCCACCGCCACCAAACTTTCCGCCACCTCTACCTTCGTTTCTAAATCCCATCTTACTATTTCCTCCTATAAGACAACACTTATCCCATTTTAGGATAAATGATATATAATTTTAAACGAGAGAGACCTCTATATAAACCTTATGAAAATCAAAAAAGAAGCAAATTTCAGGATTTTAAGACAATTTTCTTTAAAGAACTAAAAAATTCAAGTAATCCATCCTTTTCTTTCATCTGTGTAACAACTGCAATTCTATAAACCACAAAATCATCTGAAAGATTCGAAGTTAAAGAATTAAAAAGAGTATATAATTGTTGATAAACTAAATTAAGTTTATACTTAAGAGAAGAATGAAAATAAAGAGGAGAAGAATTTAAAAGAGTCTCAAGATAATGTAAGTCCCATAATAAACCTTGCACAATTTCCTTAAAATTGCAAACTCTGGGATCTGTAAATTCAAAAATTCTATAATGAGCAAAAAAAGAGTCCAAATGATAAGAAAGAGTATTTTTAAATTTTTCATGTTCTTGTACTAAAAGAGAACTAATACGAACATGGAAAAGATAAACATAAGTATTCAAAAAACGAAAAGTATTCAAAAATTGTTCTAAACTTTTTTTAAATTGTTCTCTACAAGATACTTGAGACAAAGTTGGAAGAAGATTAAAAAGCTGATTATCTATAGTCGAACTAAGAACATTCATAAGTTGAGAGAGATGAACAAACTTAAAAGATAAGGTTTTCTCAATTTCAGGTTTATACACTTCTAACTCTTGAAGAACTGCTGATAAACCCATAAAAGTAGCCTTAATTCTTCCAAAAAGATTATATAATTCTTTAACATGATCAGAAGAAATTTTTGAAGCTCTAGAAAACATTTTAACAAAATTCTCAAGTTCTTTTAAATAAGCTTTAAGATGAATGACATCTCCAGAAAGAACATGAGAAGAAGTAGAAAGAGAATATAACTGAGGTGTAGTTGTTTTTAACTCTGTATAAATATCTAAAGCTTCAGCCCCTTTTACCATTATGAGAATAAAGAACGAAGAAGTTTATATACTTTTTTAATGAGCATTACATAATCCAGACAACTCTTGAAGAAGAAGACGAGTTTCAGCAGGATTTACTCTAATATGATCATAAAGTAAAACAAAATCAGCAAGAGATGCTGCTTGAAGAGAATGAGGAAACTTTAAAGTTAAACCTTCATGAAGAGTTATACTCTCATTATTCAAAGAAACTAAAGAACCATTTGTAGCATAAAGAGCAGCATGATCTTTTTTAACAAATTTAGAAAGAAGATCATAACGGGTAAAAATTTGATCTCTTAAAAAAGTAGTTAAATAAATATTCCTTTCTAGTTCCTTAAAAAAATAAACATCAGCAAATTTAATTTCCTTAAAAAGAAGAGGAGCATCATTTTCATAACCTAAAGAATAAAGAGCCCCCAATCGAACAAAAGTAGGAGATCCTTCTCTAAAAGTTTTAGTAATCTTAACATATCCTGTATCTGCAGGAGTATCTTTAAAGATATTTAAATTTTGCAATTGATCAGTAGTTAACATAGAACTAATATCTAAAGAAAAGATTAAAAAGCTTACGTTTGAAAAAAAAGAATATTTTCAAGTAAAAACAAAGATTTATATTGAGGAAATAATAAAGAAAGTTCAATGGAAGATATGAGTTACGTTGTTGATACATCAGTAATTGTTGAAAGAGGTATTACTCAATTAATAAAAACAAAAAAAATAGCTGGAAAAATAATCGTTCCAAAAGCAGTTCTTGCTGAATTAGAACATCAAGCAAATACAGGCCAAGAAATAGGATTTTTAGGTCTAGAAGAATTACAAAATCTTCAAAAATTAGCAAAAGAAGGAAAGATAAAATTAACATTTACAGGTGATCGTCCAAATACTTCTCAGATAATTTATGCAAAAACAGGGGGGGAAATAGACGCATTAATAAGAGATATTGCGTTTAATGAAGGAGCAACACTTATCACTGCAGATAAAGTACAAGCACAATCTGCAAAAGCATTAGGAGTAGAAGTCATCTACTTGGGACATAAAGAAGTAGAAGACAAAATAGAACTAGAAAAATATTTCGATAATGAAACAATGTCAGTTCATTTAAAAGAAAGTTGTACTCCTAAAGCAAAAAAAGGAAAACCTGGAGAATGGAAATTAATTGAATTAAGCAAAGAAAAACTCACCCAATTACAAATTCAAAATATGGCAAAAGAGATTGTAGAAAGATCAAGCAGAGAACCAAATGCATTCATAGAAATTTCAAGACCAGGTTCAACAATTGTACAATATAAAAATTATAGAATTGTCATAACAAAAACTCCTGTTTCAGATGGATGGGAAATAACAGCAGTAAGACCAATAAAAATCTTAAAAATAGAAGATTATAATTTACCAGAAAAAATTTCAGAAAGAGTGAAAACAAAAGCAAGGGGAGTCATTATTGCGGGAACAACGGGTTCTGGGAAATCTACCTTCGCACAATCTTTAGGGGAGTTTTATGCTGCTAATAATTTTGTAACAAAAACAGTTGAAAGTCCGAGAAGTTTAATATTAAGTCCAGATATAACTCAATATAGTAAAAATTTAGCATCAGGAGAAGAGATCCATGATATTTTATTCTTATCAAGACCAGATTACATTATTTTTGATGAAATGAGAGACACTCCTGATTTTAAGTTATATACTGATTTAAGACTTGGTGGTTCTAATGTATTAGGAGTTCTTCATGCTGCAACACCAATAGATGCAGTACAACGTTTCATTGGAAGATTAGATACGGGAATGATTCCAAGTGTTTTAGATACTCTTCTTTTTATTGAAAAAGGAACAGTAGCAAAAATTCTTACAGTAGCAATGACTGTTAAAGTTCCAAGTGGAATGACTGAAGCAGATTTAGCGAGACCAGTTATAGAAGTCAAAGATTATTTAAATAATAAACTAGAATTTGAAATTTATAGTTATGGAGAACAAACAGTTGTTATTCCAGCACAAGAAGGAAATAATGCAAGTCAACAAGACCCTAGTAGAGCTCTAGCTGCAAAACAATTAGAAAGAGAATTAAAAGAATTTGTTAATGAAGTAAAAGTAAAAATAGTTTCAAATACAAAAGCAGAAATTTATATTCCTGAAGAAGATATCGCAAGAATAATCGGAAAAGAAGGAAAGAATATAGAAAGAATAGAAAAAAAAGTAGGAATTGGCTTAACAGTAAAAGCTTTAGAAGAAAATGTTAATGAAGAAGAAAAACAAGAAAATAATAAAATTCCAATTAAATATACTCTTGAAGAATCAAAAAAGGCAATTATCTTTAAAGTATCTTCTGAATACGCAGAGAGATCAGCTGAAATTTATAGGAATAAAAGATTTTTAGTAATGTCCACAATAGGAAAAAATGCTGAATTAAAAATAAATAAAAAATCTCCCTTAGGAAAAGAACTTCTTAATGATTTAAATAAAAATAAAGCTATAGAAGTAAGAGTTTAAAGAAACTGACGAAAACTATATAAAACTTCAAATATTATTCTAAGTATGACAACAGAATCAAAACAAATATTAGAAGAATTAAAATCAATAAAATCAGATTTAGAGTACCTAAAAGAACATTTTGTTGATAGTGATAGCGTAATGACTGAAGAAGACTATGAATCATTATTAGAATACAGAAAAGAAAAGAAATCTAATAAACTTATATCTCACGAATCTTTAAAAAAAGAGCTTGGATTATAAATGCTAGAAGTAGGATACTCTAATCAAACAAGCAAGTTTTTAAAAAAAATTGATAAAGTTTTGTTAAAAAGATTATTAGAAAAAATAGAAGAATTAAAAGAAAGACCATTTTTACATGATACAAAAATAATAAAAGGTTATGAAGAAAAGATATATAGAGTTAGAATTGGAGATTATAGAATTCTTTATGAAGTTGATCACAAAAATAATACGTTAGGTATAGTAAAAATTGATAAAAGATCAAAAGTATATGACTAATTTTTAAGAGCAATCTTCCATAATTCTTGGAAATAGTTCTTCTGATTTTTAGACATTTCATTATTTTCTATCATAACACCAAAAGGATCTTTAGTCCATGAAGTAAAAACAACTTTATCAGCATAAATTAAAACAGCCGTGGGTGACTCTAATTCGATAGGCATTAATCTATATTCTGCATATTTTAAAGTCACAGGATACTTTTTTATTTTTTCTCTTGACTCCTTAGTATTATTATATAAGACTCTAAAAAAAATCTTATTTTTAATTCTTCTCTTATGCCAATCAAGTATAAATCCAGGAATTAATTCAAAAGAAGATCGAGAACTTCCATAAGCAAAAAATTCTTTAGTATTCGATCTTAAGATATCCTCCATAATAGTTTTCATTCCTTCAATTCCCTCATAGACTCCAACTTTAGGTCTATTTGTACCTTTAACATCATGTAATTTTTCTAACTGAGGCAGAACTTCTTGTAATGTTTTTTCTTTTTCTTTTAATATTCTTATTAATTCTTGAGGATGAGCAGCTCTAAAATATTTCCTATTATTTTTTATAGCATAAGAAACAATACCTAAATCTATTAATCTCTCCAAAAGATCATAAATTAAAGTTCTAGGTAAATTACTTTTAAGTGAAATATCGCTTGCTAACGAATCATCTAATTCCAGACAAGCCAGATAAACTTTTGATTCTTTTTTAGATAACCCAAAATTTTCTAAACTTTCAATTACATCCATGATGTAAATAATTTACAGCAAATATTTAAATATTTCGAAAGCAATAATTACTATAAAGTGATATCAAGTGAAAAATTAAATATTGTAAAAAATAAAGAAATAATAAAAAAAGAACTAAAAATTGGATTAATATGCCCTACAAATAAATACGGTAAAAGTGCAACTAGCTCAATATATTATCCAATGGGTATTTTATTAGTTGGTTCTTTAATAAAAGATACGATGCCTAATTGGGAAGTAAAAATTTACGATGGAGAATTAAGCAATCAAAGTTACTTAGAACAAGAAGTTAAAAATTTTGATATCCTTGGATTGAGCGCAAACACAAATAATTATCCAAACTGTTTAGAGTTAGCACTAAAAGCAAAAGAATCAGGAGTTAAAAAAGCTATTATTGGAGGTCCTCATGCAACAGCAATTCCAAAAAAAATTCTAAAAAATAGAGATTATATCGATGCAACTATCGTCTATGATGGGGAAAAAGCATTTCTAGAATACCTCATAAAATTTTCAGAAAGTGGTGAAGACTTTTCAGGAATAAAAAATTTATTCTGGAAAGATAATGGGGGAGAAATAAAAGAAAATGAAACAGAATTACCAACACTCCCACCAAGATTAAATGATATGAATTTTTCACTTATGGATTTCAAACCCTATTGGCAACAACATAAAGAAGAATTCCCTAAAATGTCATCAAGAATGATTGAAATTTTCACACATGTAGGTTGTACGTGGAGAACAGAATCCGGTGGTTGTAAATTTTGTGATATTCCCTATCCTGTAAATAATTATGTTCCACCAGGGAGATTTTGGAGAGATGTAAATGAAGCAAAAAATAAATTAAAAATAGGATCTATAAAAGATTATGGTGATTGTATTACGGGAAATCCAGAAAGACTTAAAGCTTTAATTAAAGCAAGACCAAAAAATTTAGAAGATATGGAATTGTCATGTTACGCAAGAAGTAAAGAAATAACACCAGAAGTAGCAGATATGCTAAAAGAACTTAATGTCAAATATGTTTACATAGGATTTGATTCAGGAAGTAATCCAATGCTAAGATCTATGAGACAAGGATATAGAGTAGATCACAATTACAAAGCAACAGACTTATTATCAAAAAGAGGAGTAAATATTACGGGAAGCTTAATCATCGGCGTAGAAGGTGAAACTGAAGAAACAATAGCAGAAACAGAAAAATTCGCAGAAAATATTTCAAAATATAAAAATATCACTCAACTCTACTGCTCAGTTCTAAATGTTTTTCCAGGAGCACCCTATGGAAAAAAAATGTTAGAAACACATCCTGAATTAGAAAATGATGACACGTGGGATGTAATAGAAACACAAAAATTATGGGTAAAAGAATTTTGCAAAGTATCACATGAAGATATAATAAAGAAAGCTAAAGATATAAACAAATTTAATCCCTCAGACAGACAAAGATATTTTGGTATACCAAAATAAAAAAGTTAACTCTTATTTTTTCTTAACATTTTTAAAAGTTTCAGCAATATCAATAACATATTTTCCTTCTTCTAATCTATACACCATAGGTTCACCACTAAAAAGTTTAACTAAATCAATCTCAAATTTTCCAGGTTTTAAAATATTAATAGAAGCTAGATCAAGAATAACAGGTTTATCTTCCTCATACCCTATAAGTTCCATAACATCTTTCTCTATTTTTTCTTTATCAAACGTACTTAATTGCTGAGTAACTTCTTGCACTTGTTTTAAGGATTCTTGTTTAATAAAAAAGAAAAATTTACCACCACAACCATTACATCCTTTTAAAATTTCAGAACTAGCATCTTGATAGACCTTACTGCATCGAACACATTGATGAGACATTGTTAATTCACAAAAGAAAGAATGAACCTAATTATATTAAAGTTTCTATACTCTAAAAGATAATTAAAACAAGAATAAAGAAAAATTTATTTTTTCTTCTTTTCCATGGTTAATAATTCAATTTTACTTGGATCTTTTCTTATTTCTTTAACAAGAGTAGCAGGACCTATAATAGTTAATCCTGGTTTTATTCTTAATAAAAAATTAGCAAAATCTTTTTTAATTCTTTCAAAAAATGGAGAATCTTTTGGAGTATAATCTATGCTTGCAATCTCAACACCTTT
>JGI1358J11329_10004245_pt1 | contig 10390 bp, 1 predicted proteins | sample Subgroupgradi54m_FD_11329 | JGI IMG/M metagenome (IMG submission 11329)
GCTTCGGAGCTTAGGATGTGCGCATCCTCAAGACTTCGGAGGCGCAACTAGGAGAGGAGGAGTGTTGCGGTTTTACACTAAGTAATAGTGTGAGTGTGTTTTGTACATGTAAATTACACATGTAATTTACACAGGCAATTACACATGCTTTCAGTAATTGAAAGCATGTGATTGTTTACATTTGTTTCTCTCTATTGTTTGTAAGCCAGCTCGATGACCAGAGCTAGCGAATAAAGTGTGTACAATTTAGAGATTAGAAATCTCTAAATTGATTCAAGTATATAACGAGAAACTCGAGGTTTCTCGAATTGTTGACAATATTACATTTGACATTTAATTGATTTAATCTATATTTTGCTTCGGAGTCTTTCTTGCTTAATTCTCGTGTTATTATTGTTATTATTTCATCTGTGAGAAATAAGAGCTATTTCTTATTTCTCACCTCTCTCTCATCTCTCGCAGCTCTCTATCATCTGTGTTACCATCACAGTTCTGTAACTCTCTCGTTACAGTGACTGTTCATCATTGTTCTTGTAATTCCCACTTATTACAAGTTTGCTTCGGAGTATTCATTCCATTGGAATACTCCGTTTTCTCATCGACCATCTATTGTCTACTAATAAATCTTCTTCTCTATCTCTCTCTCACATCTAGTAATCGCTACCGATGTTTAGTAACTAATAGTAAAGCCTGGAATCGGAACACAACTCTAAATACAACGAGAAGTACAAATCTTTATTTTAGTAACTTTGCTTCGGAAGCCTATATAAACACAGTCACCAGTTGTACTGAGTCTCGGATACAACAACTGGTGCCGTGTCCATCTTCTAAACATCTATTAGTGATTTATCGGCGAGCAAGTTTTCTTAAAAAACTTTATTGTCCCCTCTTTTCCGCTAAAACTTGCTTATTTCAGTAATTTCTTCTTCCCGTCCTCCCGAACTAGTCCCGTCCGAACTCTAAACGGACTTCGTCTCATCTAATTCTAGCATTCTCAGTCTCAACTGCGACCTCTCTCTCAGTATCAATTGCAATCTCAATCGCAGTTGTATCTTCACAGTTCTCCTTCGGACGTCTGCCAGCTTGCTTCGGGCGTCCATCTTCGTCTGCTTCGTGAGTTCTTCTACACGTGGACAGCTCTTCTCGACGCGAGTTCTTCTTCTTCAAGCGCCTGCGCCGTCTACTCGCTTTCAGTGGCCTAGTAAGCTTCATTTCTTTCTATTTTTCTGTGTTTGTCTCTTTGTTTTTCTTTGTTTTTATAGTTAGTTTTTATTTTCGTTTTTGCTTCGAAGCTTATATGCATGTGCTTCGGAGCCTATCTTTACACTAACTAGGTCTTCTACGCACTCTTTTCTTCTTTCTGTGTACTCTTTCTCTGTGCGTATGTGTGCCTCATTCTTTTACGTCCCTTTGCGTATCGTTATACACTCTCTGTAATGTCGCACGCGAGTTCGCCTAGTAGTCTTTCGGTAGGCGGACGTGTGCTTCGGAACACTGCTTCGGCAGCAGCGGATCTCGTGAATCGGAGATCTCCTACTGTGGCTGCAGGTGGTGGTGTTCAGTCTGGTGCCTTCTCTTCTCTTGGTGGTGACAGCTCTGGTGGTGGGCTTGCTAGGGGAGGTGGAGGTAGTGGAGTAGTGTCAGTTTCGTCAGTTGCTTCGGGGCAGATCTTCACTTCGGCAATTCAATCTGCTTCGAGCACGAGTGTTGCTTCGGGGCTAGTGACTGCTTCGGATTCGAGAACAGTACAGGCTACACAGTCGACTCAGTCTTCACAGCAGTTGCAGTCGGCTCCGCCATCTCAACAGCAGTTGCGCCCACGTCAGCAACAACATCTTCAACAGTTGTTTCGTCAGCCACCTTTGCTGATGGGATCGAGCAATCAACAGCTTCGCGAAGATCCATCTTCGGGGGCTGGTGCAGCTAGTAATACTAGTCGTCAGGGCCATCATCTCTTTCGATCTGGTAGCGAGGAGGATGCCTGGGACTACGAACAGCAAGGCAATCCTCGTGTTGAAGTGCCGAACGAGCGTCTACAATCGAATCGAGACCGTCAAGATGCTTCGCAGTTGCCTGCTTCGGGTGACTACGATGTGGATTTGTCACGAAGTGGAGTTGGGTTGAATATGGATGATCTCTGTTTTTCTGAGGAGCAGTTACTCCGCGACGCCGGTATCAACTTCAGAGCCACAACTAGTAACACGTCTTCGGTGGATGAGGTGCAGATCGTTGATAGTGTACCTTCGGGCGTTGCTTCGGATGTGGATGCGATTCGCGAACAGATGCGAATCGAAATGAAGATTCAGTATGATAATGATCTTCGCGAACAGCTCGACCGAATAGAGCGTGAGAATCGCGAACGTGAGCAGAGACGAGAGGAACAGGGACTCTACGAACGTCAAATGATAATACGTGAAAGGGAGGAAGCGGCAAGACAACTTCAACAGGAGAAGGATAGGGCGGAGAAATTCATGACTTATTCGCAGGCATGGAGAGGTGCCTTCGAAGAAGGTAGGAATAGATTAGCAGCTTCGGCCGTTCAACCCCCTCCGAAGGTTGAACGGGATGCTTCGAGTGCGAATGTACATGCTTCGCGAGTGTCTAATTCTGGTGGTTGCTTCGCGCGTGGAATAGGATTAGGAACGAGTTCTAATTCTGCTTCGGCCTTCTCTGCGAGTGAACAAAACAGAGAGGCGAGATCGTCTGCAGTTCGTTCGAGTACTGTTACTACTTCTCGAACGAGTGATCGTCGTGACCATTCTTCGGAACGCGAATCTTCTTCGCGTGCTTTTCAACCTCTTCCACCGCCTCGTGAACACCGTCAGAACTACCGTTCGCCAAGTGCAAATCGTGCTACAAAATTCAGTAACGACAACAGTAACTACGGGCGTGGGTATGGGCAGAATAGTATTCCTTCGGAGAATGTTGCTTCGGGTTCAGCTTCGGAGCGTGAATACTCAGCTCCTTCGCAAGATATTCGTGGTTCTCACTTCGGAGACACGAATAAGGGAATAAATCGAAAGAACACAGTTCGATTTCAAGTGGATGATCGTATCGTGAATTCTCGGAACTATTCTCCACGTTCGGTTCGTTCTACAGGGACTGATTGGCGACAGGGGAGTGGGATTTCTTCAAATTGGCGACGCGAAGATAATACTTCGGGGCATACATCTACATTTGCTTCGGATGTAGCTTCGGGGAGTAAATCCAATTATTCGGACATTACAACTCCTACTACTTCGCTCCTTCAGCCAATCCTTTCAACAGCAGTTACTACTTTCGTCCCACCCGCCGCACAACAGCAACAACAGCTTTCATCACAACCGTTCAGTGGTATAGTTCACTCTTCGGACTATACTTCGGGACGAGTTAGCCATTCAGATTTACCGTCCGTTTCAGTTCCTTCGAGCAGCCAGTACCATCTTTCTACCATTCCTTCTTCGACATTGTCTTCGAATATTCCTTCGACGTCTACAATTCCTCCACCTATTCCACATCACTCATATCCTTCGTCATCTAATCAACATTGCGAATATCAAGTTGCTTCGCAGCCTCAATTTACTTCGGGTTCATCACAGAATTCAGATTCACTCTATATGAATCTGGGTCCTTCGGCAATCGCTAATTCTACTTCGAGTTCCACTGCACAACCTCTCAACAGGTCATCCTCTACTACGAATGTGCAATCGAACGAAACGACAACAGTGAATAAGTCCGAACGGGTATCAGTTCCTTCGAGAAAAAGTAAAGCGTATTATGGTACTCGTCCATGTCACAGATCTACTTCGAGGTTCGAGGATGATGATGAGGATGATCGGGGGAATGGCTCTCGTGATCAGTCTACTTCGAACTCCGATGAGGGTTTGAAGGATTCGGATGACGAAGATGAATCTAGTCTGGATGATGATGAGAAAAGCTTCGGAGAGCTTTATCAGAAAAAGTCTTCGAATGGAATTGTATTATCTACTTCGGAGTGCAAAGTCATTCGATTTCGCAAGGACGGACCAGTCGAAATCGAACAGTGGTTGTATCAGATGGAATACGACCTCAAACTTCGTCGAATTCCTCGTGGTCTTTGGGTGCAATCACTTATCAATCAGGTGCACAGCAAGCATTTCAAAGAGCTTCGGGCACATCGCAAACTCAAGTACAAAGCATTCAAGAAGAAGATGATGCAGTTGTACGAGCGCCCCGACTTGGCGCCTGCGATGCTGCAAGAACTGCTTAACGTCATGCAGAACCGCGAAGAAGCTCTCGAATCCTTCGGAGACCGAGTTCGAGAACTTGTCGATCTCGCGCATCCGAAGATGTGTGATAGTGAAAAAGAGCGAACCTCTATTGGTGCTTTCTGCAGAGGACTCTTCGACAAACAAATCGCGCAGTATGTCTCAGTGAGCCAGGAGAAGACTCTATCAGGCGCAGTTCGAGTCGCAGCAGCTGCGGGGGTCTTCGCACGAATTCCAGTCAAGGCGCGAAGTGAAAGTTATAAGCGAAGTAAAGATAAAGAATATGCAAACATTATTTCTACTTCGGAGCTCAACAATGATTACGAAAATGCTTCGGGCAATGAACACACTGAAGCTTGTCAATGCGATCAGTGTTGCGATGAGTTCTTCAGCAGTCTACAACAGAATGAACAAGAAGAGGATCCAAATGGGAACGATTTGAGTAACGGTGAGTACATGTACTTCGCATCCAATCGTCCACAAAACACAGCAGCACGATCTCGTGGACGTGGAAGGTTCCTTCGGGGATCCAATCGAGGTGGTTTCCGAAGAGGTGGAATGGCTAGTACAGCTCTGCGATGTTACAAATGCCAGGGCTACGGGCATATGGTCAAATCGTGCGTCAGTACTCAGTTCTTCGACCGCTTCGGTAATAACAATACTAATTCTGCTTCGGGCTCAGGTTTATGCAGGGGATGTGGTGAACCGGGTCATTTTATAAGGGCTTGTCCAAACCTCGGGGCTTCCACTCCAAGTCCTGATCCCGCTGTCGAAGCAGTGAGTGATACTCGTTCTCGTTCTCAACCTTTTGTGCGTTTCTCTTCTAATAACTCTGGTTTTTCTAATTCTGTTGTGAATTCTTCTGTTGCTTCGAACCCAAAGTTTGCTTCGGGTACGAATTTGCATGTTAATTCTGCTTCGGTACCTCTTTTCAATAATAATCGTACAAGTACTAATGAACCCAATCTTTGTATAGATTCTCTCTATCACTCTGATCAATCATTAGTATTAGATAAGAACTCTTCTGAGCCTCCATCTTCAATTTCTTCTAATCATATCGTTTCTGTTTCCGATCTTTCTACTATTGTATCGTCTCCTTCGGAATCAGATTGTACTTCTACTTCGCGTAAGCGTTCTATGTTTTGGGTCGTAGTTCAGGTGCAGGACCGCTGCATCTGGGCTCTTGCCGATACTGGCTCATGCCGAAATTTAATGAGTGAAGCATTCTCTTCTAGTCTTCCCATTAAAAATGAATTAAGTTGCGATTCTAATGTCAAAATTGTCGGTGGCAACGGTGCGGAGCTCTCTATCCTCGGATGGTGTTTGCTTCGTTTCGCAGTTGTCGACCGAATTGTCTTTCATCAGGTGGGAGTGGTACGTGGGCTTCCTGTCGACTTCATCGTCGGTGGTGAAGTGATGAAGCCTCACGGATCTCAATTAACGTACTCCCCCGATGGAAACAATCTTTTTGAATTAGGTAATAATGGTTGTCAAATTTGCTTCGTGAATCGAGATTTGCTTCGGAAGTCCAGTCCCTTACAATTTACTCAGAAATTTCGTAAGGCCGGACTCGGCAAACACTCTAATTCGTCTGTACGTGCTTTCCCTGTCATTGCTCTTTCTTCTGCTTCGGACTCTCGTGTCGTCCCTGCAATTCAACGTGCCTCTGTTGATTATGCTTTTGTTCTTTCACTTGATTCTGCTTCATCTGATCTTCGTCAAGTCTGTTCTGAATTGAAAGTATCTGAGTGTAATATTCCCGACGAAGATAAACAGTATCTTGTATTCGTTATCAATAAGCGTATCTCTGCTTTTTCTCTGAATGATAACGACTTCGGACGTTGTAATCGTGTGCAACATACGATTAACACGGGTGATAGTCTTCCTTTTCATCAACGTATTCGTACTATTCCTTATCACCGTCGTGCTTTTGCCGACTCCGAAGTCGATCGCCTTTTGGCGATGGGAGCGATTGAGAGAGCCGAACCCGGGAATTGTCCGTATGCTTCGGGCGTTGTAATAGTCGATAAGAAGGACGGTTCGATGCGACATTGTGTTGATTATCGCCAACTTAATCAACAAACCGTCAAGGATTCTTATCCACTGCCTCGGATGGATGAGATTCTCGTCCGTCTTGGGAAGGCAAAGCATTTCATAGCTTTGGATTTGCTCATGGGCTACCATCAAATTGAAGTAGCTCCGAAGGATAGATTTAAAACGGCGTTTATTACTCACAAAGGACTGTTTTTCTTTACAGTCATGCCGTTCGGGCTATGTAATGCTCCGGCAACTTTTCAGCGTCTGATGGACGATATTTTTCGAGAACATCTACTTATCGATACTCTGGTATACTTAGATGATATTATTCTCTTCGCACAGTCGATCCGAAGGACAATCGATGTCTTCGATCGAAACTTAGGCATTTTAATCGATGCGAAGTTGAAAGCAAAAACTCGAAAAACTCAGCTTTTTCTCGATAAGTTTATTTATTTGGGCTATCAGGTCTCGAGTGAGGGGATAGCGCCCGATCCTGCAAAATTGGATCGTATCAAAAAGTGGCCAGTTCCTTCTTCGGGAACGGAAGTGCTTTCCTTCCTCGGCCTTTGCAATTATTATCGAGGTTTAATTCCTCACTTCGCTGAAATGTCTTCTTCGTTATATGCTTCGGTGAACGAGTCTACGGTTGTTCTGACCGCAGAGCAGCTCGTTGACTTCGAAAAACTCAAAAATGCACTTTGCAGTGCGGAAATTTTGAAGGTTCCCGATCCTTCGCAGCCTTTTATTCTCGAAACCGATGCTTCGCAGGTTGCGATTGGCGCTGTTCTTAAGCAGCGTGATAAGGAGGGAAGGGAGTATCCTGTGAGCTGGTACTCTCAATCTCTCTCGAAGAGTGAGCGTAATTATTCGACTTTTGAGCGTGAGTTGTATGCAGTTGTGAAATCTTTGGAATCTTTTCGAATTTATCTTCTCGGTGCTGAATTTCTTCTTCGGACCGATCATCGTGCACTTCTTGGTGTTTTTAATTCTTCTCTTCGCACTTCTAATCGTGTAGTTAGATGGGTGATGCGTATGCAACCTTATGTTTTTAAAATTGAAATGCTTCCCGGGAAGGAGAACATCGTGGCCGATGCACTCTCACGCATTCCGTGGCCCGTTCTCGAAAAGCCTTCCCAGGCTGCTTCGTTCTCTTACGCTCAGTCTTTAATTCTTTATTCTGGGTCTTCTGGTTCTTCTGCTACTGATTCTGATAATTCTGATATTGATTTTGCTTCTGAATCTGAATTTGAGTCTAATTCTTCTTCGTGTATTAGTAATTCAGTTTCAGTAATTACTTCTTCTGAGTCTTCGAAGCTGAATTCTGTTTCTTTGCATGATTCTCTTTGTGATAATTCTGCTTCGGGGACCGTTCCTTCGCAAGTGTGTTCTTCGGAAGCATCTGCTTCGGAAGATGCTTCGGGACCGATTGCTTCGGTCATTCATGCTTCGGAAGTGGGATCTTCGCATGTAATGGATCCTTCTTCGGGTACTTCTTTATTCAATCTTTTCGATAGTACTCCGTTTTCTTTCGTACTTTCTTTTAATTCTAACGTTTCTCGTTCTGATTTGCGTGATCTTTCACTCGACTTGTCTGTTCTATCTCTTTCTGTTATCGATTCTTCTATTTCTGTATCGAGTGATGTTATTCTTTCCGAACAACAGGCTGATTCGGAATTGAATAAGATTCGCAATTGGGTTTCCAATAAGGTAGCGCCTTCTAATGATGATCTAGCTTCAGGATCGTCATTCCTCAAATCGATCTCTCAAAAATTCGAACGACTTTGCTTCGAAAATAATTTGTTGGTGCTACGGGACGAAGATGACAATGTGCGTTTTCAAATCATTCTTCCTCCGAAGTTGGTGGAACAAGTGATAGCACAGTGTCATGCGGGTCCCGGAACTGCACACGAAGGAGTTGCGAAGACTCTTTCTCGAATTTCAAAAATATTTTGGTGGCCGAAGATGAAATTCGACATTAAACAATTCATCTCGGTCTGCGAAATTTGTGATAAGTTCAGGCCACTTCGGACAGCTCCGAAGGCTGGTTTGGTTCCAATTCGTGTTGGGAACAAGTTTGAATTAGTTGCAATGGATGTGATGGGTGGGAAGGATTCCCTCGGAGTATCTTCGAGTGGGAATAAATACATTCTCACCATCGTGGATGTATTCACGAAGTACGCAGTCGCTGTTCCAATTCCGGATCAGCGTGTTGAGACTGTTGTTCTCGCTTTTCTTTCTCGTTGGGTCCTTATCTTCGGACCCCCTCTTCGTCTTCATACCGATCAGGGTACGAACTTCGAGTCTCGTTGTATTTCTAATCTCTGTACTCTGTGGCGTATTTTTAAATCGCGTACTACTTCGTATCATCCCGCTGGAAATGGTGCGTGTGAAAGGTTAAATCAAACGATCAAACGAAATTTACAAAAATTGATGCATGAAAGCATGCTTCGGGAATGGGATGTGATGCTTCCTCATTCTGTTTTCGCGTATAATTCGACCGTACATTCTGCTACGGGCTTTTCTCCACAATTTTTAATGTACGGGTCCGAAGCACGCACCCCTTCCGAAGTAATTATTAGCATGCCTCCTTTCGAAACGACTCCGACTTCCTTCGCGTATGTTCAGTATAAGAAGTTAGAGTCTGCCTTTGCTTCTGCTCGAGAGACACTCGGTCTTCGACAGATGCGTTCGAAGGATCTCTATGATCAGGGCATGGTTCAACGTGTTTTCCGTCCCGGTGATCACGTTCGTATTCGTATCAAGACTCTGCATGCGAAACCTGGTAATAAGCTTCTTTCGAGTTGGTCCGATCTTCACGAAGTTATCGAAAGTAAAGGGGTAATTGTTCGAATTCGTCCTCTGAATTCGACAAAATCATTTTTCGTGCATCACGATCGTTTATCTAACGTTTCTTCGTTGTTGTCCGATAAGCAATTTGCTTCGGATAGTTTCGTTTCTAATGTTAACTCTAGTTCTGCTAATACTAACACTAATAATGCTTCGGTAGATGATGGTAGTAATTTTAATCGTTCCTCGATGTTGTCTCGTAATGATGATGATTCTGATTCTGATACTGAACATGATATTGTTGATTATTCTAACCAATTTGATATTGCTTCGGCTTCTAATTCTAATTTTGCTTCGCGCCCTAGCTTGCCTAGAAAAGCTAAGGAGCATTACTCTCAAAAGAATAGTGATATATATCAATATGACTTTACATTACCTATTCTTTATAGTTCTGATCTTCGGATGGCTCAGTCTCAGTATCGTAGTGCGCATCCGCCACGTGAAGTCGACCTTCGGAGTTACTTCGCGGGCATCGCACACGATCCACTCTATATCTTCTACATCGACGGACTCGGTGCGGGTTTTGTGCATTCGCGTACGGGCACGCTGTATCTCTTCGATGAACAGCAGCAAGTTTTCATCAATCGTCGTGGTCTCGTGTACCACGATTACTTCGAGAAAGAATATGGCAATCCCTGGGAGGATCGCACACTTTCTCCGTGCGAAGCATGCATTTCTCTCGCGCATCCGATCCCAGAAACCTTCGATCAGATTAATAACGAGACCTACGAGCTCGGTTACTTCTACCATCCGCCGGCAAGTCTCAGTGTTCCTGCAATTCCGCAAGGTTACTTCGGAGGTGCATCTTCGAGCATGATGCCTTCTTTCCAAATGAATAATCCGTTTGCGTCATTCATGCCGTCGACGCAACCGTCATTCCCGATGTACGGACCATCTATGCAACCTTCGATGATGACGTCCGTCTATCCTTCAATGCAGCAACGAGCTCCCTATCCGTTCTCTTACAATCGACTTCGCGATTCAACTTCTGCTTCGGGTAGTGGCGCTCACCCATTCCGTTGTCCGCAGACGCAGTCTTCCAGTCGTCTGGCTTCCTCTTCCTCAGCTGCAATCCCTACAATCACCGTTTCTGAAATGCATCACGGAGTGAATATTGCCTCACTCGTTGCTTCGAACACTCGCGGTCAACATCGACCTTCGGGAGCGGATACAGTTCAGTCATTTACTTCGGGACTGTTTCCTGCTTCGGAGTCTGCTACGGGAACTGCAACTCTAGTACCGCCCGTTATCGATGCCACTCGTGCAACTTCAGCTTCTAA
>JGI1358J11329_10004249_pt1 | contig 10388 bp, 7 predicted proteins | sample Subgroupgradi54m_FD_11329 | JGI IMG/M metagenome (IMG submission 11329)
CACTCAAGAAGTAGTCGGTGCTACCACCACAACCTATCTCTATGATCATCAAGGTAGTCGAGTAAAATATGGGAACGGTTCAACGACCACCTATTACTTCAACAAATTCTACAATGTTACGGGAGCCACGACCGTTAAGAACATTTATGCTGGTGATAGATTGATTGCGACAATTAAAAACCCGAGTACGCCAGTGGTCAATTACGTTCATGCTGATCATTTAGGTAGTCCAACAATACTCACGAATGCATCAAGTACTATTGTTGAAACAACTGATTACAATCCGTATGGGAGTGTGAGGTTTGATGCCAATTCAGTGAATGCAAATTCGCAGAGGAAATATATTGGAGAGAATTATGATGCTGATACTTCGCTTTCGTATTTGAATGCGAGGTATTATGACGGGAGCCGGGGAGGGTTCCTTTCTGAAGATCCGATTTTTCGAGGAGTTGGGGGTGGAGGTTTTGATCAAAGATTATTAAAAGATCCTCAACAGTTAAACAGTTATAGTTATGCGAGGGATAACCCTATGGTTTATTTTGACCCTGATGGAAGTGTGAGTGTATATTTTACCGGACTATACAACAATCCATCTGATCTCAATCAAATTAATCAGAATGTCTTGTCTCAAAGCCTAAATTATAATTTTCTTCCCACATTATCCAATACCTATAGACACGAAGACATAGCTGGGGCATTATCCTTTATAGAGACAGCGAAGGAATCTAACCCCTTAGAGCCCGTGAACATAACAGGGCACAGTTTAGGAGGAGGATCTGCGCTAGAATTAGCCGCTCAGCTTGAAAAACAAGGAATAAAAGTGAACGGCCTATTTTTGTTGGACCCGGTTATCTTACCTGGTTCCAGTAAAGCTAGGACAGTATCAGGTAATGTCATTTCAGGCGGTGTTTATTATTCCGAAGGTGGTTTCCCTTGGACTGTAAACTTAACGTCTAGTTCCAATTTCACTGTTCAAACTGTATCCAATACAACACATACAAATGTTGATAATTTCCAAAAAAGTAGTGCTCCGCAATCAATTGCAAACAATATCGCATCTTCCGAACATTTGAATTCTATACAGCGACAAATCAATACTATTCGAGAACAAGTTTCCTCAATACAAAGCCAAGTTTCCTCGTTATTAAGTCGATAAAATGATCAAAATATATGAAGATAATCAATATTCTAAAAAATAATCCAGTAACGTTATACAGTGTTTTAACTTATATTCTCATTTTAGGTTGTACATTCCCATATTCATTGTGGGTCTGGCCTTATTCTCTTTTACTACCATTACAAAAATTTGTGTCACCCGATACAAAATCTTCATTTATAGTTGTTTATATTCTTGGCTTAATTATAGCTTTTGGATCCGGCCGTTATGTTGAAAAAAGGTCACAGTGGGGAGTACCTCCACAACCTTTTTATAAATACTGGTGGACTATGTTTTTGTGGATTCTTCCTATTATCTTGTTAGAACTTATAGTTTTTATTTTTGCATTTGTTTTTGGGTGGCCAATTGGCGAGTAGATTTCAGAAGTTAGTTCCAATTAAAGGAGAAAGGGACAGCCGCCATTAAACACCTAAACTTACGATGTAATATGTACACTGTTTATAATACGTAACCGTAAACCATGAAAATTTTTTTCATAAGGCTAAAAGGGACTTTAAGAAAAATTATCGTAATAATTTCAAAAGGTCTATTAAATTTTAGTAAAAAAATTATGGATAAAATAAAAATAACCACTTTAATTACTGAAATAAAACAATCACCAGTAACTTTTTTTTATGCACTCATATTTTCTGGAATAATTTGTTTTTCTTTTATAAGTTGGATGTATAAACAGAGAATAGAGAATTTTTCCTCCCAAGTCGCTATGTTGCAAACAAGTTCAGATATTCTTCGAGAACAGAGAGATGATTATAGAAGCCAGAGTTTACAGCTTGAAAACAGTACAACCACATCTGCTGAGAAATCCAATAAACAACTTAAAGGAAGTTGTTTTGCCCTTTTCTCAAATATAAGAGATTTATTATCTAATTACAAGATCGAAAGTGACAAAATCTCCAATGAGGAATTCATGAAAATGGCTGGAGCAAAAAATGATACAGAGAGAAACCAGATATGGAGTTCTTACATTACGCTTAGTAATGAGAATTCTTCCAAAGTAATGTTTGACTTTGAGAAGAAATATAAAATAGATGCGATCATAACTCGAGATGAAATTCAATCCAGGCTTCCTAATAAAATTAGTACAGTAGACGATCTCATTTACAAAATCCCCACTAATCCTTTGGGGATAGGAGAGATTGCTGATGACTTAGAACTACTGTGTAAATCATTACCGTAGAACAATGGGGACTGTCCTGCTCCGTAGAAAACTTCATCTTTTCTCTATCTAGCCATGCCACACTGAAGGAATGAAAACAACAAAATCACCAAAAGCGGTAGCTATGGTGGCGTACGCTACCGCTCTGCAAACTCTGCCTTTGTATCACCATCATTTCAGTCCCAAAAAGTTCACCCAACCACAATTAGTAACCTGTCTCGTCCTCAAGGAATTCTTTCGGACAGATTATCGAGGTATCACGGCAATTCTTGAAGATGCTTGTGATCTTCGAGCGGTCATTGAGCTAGAACAGACACCTCACTATACAACGCTCCAGAAAGCAGCAAAGCGATTAAGCGGTAAACAGAGTCTTGATCGTTTAACCCGAGCCATTCTGGCTTTAGCTATTGGTACCAAAACCATGAAGAAAAGTGTTGCTCTTGCTGCCATTGACTCGACTGGTTTCGAATCGCACTATGTCAGTGCATATTTTGTCCGTCGAAAAGCAAAAGGAGGGAGCGCTTTTCAGGAGACAACATACAAACGTGTTCCCAAGGTTGGTATCGTTGCTGACACAGACGGCTATCTCATTCTCTCCGGTATTCCATCATACGGTCCGTCACCTGACATCTTGCACTGGAAAGACGCGATCCGTGAAGCAGTGAAGTTCGTACCTATCAAAATTCTTGCTGCCGATGCTGGCTATGATGGCGAAGGGGCTCACTGTTTTGCTCGGACCCTTGGTATTCGTACCCTCATCCCTAATCGTATCGGCAGACCAACAACGAAATTACCTTCGGGCAAATACCGCAGAATCATGGCCACTCGCTTTAACAAGAAACTCTATGGACAACGGTGGCATCTTGAGACAATTAACAGTATTCTGAAACGTCGACTCGGTTCTTTCTTGCGTGCTCGTACTTATTGGTCACAACTTCGAGAAATGATGTTACGCCTCTTCACCTACAATGTGATGGTGGTGTAAGAGGGGTTTTCTACGGAGCAGGACAGTCCCCATTGTTCCTTTTTATTACAACATATAAATAATAAAAAAACGGTGGCTGTCCCCGTAACTTGTCCCCGTAACTTTCCGTAACTTGCCCCTATTAAACTCCGTATAAATCTGGGTATTGCATAATTGTGGATTCTATTGTAATGTCATTTTTTCTAATTAAATGCCTGTTTAAACATGCTTTCTTTTCTAGGTATATTGGGCACTAAAAAAGTTCTCCTTGGGGGTGCGATTACCCTGTTAGTTTTGGGTATGGGTGGATTCGAGATTGTTCAATATCAAAAAAAAGACGGCGGATCGGGTAAATGCTGAACAGCAAAAAGAAACCAGTCGAGAAAATGAAATTACCGTTCTTAAGGAGCAAATTGAAGCATTGCAAAAAGCGAATGTCAGCTCGGTTAAGGTGACTAAAGCAATTGAGTCCGAGGTTCAAAAAACCAAAACTCCGACTGTGCCACAAGCTAAAAAAATCGATACTACCGTGAGTGATCTTTCAGGGTCCGTAAAATCAACGGTCTCTGGTGAAAAAATTGCCGTTGCTTCAAGCGAGGGGACGACAATAAATAAAACAAATGATGTGTTAACTGCCATTGATATTGTCGCCAAGCTTAAGCCGTCAGTCGTCTTTATTGATGCCGGTGGTATAAAAGGCAGTGGTTTTATCGTAGATCGTGACGGTTATATACTAACAAATGCCCATGTTGTTCGTGGTGTCTATGCCGTAAAGATTACGCTTTCAAAAGGATCGATTGTTGATGGTTATGTTGTCAGTATCGACAAGAATAATGATGTGGCTCTTATAAAGATTGATGCACCAGATTTAATAGCTGTGGAGTTTGGCGATTCCACGTCCACCGGTTTGCCGCAAGGAATCGAAGTGTATGCGTTTGGTTTTCCATTTGGTATTGATGGAGACGTCAGTTTTAAGGATGGCACCGTTTCGAGACGCACCACAATCGATTCCGTCAATTATATTGAAACTACCGTTCAAATTCATCGCGGTAACAGCGGCGGTCCGCTAGTGAATAAACAAGGTAAGGTTGTTGGCATGAATACTGCGGTGTATGGCACAGCTACAAATGACGTTGTAACTGGCGAAACAATAAAACTTGCTTTGCCTGGGAGCACTGCTCAGTCTTCTCTTTCAAAGTTGAAATCGACAGCGAAAACAGTTACGCCAACACTATTTGCCCAGGCAAAATTATACACGACATATCTTGAGCATATAGACTCAATAAAAGAGACTATAAATAAAGGAGTAAACATTATTATAGATTCGATAAAAACTCCCCAGAGTGGTTCACTCGATGTGGCACTTGGATATTTTAAGGATGTAACAGCTCGGTTTAATGATCCAAAGACAGCAGTGTATCCGAGGGAGCTGTCTTTTACGCAGTCACTTTCCGATTCGTATACAGCACTTCAGAGTATAAATGACGACGCGCAAAAAATACTGCCGATCCACAAGGATTTACTCTATGCGATTAGTATTGGTGTGTATGGTGGAAACGGCGGCGTTATTTTACTCACCGAACAGGAAAATGTATGGGTAGCTCAACTCAATAGGGACACCGAGAAGTTTTCTAACCTTACGAAGACGGTTGCCGATGCCGCTGCTGTATATTTCCAATAAAGGAAGATAGATGTAATTAACTTTTTTATCGTTCTCGATAAAATCTCCAGGGTGATAGGGTGATTGAAGGGTGGCGAACTATTACGGGCACTTGACAAAAGACACATTTAGATTTAAGGTACTGACCTACTTTAAATTTTTATGAATACACTTTTATCAAGCACCGTAGCCCTCATTATGGGTTCAGTCCTTGTAATTAACGGCATTGTGGCAAACACTGACGCAATCATTGCCGATGCCAAGGGGGCGGCAAATGGGGCAAATTTACATCAACTGGCAACAGTGGTTGAGGTTTATTATCTTGACCATAATCATTATCCAGAGGCACACAGTGGGGAAGAACTTATCAAACTATTGGAGCAGGAAAACTATATACTGAACCGGCCACTTGAGCCTTCAATTTTCCACTACCAGAGTTTCCATAGAGGGCAAGATTATAGTTTGAAACTCGGAGCAAATTAAAACTGGGGAGCATGCAGATGATGAACTTTTAGGTTTTCTTCAGCACGTCTTTTTTGAAATGTTTCAGGTATGCCACGATGATGAAACTGATGATGACCATGAGAAACCAAGAGCTGACTTTTTCGGTGTGGACGGCGTTCCATTCGTGAATTTGATTGGGGTATTGCCACGCTCCAAGATAGGTTGAAATATTTTCCGCGATCCAAATAAAGAAGGCGATCAATATAAATGAAAGAGTCAAAGGCATCGATCTCTTTTTGTTTGTAACAGTAAATTCAACTTTTGTTTTCCAGAATAAGAGAAAAACCAGTGGTATAAGGATAAGGCGAAAATCTGTCACAAAGTGGTTAGTAAAAAAATTGGTATAGATAAGAGAGCCGAGGACAATGCTTATGATCGGATGTTTGTACTCTATAAGTTCAAGTTTTAGAATTTTCCACGCTTGGCTTATATAGCTTCCCACGGCGGCATACATAAAACCGCTGTAGAGTGGCACCGTGCCCAGTTTAAAAAAGCCCTCTTCCGGATAACTCCATGATCCGACAAAAGAACTTGTTTTGTAGAGTTCTAGTACCAAACCGACAATGTGAAAAAGAAAAATAACTTTCACTTCGTCTTTTGTTTCAAGGCCGCTAAAGTAAAGTATGGCCTGCAGTATGATGGCCGTGATAAATAGGAAATCGTAACGGGCTAACCCAAAAAGGTTGATATGTTTTGATAGAAACAACAGCACAAAAAAAGAACCAGCGAAGACAGACGATCGCACTTGCTTGAGGCCGAAAATAAAAAACTCATATAAGAAATTTTTTATTGCCAGTTTGTGGCGAGAGAAAATTCTGTTTTGAGTAAACATTGTTTCGAATCTTTAATTAGTTAAACTGTTTTCTTCGGGGTTGTATTACCTCACTCTATAAAAGAACACAAATCCTTGTATTTCAAAACGAAAGTGGTAATGTTTCGGTCTAAGAGCTTACGCATGAGACCGCTTAATTTTGTCACCAATTTCGTCACCACTATTTCTCTAAAAAGAGCCATCCAAGGCGCTTTTTTTGCTTTGTCTATAGTCGCACTTTTTTGGGCTAGCACTGTCGACGCTGCGGTCAATATGATCGCTAATCCTTCTCTTGAAGTTGCCTCGACTACCAAGACTGGTACGTTGAACGGGTTGCCGACGAGCTGGTACAAGGGTGGTTATGGTACGAACAACAGGGTTTTGACGTATCCAGTTGCCGGTTTTGATGGAGCCAAGGCTGTTAAGGTAGACATTACTACTTACACTGCAGGCGATGCCAAATGGTTTTTTGAACGCGTGCCGGCCGTGGCAGGAGAGCAGTATACTTTTTCTGATTATTACACTTCGACTGCTCCATCCTGGGTGACCGTTGGATTTAAATTAGCAAACGGTACACTTAAGTATTTGGATCTCGGTAGAAACATTTCCGCTTCACCTGCATCATGGACCCAATTCACGAAAACCTTTACCGCTATTCCTAACACGGTAGCTATTACGGTCTTTCATGCTTTGCTCTCATCCGGCTCACTTACCACTGATCTCTACTCATTGACTCACGTTGATACTCTCCCTCCTACCGTTTCTCTCATTTCGCCGTCCGGTACCATTTCCGGTTCAGTTAACATCGCTGCAGATGCAAGTGATGAGAGCGGTATTTCCAAGGTCTCTTTTTATATTGATGGAATACTTTTTGGAACAGTGGGAGGGGTGGGAGCGGCAGTTCCTTCTCTTCCATCACCCTACACTCTACCGTGGGATACAACTGCTACCTCAAACGGTACTCATTCACTTTTTGCTGTGGCTCGAGATACTACAGGAAATACAGCAACCTCAACAACAGTCTCTGTTGTTGTAAATAATACATCACCGCCAGCGAATCTAACCGTCACGCTTTCAGTTTTAAATGACAACGGCAGAACAAAAACGGTTTCTGATTTTCCTTTACATATCGTAACCGGTCCGATTGTTTCTGGGGTTGCCACGTCAGTACCTCCCGGTACGTATTCGATTTCGGTTGTGTCGGATCCAGACTATACGCTAAGTTTCGGCGGCGATTGCGACACTTCTGGCTCGGTGACCCTCGCTTCTGGTCAAAGCAAATCGTGCACTGTTCTCGAAGATGATCACGTTATCCTACCGACTACCGGAACTATTACACCGAATGTTGTGGTGGTGAATGACAATGGCGGGTCAAAGGTTGTTTCTGATTTCTCAATTTTTATAAATAATGAAGTGGCCATCTCTGGCGTATCTCGAGAGGTTGTGCCCGGAGTGTATACGATTACCGAAAATCCAGACGCCCTATACAGTACTACTTTTAGCGGCGGTTGTACTGCCGACGGCAGTATTTCAGTTGCCGCAGGAGAAAATAAAGTGTGCACTATCACGAATGATGATATTCCTCCGCCAAGCGAAGGAACACTTTCGGTTTCGGTGACAGTAACGAATGACTATGGCGGTACTAAACATATTTCAGATTTTTCATTTGCCGTGGATGGCACACGAGTGACACTCGACACACCAACTCTTTTTCCTTCTGGTGTTCATCACGTAAGTGCCTCGCCGCTTGATACCTACACAGCGACTTTTAGCGGTGATTGCAATGCCGCGGGTTCGGTCACCGTTGCCACTGGATCGTCATCGTGCATAATTGCCCTCCACGATAAAGCACCGACTCAAGGGACTCAAGGAGGGGGAAGTCTTACGGTGTCAGTTACGGTTATAAACGACAATGGCGGCGCAAAAACAGTTTCCGATTTTCCTATTGCTCTTGATGGCAAGGATATTTTCTCTGGGGTAGCGACAACTGTACCGGCAGGAACCTTTCTTGTTTCAGAGGTGGTGAATCCGACGTACCACGTCTCTTTCGGCGGTGATTGCGATGCGTCTGGGAATGTTTCCGTCGCTTCGGGAGAAAATAAAGTGTGCACTATCACGAATGATGATATTGCTCCGCCGCCGAGCACAGGCAAAATCACTGTGCGTATTCTTGTGATCAATGATAACGATGGCACTAAATCAGTGGCAGGCTTTCCGGCATATGTTGATACCGAACTCGTTTCATCAGACGTTGCTGTTGATGTGGAGCCCGGTACTCATTTTATTACTGAAATTTCTGATCCTGGATATGCCCATACCTTCTCGGGTACTTGCGGTAACGCGGGATCGGTGACTGTCGCGGCAGGGGAGACTCTTGTCTGTACCATTACGAACAATGACAGTCCGAATCTCATTACTAATCCTTCTGTGGAAATTGCTTCAACCACAAAGAATGGCCAAGCAAATGGTTTGCCTTTGGGTTGGTATAAAGGAGGATATGGCACTAATAACCGGATTCTCGGATATCCGGTTCCTGGCAACGATACCCCACAAGGTGTTTCTGTTTCCATTTCGACCTACACTGACGGTGATGGTAAATGGTTTTTCGAAAATGTACCGGTTGTTGGCGGTAAGTCGTATAGTTTCAGTGATACCTATATGGCAAATACTCAAAGCTACATTACTGTACAGTATAAAATGCAAGACGGTACCTTTAGCTACTTTGGTTTTGGCGCTTTGCCCGCGACGACCTCTTGGCAGACTGTTTCAAAAACCTTGACAGCACCTCTCGGGGCAACCGCGGCCACTGTTTTCCATGCCATAAAAAGTGTGGGAAATTTGACCACGGACACTTTTGCCCTTCGTGAAGCCTCACCTCTTTTGCCACTACCTCATGATCCTCAAAACGTAGTACCGAATCCGAGTTTCGAATTCTCTGTTTCAGGAGATCCGACGACACCTCTCTATTGGTCTCGAAATGGTTACGGCATAAATAATCGGACTTTCACCTATCCTGCCGAAGGATACGATGCGAGTCCGGGCGCCAAAGTGGAAATTACCAGTTACACCTCGGGCGATGCCAAATGGTCTTTTAACGCTGTGCCCGTTACTGCGGGGGAAGAATATCGTTTAAGCGAATACTACAAAGGAACAGCCTCGAGCAGCGTCAGTCTTCAGTTTGCTCTTGCCTCTGGTGGTTACAAATATCTCGACCTGCAGAATGTCGTTCCGACGACAAGTTGGAAGCGGTTTGAGAATGCGTTCCTTGTGCCAAGCGGTGCTACCTCTATGACCATCTTTCATGTCATTAAAGGTGTTGGTACACTTACTCTTGATAATGTTGCCATTCGAAAACTCGAATCTGGCGCTTTCGGTCAAGGTATGGTTAGTCTTCATTTCGACGATGGTTTCGAGAGTGTGTATCAAAATGCTATACCAATTCTCAATACGGCAAGTCTGCGATCCGGGCAGTGGATTATTACAACCTATTTAAATGATCCATACTATGTGAGCCCTTCGCAGATTCTTGAGATGAGCGCAGGTGGCCATGAAATTGGCACCCATACGTTTTCTCATCCTCATCTTTCCCAGCTTTCTGATGCAGACTTGCACTCGGAAATTTTTGGCGCAAAGGCGACGATCGATGCCCTCGGGGTTTCAAACACGTTTTTTGCGTATCCTTTCGGAGATTATAATGACCGTATCATACAGGTGGTTAAAGACGCCGGTTTCCATGGGGCTCGGTCAGTGCATTCTGGTTTTAACACACGCAATTCAGATAAATTTGCGTTGAATGATCAGCATGTCCAGTATGATACAACCGCCGGGCAGGTAAAGCAGTGGATAGATGAGGCAATAGCACATAAATATTGGCTTATCTTGGAATTCCACGAGACAACTAACACTGGCGGCCAATATTCAAATACCCCCGAAACTCTTCAGGCTATAGTTGATTATCTTGTTGAAAAGCATGTGCCCGTTGTCACTTCTTCCGAAGGCTTGAATCTCATGAATCCATAGCGGTTTCTATTTTCAAACGGAGCGAGTGAGCCCCGATGACTATCGGGGCGCAAGACCTTGAGCGCTTTGTCTTCAAAGGGCGAAAGGTGTACCGCC
>JGI1358J11329_10004254_pt1 | contig 10382 bp, 7 predicted proteins | sample Subgroupgradi54m_FD_11329 | JGI IMG/M metagenome (IMG submission 11329)
CCCCGCCGCGGCCAAGGGCCAGTACGTGCGGGCGATCTCGCTGTCGTCCACCATGGGCCCCGGGCTCCGGCTGGACGTGACCAGCGTGCGCCAGGCGGCGGCGTGACGGCGACGGCGGTGGAGAGCGCGCCGGCCCAGCGGCTGGGGCAGCGGATCCGGGCGCACGTCGTCCAGGACCTGACCCGGACCGCGAGCGGCGCCGCGGCGGTCTTCGTCGTGAGCTGGGAGAAGGTGCCGGTGCCGGAGCTGGAGTCGCTGCGCCGGTCGCTGGGGACCGTGTCGGCCACGCTCAAGGTGGTCAAGAATTCGCTCGGCCAGCGCGCGCTCAACGACGTCGGGTTGGCGTCCCTGAGCGCCGGGTTCCACGGCACCAGCGCCGTCACCACGGCGTCGGCCGACCCGGTGGCCGTCTCGAAGGTGCTGGTCATTTTCGCCAAAGAGCATGAGGGGTTCAAGGTGCGCGGGGCGGTGGTCGAGGGGCAGGCGCTGACGGTGGACGCCGTCAAGGCCCTGGCCGCGCTGCCGTCGCGCAAAACCCTGCTGGCCAAGATGGTCGGCGGGATGCAGGCGCCCGTGAGCGGATTCGTCGGCGTGCTGTCCGGCGTGCTGCGACAGGCGGTCTTGGTGATGAACGCGATTCGGCAATCTAAGGAGAAGTCGTCATGACGGAAGTCACCGCAGCACCAGAGTTGTCCCAGAAGGCCCAAAACATCGTCAGCGCGGTCGAGTCGCTGACGGTCCTCGAGCTGGCCTCCCTCGTCAAGGCGTTGGAGACCAAGTTCGGCGTGACGGCGGCCGTCCCCGTGGCGGCAGCCGGCGCCGCGCCGGCCGGCGCCGCCGCAGCCGCGGCGGAAGAGAAGTCCACGTTTGAGGTCGTGCTGGCCGAGGTCGGGGCCAACAAGATCCAGGTGATCAAAGAGATCCGGGCCGTCACCAACCTCGGCTTGAAGGAAGCCAAGGACCTGGTGGATTCCGCCCCGAAGCCGATCAAGGCCGGCGTGCCGAAGGACGAGGCGAACACGATCAAGCAGAAGCTGGAAGCGGTCGGCGCCAAGATCGAGCTGAAGTAGCGTGATGAGTCAGCGACAGAATCTCGGACGATTGCCGGAGACGGCGGAGCTGCCGGATCTGCTGGAACTGCAGACCCAGTCGTTCGCCGACTTCCTGCAGATGGACGTCCCGAGGACCAAGCGCGACAACGTCGGGCTCCAGGAGGTCTTCAACGAGGTGTTCCCGATCGAGAGCCACCACGGGACGCACCGATTGGAGTTCCTCTACTACACGCTCGGCAAGCCCAAGTATGACCTCTGGGAGAGCCAGCGCCGGGGCCTGACGTACGCGGCCGCCCTCAAGGTGAAACTGCGCCTGCGCTCCGCCAAGGAGATGCGGGAACAGGAGGTCTACCTCGGCGACCTGCCGCTGATGACCCCGACCGGGACCTTCATCATCAACGGCGACGAGCGGGTGATCGTCAGCCAGCTCCATCGCTCGCCGGGCGTCTCGTTCGAGGAGGAGATCCACCCCAACGGGAAGCGCCTCTTCTCGGCGCGGATCATCCCGTACCGCGGCGCCTGGCTCGAGTTCGAGTTCGACCTGACCGACGTCCTCTACGCGGTGATTGACCGCCGCCGTAAGATCCCCGTCACCGTCTTCCTGCGGGCGATCGGCGCCGGCACCGACGAGGAAATCCTCAAGACGTTCTGCGGCATCGAGACGATCAAGGCCGGCTCGCTGGCCGACTTCAAGCCGGCGATCGGCCGCGTCTGCGCCGCCGCGGTGACCGACCCGGCGACCCACGCCGTCCTCGTCCCGCGCCTGGAGGAGCTCACGAAGGACCACGTCACCCTCCTCTGGAACGCGGAGATCCGCCAGATCACGGTGCTGAAGCAGGCGGTCCCCGAGATCCGCAACACCTTCGCCAAGGACCGCCTCAAGACCCGCGACGACTCGATGCTGGACATCTTCCGGCGCCTGCGGCCGGGCGACCCGGCGACGATCGCCGCCGCCCAGGCGCTCCTGACCCGCTTCTTCTTCGACCCGAAGACCTACGACCTCGGCCGCGTCGGCCGCTATATGCTCAATCGCAAGCTCGGGATGACCAGCGATGACGAGCAGAAGGTGCTCGACCAGGCGACCGTCGTGCGGGTGATCCAGGCGCTCCTGGAGCTCAAGGCCGGCCAGCGGACCGTGGACGACATTGACCACCTCGGCAACCGCCGCATCCGGACGATCGGCGAGCTGCTGCAGAACCAGTTCCGCATCGCCCTCTCGCGCGTGGACCGCTCCTGCCGGGAGCGGATGACGCTCTACGAGTTGGACAACACGATGCCGCACCAGCTCGTCAACGCGAAGCTGGTCTCGTCGGTCATCCGCGACTTCTTCGGCCGGTCCCAGTTGTCGCAGTTCATGGACCAGACCAACCCCTTGGCGGAGCTGACGCACAAGCGCCGCCTCTCGGCCCTCGGGCCCGGCGGGCTCTCGCGCAAGCGCGCCGGCTTCGAGGTGCGCGACGTCCACTACTCCCACTACGGCCGCATCTGCCCGATCGAGACGCCGGAAGGCCCGAACATCGGCCTGATCGCGTCGCTCTCCACCTACGCCCGCATCAACCGCCACGGCTTCATCGAGACGCCCTACCGGAAGGTGGAGCGGGGCCGGGTCAGCGACACGGTCGAGCACCTCTCCGCCGACGTCGAAGACCGGTACGTCATCGCCCAGGCCAACGCCCGGCTGGACAAGCAAGGCCGCTTCCAGGACAAGCTCGTGCCGTGCCGGCGCAAGGGGGACTTCCCCCTGTTGCCGCCCGAGAAAATTCATTACATGGATGTCTCGCCGCGCCAGCTCGTTTCGGTCGCGGCCTCGCTGATCCCGTTCCTGGAGCACGACGACGCCAACCGCGCCCTCATGGGGTCCAACATGCAGCGCCAGGGCGTGCCGCTGCTCTTCCCGGAGGCCCCGCTCATCGGCACCGGCATCGAGCTGCGGGTGGCGCGCGATTCCGGCGCCGTGGTGGTCGCGCAGGAGGACGGCGTCGTCCGCGCCGTCCAGTCCGATGAGATCGTCATTGACCGCAGCGTCTACACCCTGCGGAAGTTCATCCGCTCCAACGCCAGCACCTGCGTCAACCAGCGCCCGCTCGTCCGCGTCGGCCAGAAGGTCCGCGCCGGCGAGGTGATCGCCGACGGGACCGCCACGAAGGACGGCGAGCTGGCCCTGGGCCGCAACATCCTGGTCGCGTTCATGCCGTGGCGCGGCTACAACTTCGAAGACGCGATCCTCATCAGCGAGAAGCTGGTCAAGTACGACGTCTTCACCTCGATCCACATCGAGGAGTTCGAGCTGGAGGCCCGCGACACGCGGCTGGGCAACGAGGAGATCACCCGCGATATCCCGAACGTCGGCGAGGAGGCGCTGAAGGACCTCGACGAATCGGGCATCATCCGCGTCGGCGCCGAGGTCCATCCCGGCGACGTCCTGGTGGGGAAGGTGGTCCCGAAGTCGGAGACGGAGCTCTCCCCCGAAGAGCGGCTGCTGCACGCTATCTTCGGCGAGAAGGCCGGCGACGTCCGGGACGCGTCGCTGACGGTTCCGCCGGGCGTCGAGGGGATCATCGTGGACGTCAAGGTGTTCTCCCGGAAGAAGGCCAAACCCTCGACGAAAGAGGCGATCGCCGCGGAGCAGCAGCAGATCGAGGAGATCCGCCACTACTACCAGACGCAGATCAACGCCATCAAGCGCGACCGGTACCACAAGCTGGCGAAGCTCCTCGTCGGCCAGAAGCTCAGCCACGGCGTGCTGGACGAGGAGACCGGGGCCACCCTCATCCCGTATCACCACCCGATCAAGCGCAGCGATCTTGCGAAGCTGGAGCGGGCCGACCTCGACGACCTCCAGATCGAGAGCAACCCGGCGCTTGAGGAGGAGGTCAAGCGCCTCTGCCGCGTCTTCCGCGACCAGATTGATGAGCTGGCGTACGAGCAGGAGCGCGAGGTGGACCGGATCAAGCGCGGCGATGAGCTGCCGGCCGGCGTCCTCAAGAAAGTGGTCGTCTACGTCGCCGCCAAGCGGAAAATCCAGGTCGGCGACAAGGTGGCCGGCCGCCACGGGAACAAAGGCGTCATCGCGAAGATCCTCCCCGAGGAGGACATGCCGTTCCTCCCCGACGGGACGCCGGTGGAGGTGGTCCTCAACCCGCTCGGCGTCCCCTCCCGCATGAACGTCGGGCAGATCCTCGAGACGCACCTGGGCTGGGCGGTGAAGGCCCTCGGCCTCGAGGTGTCGTCGCCGGTGTTCGACGGGGCGCGCGAGTCGGAGATCCGCGAGCTGCTCAAGAAGGCCGGACTGCCGGAAGACGGCCGCATCCAGCTCCGCGATGGATGGACCGGCGAGCCGTTCGACCAGACGGCACGCCGGTGGAGATCGTCCTCAACCCGCTCGGCGTCCCCTCCCGCATGAACGTCGGGCAGATTCTGGAGACCCACCTGGGGTGGGCGGTGCAGGCGCTGGGACTCCAGGTGTCCTCGCCGGTGTTCGATGGGGCCTCCGAAGCGGAGATCCGCGAGCTCCTCAAGAAGGCCGGACTGCCGGAAGACGGCCGCATCCAGCTCCGCGATGGATGGACCGGCGAGCCGTTCGACCAGAAGGTCACCGTCGGCTACATCTACATCATGAAACTCGCCCACCTGGTGGACGACAAGATCCACGCCCGCTCGATCGGCCCGTACTCGCTGGTGACCCAGCAGCCGCTGGGCGGCAAGGCGCAGTTCGGCGGCCAGCGGTTCGGCGAGATGGAGGTGTGGGCGTTGGAGGCGTACGGCGCGGCCTACACCTTGCAGGAGCTGCTGACCGTGAAATCGGACGACGTCATCGGCCGCACCCGCATCTACGAGGCGATCGTCAAGGGGGAGCACGCCCTGCAGGCCGGCACCCCGGAGTCGTTCAACGTGCTGGTCAAAGAGCTGCAGAGTTTGTGTCTCGATATCCGGACGGAACGGACCAACAAGGCGTTATGACACGAGGACGCGCGCATGGTTGAGAGACTCGAGAAACCGGATCGGCTGGAGTCGTTCGACGCCGCCGCGCTGGAGCGGCTGGGCCGCCTCGCGTTTGACCGCGAGCGCCTGGCGCCGCCGGAGCCCCGCGCCTTTGACGCCATCTCCATCCGCCTGGCCTCCCCCGAGGTCATCCGGGGCTGGTCCCGCGGCGAGGTGAAGAAGCCGGAGACGATCAACTACCGGACGCTGAAGCCGGAGAAGGACGGCCTCTTCTGCGAGCGAATCTTCGGGCCGACGAAGGACTGGGAGTGCAACTGCGGCAAGTACAAGCGCATCAAGTATAAGGGGATCATCTGCGACCGCTGCGGCGTCGAGGTGACCCGGGCCAGCGTCCGCCGCGAGCGGATGGGGCACATCGAGCTGGCCGCCCCCGTGACCCACATCTGGTTCTTCAAAGCGATGCCCTCCCGCCTGGCCACCCTCCTCGACATGAATCTCCGCGATCTCGAGCGGGTCATCTACTACGAGGAGTACGTCGTGGTGGACCCGGGCGAAACGCCCCTGAAGCCGCGGACGCTGCTCTCCGAGGAGCGGTACCAGGACGCCGTCAAGCGGTTCGGCCACAAGTTCACGGCGAAGATGGGGGCGGAGGCGGTGCGCGACCTCCTCGGCCAGCTCGAGCTTGAGAAGATGATGGACGTGCTCAAAAAGGAGCTGAAGGAGGCCAAGGGAGAACAGCTCCAGAAGAAGCTGGTCAAGACCTTGCGGATCGCTGAGGCGTTCCGGAAGTCGGGCAACGACCCCGGCTGGATGATTCTCTCGGTGATCCCGGTGATCCCGCCCGACCTCAGGCCGCTCGTCCCGCTCGACGGCGGGCGCTTCGCGACCTCCGACCTCAACGACCTCTACCGCCGCGTGATCAACCGCAACAACCGGCTGAAGAAGCTGCTGGTCCTGCGCGCCCCCGAGGTGATCGTCCGCAACGAGAAGCGGATGCTCCAGGAGGCGGTGGACGCCATCTTCGACAACGGCCGGCACGGCCGCCCCGTGATGGGGCCGGGGAACCGCCCGCTGAAGTCGCTCTCTGACATGCTCAAGGGGAAGCAGGGGCGCTTCCGCCAGAACCTGCTCGGCAAGCGCGTGGACTACTCCGGCCGTTCGGTCATCGTGATCGGCCCGGAGCTGAAGATCCACCAGTGCGGGCTCCCGAAGAAGATGGCCCTCGAGCTGTTCGAGCCGTTCATCATCAAGAAACTGCGCGAGCGCGGCTTCGTCCACACGATCAAGTCGGCCAAGCGGATGGTCGAGCGGGCGCGCCTGGAGGTGTGGGACATCCTCGACGAGGTGATCAAAGAGCACCCGATCATGCTCAACCGCGCCCCGACGCTGCACCGCCTCGGCATCCAGGCGTTCGAGCCGCTGCTGATCGAGGGCAAGGCCATCCAGATCCACCCGCTGGTGTGCACCGCGTTCAACGCCGACTTCGACGGCGACCAGATGGCGGTCCATGTGCCGCTCTCGATGGAGGCGCAGATGGAGTGCCGCCTCCTGCTGCTGGCGGCCAACAACATCTTCTCGCCCGCGGACGGCCGTCCCGTGGCGACGCCGACCCAGGACATCGTGCTCGGCTGCCACTACCTGACGAAGGAGAAGGCCGGGGCCCAGGGGGAAGGCCGCCGCTTCAGTTCGCCGACCGAGGCGATGGTCGCCTACCAGGACCACGAGGTGGCGCTCCACGCCACGGTGAAGGTCCGGGTACAGGGGGCGGTGGTGTCCACCACCATCGGCCGCGTCCTGTTCAACCAGCATCTGCCCGAGGGCTTCCCGTTCTTCAACGGCGTCGCCAGCAAGACGGAGCTGTCCGACCTCGTCACCCAGGTCTACAAGCACCACGGCCACCACGAGTGCATCAAGGTGCTCGACCGGCTCAAGACGCTCGGCTTCGAGATGGGGACGCGGGCGGGGCTGTCCATCAGCATGGACGACCTCCACATCCCGCGGCGCAAGCCGGACGTGCTCGCCGCGGCCCAGAAGGAAGTGGCCTCGGTCGAGGACCAGTACCAGAACGGGCTCATCACCGACGGCGAGCGCTACAACAAGGTCATTGATATCTGGACGCACGCCACCGACGCCATCTCCGACATGATCTTCAAGGAGCTCGACCCGTTCAACCCGGTCTTCTTGATGGCCGACTCCGGCGCCCGCGGCTCGAAGCAGCAGATCCGCCAGCTCTCCGGGATGCGCGGCCTGATGGCCAAGCCGTCGGGCGAGATCATCGAGACGCCGATCACGGCGAATTTCCGCGAGGGGCTGACGGTGCTGGAGTACTTCATCTCCACGCACGGCGCCCGCAAGGGGCTGGCCGACACGGCGCTGAAGACCGCCGACTCCGGGTACCTCACCCGGCGGCTCGTGGACGTCGCCCAGGACGTCTCGATCCGTGAGGACGACTGCGGCACGCTCAACGGCATTCTGCTCGGCGAGATCGTCGAGGGGGACGAGATCGTCGTCCCGCTGCGCGAGCGGATCATCGGGCGGACGGCGCTCGACAACATCGCCGACGTCATTACCGACACCATCATCGTCGAGGCCAACCACGAGATCACCGAGGAGGCGGCCGACAAGATCGAGCAGGCCGGCATCGAGCGCATCCGCATCCGCTCCGTGCTCACCTGCGAGGCTCAGTACGGCGTCTGCGCCAAGTGCTACGGCCGCAACTTGGCCACCGGCCGGATCGTCGAGTTGGGCGAGGCGGTGGGCATCGTCGCCGCGCAGTCCATCGGCGAGCCCGGCACGCAGCTGACGATGCGCACCTTCCATATCGGCGGCACGGCCTTCCGCGTCATCGAGCAATCGCACATGAAGGCCAAGCACACCGGGACGCTGAAGTTCCATAACCTGCGCGTCGTGGAGCGCGGCAAGGAGCACGTCGTCCTCAACCGCAACGGGCAGGTGTCGCTCCACGACGCCGAGGGGCGCGAGCTGGAGCGGTACCCGGTGCCCAACGGCGCCATCCTCAAGCATGCCGAAGGGGAGAAGGTCACCAAGGACGAAATCTTTGTCAAGTGGGACCCGTACACGGTACCGATCCTGACCGAGGTGGCCGGCCGCGTGAAGTACGAGGACCTGAAGGAGGGGGCCACGATGCGCGAGGAGCTCGACCAGGCCACGGGGCTCACCGACCGGGTGGTCATCGAGCACCGCGGCGAATACCATCCGCAGCTCCTCATCCTCGACGCCAAGAAAGATGTCTCGGCCATCTACCCGATTCCCTCGGGCGCCCACATCGTCGCCAAGAACGACCAGAAGGTCGAGGCCGGCGACCTCATCGCCAAGACGCCGCGCGTCCTCACGAAGACGAAGGACATCACCGGCGGTCTGCCGCGCGTGGCGGAGCTCTTCGAGGCGCACCGGCCGAAGGACCCGGCCATCATCAGCGAGATTGACGGCACCGTCGAGTTCGGCCCCTCGAAGAAGGGCCAGCGCCGCGTCGTCGTCAAGAGCCCCACCGGCATGAAGAAGGAATACCTCATCCCCCACGGCAAGCACCTGAACGTCTACAAAGGGGACTGGGTCACCGCCGGCCAGCCGCTCATTGACGGCCCGATCGTGCCGCAGGACATCCTGCGGATCGGCGGCGACAAGAAACTGCAGGAGTATCTCGTCAACGAAATCCAGGAGGTCTACCGCCTGCAGGGGGTCCGCATCAACGACAAGCACATCGAGGTCATCGTCCGCCAGATGCTCAAGAAGGTCCGGGTCGAGGACCCGGGCGACGCCGACTTCCTCATCGGCCAGCAGGTGGACAAGTGGAACTTCCAGCACGAGAACGAGCGGATCACCAAGAAGGGGGGCAAGCCGGCCTCGGCGACCCAGCTGCTCCTCGGGGTGACGAAGGCCAGTCTGTCCACGGAGAGCTTCATTTCCGCCGCCAGCTTCCAGGAGACGACCCGCGTACTGACCGAGGCGGCGACCGCCGGCAAGCGCGATGAGCTGCGCGGCTTGAAGGAGAACGTCATCATGGGGCACTTGATCCCGGCCGGGACCGGCTTCCCGACGCACCGAGACGTGGAGATGGCCAAGAAGGTGCTGGAGATGACCCTCCCGGCCCCCGAGGCCGAGGCGCCGGCGGCGGGCGACGGCGCGGAGGCGTCGGAGTAGCCATGCCGACCATTTCCCAGCTCATCCGATTCGGCCGCCACCCGAATCTCAAGCGGACGAAGTCCCCGGCGCTGCAGGGGCGGCCGCAGGTGCGCGGCGTCTGCCTGCAGGTCAAGACGCAGACCCCGAAGAAACCGAACTCCGCCCTGCGGAAGGTCGCGCGCGTCCGGCTCACCAACAGCGTCGAGGTCACCGCGTACATCCCGGGCGAAGGCCACAACCTGCAGGAGCACTCCATCGTCCTGGTGCGCGGCGGACGCGTCAAGGACCTGCCCGGCGTCCGGTACCACATCATCCGCGGCACGCTCGACGCGGCCGGGGTCACCAACCGCCGGAAATCGCGCAGCAAGTACGGCGCGAAGATGCCGAAGGGATAGCGCCCTCATGCGACGTCGTCAAGCGGAACGCCGGGAGCAGGTGCCCGACCCGAAGTACCACTCGAAGCTCATCACGCGCTTCATCAACATGATGATGCTGTGCGGCAAGCGGTCCATCGCCGAGCGCATCGTCTACCGCGCGTTCGACCGGCTGAAGACCCAGACGCAGACCGAGGACGTCGTCCAGGCGTTCCAGAAGGCGGTCGAGAACGCCCGGCCGTTCCTGGAGGTGAAGTCCCGCCGCGTCGGCGGCGCCACCTACCAGGTGCCGGTCGAGATCCACGGCGAGCGGGGCACGGCGCTGGCCCTGCGGTGGATCCGCGATTTCGCCCGCGGCAAGAAGGGGAAGTCCATGGAGGAGCGGTTGTCGGAGGAGCTGATCGCCGCCTACCGCGGCGAGGGCGCCGCCGTCAAGCGCAAGGAAGAGACGCACCGGATGGCGGAGGCCAATAAGGCCTTCAGCCATTATCGCTGGTAACCCGTCATGTCGGGCGCTCCGTTAGCGCGGACGCGGAACATCGGCATCGTCGCCCACATTGACGCGGGCAAGACGACGACGACCGAGCGCATCCTCTACTACACGGGCCGCCTCCACAAGATGGGGGAAGTGCACGACGGCACGACGACGATGGACTGGATGGTGCAGGAGCAGGAGCGCGGCATCACCATCACGTCGGCCTGCACCACCTGCTTCTGGAAGGAGCACCGGATCAACATCATTGATACCCCGGGCCACGTGGACTTCACCATCGAGGTCGAGCGGTCGCTGAAGGTCCTCGACGGCTGCGTCGTCATCTTCGACGCCGTCAGCGGGGTCGAGCCGCAGTCGGAGACCGTCTGGCGCCAGGCC
>JGI1358J11329_10004259_pt1 | contig 10375 bp, 14 predicted proteins | sample Subgroupgradi54m_FD_11329 | JGI IMG/M metagenome (IMG submission 11329)
TGCCAATCCGCGGGTTTGGATCACCACCGGACTTCTAAAATAAAAACCGAACTGATGCATCTTATGAGGCTTGGCAAGCGCGCCCACTTGCCAACCCCAATGATTTCCTGCAAGATTAAGCCGTACCTGCCCATCCGGCGAAGTCACAACAACCAATCGATTCGGGTAAGCCTGAATTCCACCATAATCCATGACGCGATACCAAATTGGACCGCCGCCGATGGAAAGCCAGTCAAAAAGTTTGAAGGAAACGGTGGGTTTGATCGTGTACATTTTAAGATAATTGACCCAACCGGTATAATGCACAATTCCACTTCCCCCATCATATTTATTTGAAAGTCCAAAGGGAGAATCTGATCCTATTCCAAATGCTATACGGTCATCCAGAAAATCGCCCGGGTTTAGCGTCATATATCCCGTCGGAATAGGAACAATAGTACCGGAGCTTGTAGTGTCCGGCTGAATGCTGCTTTTGTAATAAGTGAAACTGCTGATCAATGACAGATTGGGTTGAAATTGAAATCCGGGAAGATTGGCAATTCCCGCGGGATTATAAGAAATCGCGGCCGGCTCATCTGCTTGAGCGACGACCGCGTTACTTTGTCCCAATGCTTTAGCACTAAAGGTGGCATTTTCAAAGCCAGCGGACCCAACAGCGAAAGCATATTGAGCAAATGAAATAAGAGAAATAAATAGAATGGCGAGTACGGATAGAATATTTTTTTTCACGGGGTCCCCCTGTCTGGTTCTTTTATAATCGGCCTTAAGTTATCGGATAGTTTATCCTAATTCTGTAGGATTTTAAACTCTAATTTGAATGAAGTGCCTTGATCGGGTTTGCTGGACACAGAGATTTTCCCGCCATTTCGCTCAACGAGCTGCTTCGTAATGTAAAGACCAAGGCCGGTTCCCTTATCCCCTTTTGTGGTATGGAAAGGTTCGAAGAGATGTTTCATTTGATCTTGGGAAATGCCGGAGCCGGTGTCTTGAATGATAATCCGTATTTTATCTGTCGTCTGAGAACCGGTCTTTGTCATCCTGAGCGAAGCGAAGGATCTCGGCTCTGAGATTCTTCGGCCTTCAGCCTCAGAATGACACGAAGCTGTGATTGTCAGCTCTCCTCCGTTTTCCATCGCATGACAAGCATTCACAATGAGATTAAATAAAATCTCTTCAAGCTGGCGCTGGTCGGCTTGGATGGAAGGAAGATTGGGATCAATCTGGTTGATAATCTTGATTTTATCGAGTTGGAATTCGTAAGAAACAAGATCTAAAACCGTTTGGAGAGCTTCTGGGATTGATGCCTGTCGATTACAATTTATTGAATCATCCGAAGGTTTAGCGAATCGATTGAGTTTAGTGATAACTTCAAGAGCTCGATTAATAGCAGCCAAGCTTTTCTTTGAATTTTCAATTGACCGATGATCACTTTCTCTTTCTTGTTCACTTTCGATATAAGATTCAAGATTACTCTTGGCAACATATAAAGGATTTCTGATTTCATGATTCACGCTGGCAGCAAGAAGGCCGATGGTAGCCAGCTTTTCGCGTTGGAAAACTTGAACGATTTCTTCCACGTCAAAAAGTTTATGCCGGATCATGAAATAAGCCATCATGAATGGATAGATAGGTAAAAGAAAAAGTGTATGCTGAGGGAACATTATATTGTAGACGGGTAAAAAAGTTAGGCTTCCGCCTAAAAAACCGAGAAATGTTGCAACAAAAAAACCTTTTAATTGCAATTGTTCCTCCCCGCGAGTCTTACAAATTTTCAAAAATAATTCACGAAAAGTAAACGGAACAATGGCAAAAAACATTAATACAAAAATATGGAATATTGGTCCAGGGCGTGTGTAATGAATAAACCCTACCGCCGGTCCAACCTTTGGAATAAATAAAGGAGTAAATGAAAATAAATCAATCAAAATAGATAAACTGTATAAACAAAGTAATAATTTTTTGTAATTCTTAATTCGATTTGTTAAAGCCAATACAACGTGCAGCCAAACTGCCGGAATAAAAACTGCGCTGACATTACAGAGACGAGAACTTAAAAGAGCTGTTTGATAAGAAACATTTTGATTAATTAACAATGAAAAGAAAAAACTCCAAGTAGTAACGGCTAAGGAAAAAATAAAATACCTTTTTCCTATTTCATCATTTCGTTTTAGAAGAATTAACAAACCGATTAAAAAATTGCAAAAACTAAAAAATAGAACGGATAAATTATACGGATTCATTTGGTTTTAAACTCAGACGCCCTTATCTGATGAAACAAAAACATTTGATCCTTTGTACTCAAACCTTAGATGATGACTTTGAGCTGCTCAAGAAAACGCTGCCACGGTATGATCTTAACGCGTTCGAGTTCGTAGACATTTTCAGTCGTGCAAATAATATAACAAGGTGTTTTCGGAAAAGCTTCACGGAAAGCGCGGAGGCCTGAAAGGTGCGCACCGCTGATATGGGGTGTCGCCTTGATTTCGCAAGCACACAAAAGTTTACCATGACGTTCGATCAAAAGATCCACTTCGGCGCCATGATTGGTTCTCCAAAAATAAATCCTCGCCTCACTTCCGGCGTAATGAATCATCCGAAAAGTCTCTAAAATAATGAACTGCTCAAAAAGTCTCCCTTTTAATTCGGAATGAACGGCTGCAGTTAACCGGCGGTTAATGGCGTTGGTAACACCCAAATCAAAGAGATAAAATTTGGGATGGGCGACGAGTCTTTTTCGCAGACTTTTGCGCCACGCCTCAAGCCGGAATCCAATCAGCGTGTCTTCCAAAATTTCATAATAAGATTGCACCGTTCTGATTGGCAGCTGACACTCGCGCGCCACAGCCGAAAAACTCACAAGCTCTCCCGATTGGCCTGCAGCCAAATCCAGGAAGCGGGAAAATCCGCCGAGATTACGCACAATGCCTTCGCTCTGAATCTCCTCTCGTAAATAGGTATTGGCATAAGTCGAAAGTATATCTATCTTTTCCATGCGCGTTTTGCCAATGACCGGCGGTAAAGAACCAAAAGCAAGAACTTCTTCCAGCTGAAAGTGGGTTTTAATCTCCTCGTAAATAAACGGAAAAAGGTATTTTTGAACCGCCCGGCCCGCTAAAAGATTTGCGCCGCCGCGTTTTAATTTGCGCGCGCTCGATCCCGTCAGAATAAACTGGCATGAAAATTCTCCCATCAAGGACTGAATTTCGTTCAAGAGGAGAGGAACGCGTTGAATTTCATCCACGAAGATGGTGCGGATACCGTCTATCTTGATTTTTTCAGACGCTTCTTTTCGAAATAAAGCGGGATCTTTTGAATACTTGAGAAATAAATCGGTGGCGAGCAAACCCAATTGCCAAATCGTTCGCTGATAACGATGTTCAATCAGGCTGCTTTTCCCTGTTTGACGGGGCCCGAATAGGAAAAAGGACTGCTTCCCGGGAAGTTTGATTAAGCGGTCAATCCATCCCTTTATCATAATGCAAAAGTGTACGGTATTCTTGCAATAAAGTCAATAGCTAACTGCTAACGCCTTTAAACTCAAGCGGCTTTGAACTCAGGGTTGGGAACGCGAAAAGCGAATACGACCAGGTTCAATAACGACGAAACAACCGGCCAGTCTCCGGCCATGCAGTTTTGTTAAGCGAACTACGTCTCGTATGAGATTTTTTCTGGCGCGAGCGGGATAACGAATCAATACAACGGCATGAATTTTTTGACCATGAGCATAAACAAGCTGGCCAAAATCTTTGTCTTCCGTCAGAAGAATCCTTTTCTCCCTAAGTGCCGATTTGATCACGTCGGAGTCTTCAGCGGCAGGGGATATTTCGGCAACCGCTAAAACATCGTGCCCGGTTTGACGAAGTGCTCGGACTACGCCGAAATCGCAACTCTCATCTGCCAGAAATTTCATTAGGAAAATCTAGGTTATTTGGACTTGTTGAAAATCACGGTTTCTTCGTGAGCAACCGTATCAGCAGCGTAGCGGATCGCCGCTTGAATATCTTCTTTGGTCAACCGAGGATAAGCATCAAGGATATCAGATTCGGCGGCACCTTCACTAAGTTTCCTAAGAACGAGTTCCACCGTTATACGGGTTCCCTTGATGACGGGCTTACCCATCATGATTTTCGGATTGACTTGAATCCGGTTTGTAATTGTCATTTGATCCTCCGAACAGCGATCAAAGGATACCAGATAAATTTGACTTTGTCATATTCAAATTCAATCCAAATTCAAGATTCAAACTGCTTTAAACTCAAGCAAAAACGCAGTTCCCTTTCCTTCTTTGCTTTGAACGGTAATCTTGCCGCCGTTACGTTCAACGAGTTGTTTGGTAATATAAAGCCCAAGACCGGTTCCTTTATCCCCTTTTGTGGTGTGGAAAGGTTCGAAGAGATGTTTCATTTGATCTTGGAAAATGCCAGTGCCGGTGTCTTGGATGGTAATTTGGACCTTACCTGTCATCCTGAACGAAGTGAAGGATCTCGGCTCTGAGATTCTTCGGCCTTCGGCCTCAGAATGACATGAAGCTGAAATAATCAGAGTTCCGCCTTGATCCATGGCATGACAAGCGTTGACAATCAGATTGAATAAGATTTCTTCAAGTTGACGCTGGTCGGCTTGGATTTGAGAAATATTTAAATTGATCTGATTATCAATCTTAATTCTATCCAGCGAAGATTCATAAGAAACTAAGTCTAAGACATTTTGAATGGCTTCGGGAATTGATGCTCTACTATCTAATGAAATGGAATCTGAAATTGGTTTGGCAAAGCGATTAAGCTTAGTAATCACCTCAAGAGCACGATCTATTTGACATTTAATTTTTTCCGATGTCTGAAGCGGACCTTTATTTTGTTTTCCCTCTTTTAAAATCTCAATGTAACTCCCTAACATTTCTCTTGCGGCATAAAGGGGATTGCGAATTTCATGATTAACGCTTGCGGCAAGAAGGCCGATGGTGGCCAGTTTTTCTCGCTGAAAAGCTTGAACTGCCTGTTCTAAATCAAAAAGATGATGACGCATCATAAAATAAGCCATCATGAATGGATAGAGGGACGTAATAAAAAGATTGTATTGGGGCAGCATGATTTCATAAATTGGTAAAATGATAGCTGTACCAAAGATAAATCCAATCAAGGTCGAGAAAAATAAACCCTGTAACTGTAATTTCCGGTCCCCATCAGAACGCTTAATCTCTTGATGAAGGGTGACAAATCCTAAAATCACATTCACAAAGAAATACAACATATAAACATTAAGCAAAAACCCGTCTTGGGTATAATGTTTAAATCCAACGGCCGGCGCCACACGAGGAATGAACCAAGGAGTAAAAGCAAAACTCAAAATGATCAAAGCAAAAATATAGGACCCGACAATTATTTTTTTATGTTTTTCAAATTGATCTGTAAAAACGAGACAAAAATGATACCAAGTGATTCCGACTAAACCAGCAGCACCATGGGCCAGGCGGGAAGAAAATAAAGCTGCTTGATAAGACGCATTGTCACTGATCGTAAAGGAAAACGAAGCCCCCCAAATTGCAACAAAGGTGGAAAAAATAAAATAAATCCTGCCTACTCGGTCTCGCCGTCTTAACCAGATGAGAAGGGCGATAAAAAATGAACAGAAAGCGAGGAAAAGTAGAGAAAAATTATACGGATTCATGAATGTCGTTTTAAAAAGCGTCTGATTTCATCATGTGAACCAACCAGTAAAAATTCAACCGTATCTTTTACTTTTCGAAAGATGACTCGATCGGGCAAGCCGGCTCGGATTTCCCAAAGTTCATGCCGTAACAGTTTAAGACCGAGCCCAGACGGGAGTTTTCCAGTTTCAAAAAAAGCGACGGCCAGTTGAATTGCTTTTTTAATACGATCTTTGCGGGAAGAATCAAGAGCATTTAAGGTTCGTTCAAAAGAAGAGGCGGAATAATAACGCATGGGTTAGAGCCGGTCGATATACTTTAAGAACGCCTCCCCGGATTCGAACTTTTTTCCACCCTTAACCTTGGAAAGCCCGAGGAGCTTCTTGACTTCTTCCTCGGTATACTCTTCACCCGCGGGCTTGATTTCCATTCGCGTCAGCCGGATTGAATTTTCCTTCTCATCCAATACAAAACCGACCAAATCACCTTTTTCTTTTAAACCCAAGGTAACCCGAATTTTTTTGGGAAGCGTAATTTGCCCTTTAGGACCTAGTGTTGCGGTGAGCCAACGCATGTCGGTTCTCCTTTCCTTACTTTCTGAAAGTAAGTATTCCATACATTCTTACACAAGTCAAGAGCGTTTAAACTCCAAGATAAATGAAGTTCCTTGACTGGATTTGCTTGAAAAAGGAATCCTCAAATGTTCTTCTCCTAATTTATCAAATCCATCGATTAGTTACTTGTATCTATTAAATACTTATGTTATACTTTCTCATCAAAGGGCAAGTTTATGAATATTACCAGAGTCAATCAAAAGAACCAAATCAATATCCCCAAAGAAATTAGCGAACAAATTAACTTTGGGCAAGACCGCTACGTTCAGGTGATCGCGGATCAAAATAATATCATCTATATTATCCCAATCGTTCCGGAACCCTTATACTCAAAAAAGGCCCTCACAGGGCTTGATACCCTTGTCGGACGAGAGAAAAATCAAGCCGTCGAGGTCCGTAATGTTCATCAGATCAAAAAGCTTTTTCGACATTCGTGAGCCGAGTTTATTATCTCGCCACTTTCCTCAAGCAAATTCGCAAACTGCGCGGAAAAGATGCTGAGGCTTGTGAACAAGTGTTGATCGCCTTCCAAAATTTCGTCCAATCGGGAACAAAACCCGAGGGATTAGGCTTTAAAAAGCTTTCGCCCAGTCATTTCGAAATACGTGTCGATTTAAAAAAGCGGATCGTCATGAAAAAAATTGAAGCCGACTACTATCTCGCTCTTTATGGCGATCACGTTGAAATTGAACGATTCCTAAAAAGATAAAAACAGCGATTACTATTTCTAACCGGTTTTAAACTCCAGAATAAATGAAGTTCCGTTTCCCTCTTTGCTTTTCACCAAGATTTTTCCGCCGTTTCGTTCAACGAGTTGTTTGGTGATGTAAAGACCAAGGCCGGTTCCCTTTTCCCCTTTTGTGGTGTGGAAGGGTTCAAAGAGATGTTTCATTTGGTCTTGAGAGATACCGGTTCCGGTGTCGGAAATGGTGATACGGACCTTGCCTGTCATTCTGAGCCCGAAGGGCGAAGAATCTCGAGATCCTTCGCTGCGCTCAGGATGACTAGCGGAGATAGTAAGAGTCCCACCTTGATCCATTGCATGACAGGCGTTGACGATGAGATTGAAGAGGCTTTCTTCAAGCTGTCTCTGATCTGTTTGAATGGGTGGAAGACTATGTGAAATCTCGTTTTGAATCTTGATTTTATCTAATTTAAATTCATATGAGACTAAATCTAAAACAGTTTGAAGGGCTTCGGAAACTGATGCTTGAGAATTGGAGGCAACGGTTTGATCTATGGGTTTCGAAAACCGATTGAGTTTGGTGATGACGTCAAGGGCTCTGTCGATTTGGCTTTTTACTTTCTCTGAAGTTTTAAGCGGATCTTTTGTCGGTATTCCCTGCTTCAAATTTTCGATGTACGTATTCAACTGTTCTCTTGCAGCATAAAGTGGATTTCTGATTTCATGATTCACACTGGCAGTTAATAGACCGAGCGTGGCCAACTTTTCACGCTGGAACAAATGAATTACAGCTTCAAGATCAAATAAGCGGTGTTTGATTAAAAAATAAGCGGTCACGAAGGGATAAACCGGCGTGAAGAAAATGTTGTATTGTGGTACCTGAATATCATAATTAGGAAGAAAAGTAATACCGCCCCCAATAAACCCAACCATAGTCGCAATGATAAAACCTTTTAGCTGAGTTTTTTCTTCTAACGAAGAATTTTTTACTTTTTTAATCAACAAAAGAAAACCGTAAGGAACAAAAAGGAAAAAAATAAATGTAAACACATGAAAAATGGGGCCGGGTTCTAACCAATATTCAAAACCCATAATGGGTTTAATGCCACTAATAAATAATGGCGTGAAAGCAAAGGGAAGAATGATAAACGAAATCGAGTATAAAAAAACTAATAAACGTCTTTGGCGTTTTAAATCATCGGTCATGAGGAGAACGAGATTAAGCCAAGTAGAAGGGATAAAAAGCGCGAATGCGTCGGCAAACCGAGCAGAGAATAAGGCGGTTTTATGCGAAATATTCTCATTAAACATAATCGAAAAACCAATAGCCCAAAAAAGTGTCAGCATGGAAAAAATAAAATAAACTAATCCGATGGAATCGGCGCGCTTGAACCAGATCAACAGCCCTATAAATAGACTCCCGAAGGCGAAAAAAAGTAATGCAAAACTATAGGGATTCATGCGGTCAGCGTTCTCCTTTCAAAAGCTCGAACCCTCTCATCACACTATCACAGACGAGCTGAACCAAATTCTTAAAATCGCCCATATTGCCTTTTCCCAATGCGAAATAATAGATATATGACATATATTCTATTTTTGATTCTGATCGAAACACCAAAATGTCATATGTTTCTGACTTTAATCGCCATAATGAGTTCGGGCTCGTTCCAGGTAGATGATTCGTTTTTGTTGATTGATGGAATAGACCATGCGGTCCTGATACGTTAATCGATAAGAATAGCTCCCGCTTAAATCACCAATCAATTTCTTGCCGTGGAAAGGATCTCGGGCAATCACTTCCGTTAAAATATCGAACAACTTCTGCTTCAATCGAGGGCCGAGTTTTTTGATGTCCTTTTCGGCTCTGCGGGTGATTCTGATTTCGTAGTTCGGAACGCTCATCGACCAAAAACTTCTTTGAGAGATTTGGTTCTGCCCGCCTTAATATCCTCCCGAGCTTCGCGAATGCTCTTTAACATTCCCGGCGTGGAAAGGAGCTCTAAAGTCTCGAGCAAACTTTCGTAATCTTCCTGAGAGACGAGTACCACATCGCCGGATTTGGATGTGATTTTGATCGGCATGTGGCCTTTTACTGATTTTTTAACCAATTGAAACAAACTTTGTCTGGCTTGACTTGCTGTTAAGGTGGTCATGGGCTCTCTCCTTATGTACATCTTTTAGTACGTATATGTACTAAATTACGTACATAATCCTAACACATCAAAATCGAGGATTCAACGATTGATTAAACAACACCTGTCAAATCAAATAGCTTTAAACTCTAAGATGAATAGATTCGATATGAGTGCGCGGGAGGAACTGTGGAACAAGATGCGTTATTATAAGTAGATACGGCAAGTTGTAAAGGGATTTAAAACCGAGAGAAACAAAAAACTAAGAAAATCCCTCACCGGAGCCCTCTCCCTTTCTGGGAGAGGGAGAGTTAAAACTTTTGCAAAGTCTAATTAAGGAAATTTAATTTATTTGCGTGCGGCGAAGAAATTCAACGCTGCACTGATTTAATCACTAATGGAGATCAGTACTGCGTCAGCTACGACTAACGGATTTGAAGAAGCTAAGCGCTGCACTGATTTTAATCACTAATGGAGATCAGTACTGCGTCAGCTACGACTAACGGATTTGAAGAAGCTAAGTGCCGCTTCGTAATTCGGATGGGTCGTGACTTCTTTCACATATTCCACATATTGAACTTTATCATCAGGCCCAATAATAAAAACTGCGCGCGTGAGCAGATGAAGTTCTTTAATCAGAGCTCCGTAGGCCTGTCCGAATGAAGCGCTTTTATAATCCGAAAGCGTTCTGACCTTCGTGATTCCGGCCGTGGAACAAAAACGCTTTTGCGCAAACGGAAGATCCATGGAAATGGTCAGCACTTCCACGTCGGCCGGAAGTTTGGCCGCCTCTTCATTAAACCGGCGGGTCTGCTGATCGCAAACCGGCGTGTCCAACGACGGAACCACGCTGATTAATTTAGTTTTTCCCTTAAAGTTCTGAAGCGTAACCGGTGAAAGATCTCCTGCTGTCGCTTGAAAATCCGGCGCTTGATCGCCTACTTTGATTTCATTGCCCACAAGCGTCATGGGATTACCTTTGAATGTGATCGCTCCTTTTCGTTCCTGTGCCATATAAACGACTCCTTTCAATTGCCTCCATCATAGCAAAATTGGAACAAAATCAAAAGCAACTATTGCAATACCTATTTCCGAAGACGAATATGACATTTCCCTTGGCCTTCAGAACCGTTCCGGCCGCGAAAAGCATGAACGCCGGTTTGTGCGGCCTTCATTGCGCAAATACCTGATTTTTCCATTGCCATTTAATGGCACTCGGTTAAGGAAGAGATAAAAAAAGACCTCCTGAGGTCGATGAGAAGGATGCGTGAAATCCGACAACCGACCTAGGAGGTCT
>JGI1358J11329_10004262_pt1 | contig 10373 bp, 9 predicted proteins | sample Subgroupgradi54m_FD_11329 | JGI IMG/M metagenome (IMG submission 11329)
CGTTTTCCCCGCCTCGGCAATCGCCTCGAGCGTCCCTCCGACTTTCTCGATGCCGCCGGTAACCTGATCGGAGACACGATTGAGGTTCCGGATGACCTCCTTCAGATCGATCAGCATGGGTCGCAATTCGAGCTCGACGACCCTCAGAAAGTCCTCCGCTTGCCTGGCGGTCCGCCGGAGCTGCACAAGGGCGGGGACCATCCCGCATACCAGTAGGAGAAACAACACGACGAGAGACCAGAGAGCGAGCTGGGTCGAGAGCATCGCGCCTCCTCAGGGAGATAGTACCAGAACAGGCACTCAATCTACCAAAGCTTCCACACGACGTCAAGGGAAAGAATGCGCCTGCAAAGGGGGTTGGAGATGAAGCCGCTTGATGGGATTCGGGTCGTCGATCTATCGAGGATACTGGCCGGGCCGTACTGTTCGATGTTGCTTGGCGACATGGGGGCTGAGATCGTGAAGATCGAGAACCCTGACCATGGTGACGACACTCGGGGCTGGGGCCCGCCATTCATCGACGGGGAGAGCGCCTATTTTCTTAGCATCAACCGAAACAAGAAGAGCCTCACATTGAATCTGAAGGCACCGAAGGGGAAGGACATCCTGACGCGCCTGATCGGCGTCGCCGATGTTCTCCTGGAAAATTTCCGCCCGGGAACACTCACGCGGCTGGGTTTCGGCTATGAGCAGGTACGGGCGATGAATCCCCGCTTGGTCTATGCCTCGATCTCCGGATTCGGACAGACCGGGCCGTTGGCCGGCAGGCCAGGATACGACTTGATCGCCCAAGGGGAAGGGGGCGTCATGAGTATAACAGGCTTTCCCGACGGCCCGCCCACAAAGGTCGGAACCGCCATCGCCGACCTCGCGGCCGGGATCTTCACCGCCCAAGGGATCCTGCTGGCCCTCTATGCGCGGGAGCGGACCGGACGGGGCCAACTGGTGGATGTCTCGATGCTGGACGGGCAGGTCGCCCTTCTTACCTATCAGGCTGGCATCTACTTCGCCACGGGGCAGTCCCCACCGCGGATGGGGAACCAGCACCCCACGATCGTCCCTTATGAGACCTATCGCTCCAAGGACGGCCATATCAACCTCGCGATCGGCAATACTAACCTCTGGCGCACGTTCTGCCAGGCAATCGGGCGAGAGGAGCTTTCGGCCGACCTCCGGTTCAGCACGGAGTCGGCCCGTGTGGAGAACCGGAATGCCCTGAAGCCGATCATGGACGCCATCGTGGCCGAACGGACCACCCGGCAATGGTTGGAGTTAACGGAAAAGGCCGGCGTCCCGGCCGGCTCTGTCAACTCCGTCGCCGAGATCTGTGAGCACCCGCAGATTAAGGCGCGCGAGATGGTGATCGAGGTGCCGCACCCGACGCTCGGTTCCGTGAAGGTCAACGGCGTGCCGATCAAGTTATCCGAAACACCCGGTGCGGTCGAGACCGCGCCGCCACTGCTCGGCCAGCACACCGAGGAGATCCTGACGAGCCTGCTGGAGTACAGCCTGGAAGAGGTCACGGAGTTGCGAAAGGCGGGTGTCGTGTGATCGCATGGGAAAGGCGAATGCTGGGCTGGCGGCCAATGGGCCCTGTCCCTCGCCACCCCTTGCCGGCGAGGCGGGTCACACCGCCGAGGGGTGGAGCATCTCCTCCTCTTCCCAGGAGTCCAGCGGGTCGCGCTCATCCCACTTAGACTGAAGCCCGACAAGTGTTCCCGGGGTTGTGGCGGTCTCCAGGACGTGGAGGGCGTCGAGGATGATTCTTCTCTGCCCATCGCGGTCGAACGGCCTGCCCGCTTGGTGGCCGAGAGGAAAATTGACGAAGATGGCGCGGGGTGGCCTGACGGATGCGGTGATATCGAGGGCTGAGGAGAGCGAGATGGTAGGGACGCCGGCCTCCTCGATGGCGCGGGCGAACAGTCCCACGGACTGGTGGCACAGTTGTCAGACCGGGACCAGGAACGCGGCATCGACGTTCATTTCGCGCAGGCGTCCGATGAGATGAGGGGCCATCTCGTTCTGAAGCTTCGTTCGCATGAAGATCCGTCCCATAAAGGTGAAGGCGACAGGAACCAACTCGCCGATGATGCCCTGTGCCTCCAATTCCCTGAACCGCTCGAGAGGGAAGATCGTGTTGAGGTCTTGCACGTTCCTGCTGTTCTTGGAGTAGTGGGAGATCCGGAGGTCGGCGAGATCCACCTCTTTCTGGATCTCCCGGAAGGTCAGGTCGTTCTTGACATTATCGAACGGCTCCTGTGTCCGGTGGTAAATCCCTCCGGAGCTGATCAGCGCAATCCGGCAGTCCCGGACCGGCTTCGCCATCGGAGTCCAGGGGCTGGTGGCGCTGACTGTCCACTGGTAAGGCGGATCGTTCGGGTACATCCGTCGGACCTGCTCGATATAGGCGACCGGCGCCATAGCGTTCTTTCCTTTAGACCTTTGTCAGGATCAATTCACCGCGAGCCGCTTCGACCCTGATGGTGTCGCCTTCTGCGAACTCCCGTTCCAGCAGCCGGCGGGCAAGCGGGTCCTGCAACAAACGCTGAATTGTCCGCTTAAGGGGTCGCGCGCCGAAGACCGGATCGTATCCTTCCTTCGCGAGGAACTCCTTGGCTTTGTCGGTAACGTCGAGGCTGAGTTTCTTCTCGGCCAGCCGCTTCTCCAGCCGTTTGAGCTGAATCTCCACGATCTGCTTGATCTGCGCCAGGGACAGGGTGTGGAAGATCAGGATCTCGTCCACCCGGTTGAGAAATTCCGGGCGGAAGTGGACGCGAACAGCTTCCATGACCAGTTGCCGCATCCTGTCGTCGTCCCGGCCGCCAAGCTCCTGGATGACCTGGCCTCCCAGATTGCTGGTCATGATAATGATCGTGTTCTTGAAGTCCACGGTCCGCCCCTGCCCGTCGGTCAGACGTCCGTCGTCCAGGATCTGGAGCAGAACGCTGAACACATCGTTGTGGGCCTTCTCGATCTCGTCCAGAAGCAGGACGGAGTAGGGACGCCGCCGCACCGCCTCGGTGAGCTGACCTCCCTCCTCGAACCCGACATAGCCAGGTGGCGCGCCGATCAGGCGGGAGACCGCGTGTTTCTCCATGTACTCACTCATGTCCAGACGGACCATCGCGCGGTCATCGTCGAAAAGGAACTCGGCCAGCGCCCGGGCCAACTCGGTCTTGCCCACGCCCGTCGGCCCCAGGAAGATGAACGAGCCGATCGGCCTGTTCGGGTCCTGCAGACCAGAGCGGGCCCGGCGGATCGCGTCGCTGACAGCGGTGATCGCCTCGTACTGCCCGACTACTCGCTCCCTGAGCTTGTCTTCCATGGTCAGGAGCTTTTCGGTCTCCCCCTCCAGCATCTTAGAGACCGGGATGCCGGTCCACTTGGAGACCACGTGGGCGACGTCTTCCTCATCCACTTCCTCCTTCAGCATGGCGCCGTCTTTCTGGATCTTTTCAAGGCCGCTCTTTTCGCCTTCCAACTCTTTCTGCAGGGATGCGATCACGCCATAGCGAAGCTCAGCGACCTTCCCCAACTCGCTCTGTCGCTCGGCCATCTGTTCCTGCAGTTTCGCCGCCTCGATCCGCTCCTTGAGGCTCCGGATCCGCTGGATGAAAGCCTTCTCCTGCTCCCAACGAACCTTGAGTGCGTCCTCCCTGCCCCGTATCTCCTTCAGCTCCGAGGCGATGCGCTCCAGCCGTTCCTTGGACGGCGGATCGGTTTCCTTCTTGAGGGCTTCGCGCTCGACCTCGAGCTGTCGTGCCCGCCGGTTCAGCTCGTCCAGCTCTGTGGGCATGCTGTCGATTTCCATCCGAAGCCGGGACGCCGCCTCGTCAATCAGATCGATCGCCTTGTCCGGCAGAAACCGGTCGGCAATGTATCGGTTGCTCATGACCGCCGCCGCCACCAGCGCCGAGTCCTTGATCCGGACGCCGTGGTGGACCTCGTACCGCTCTTTAAGCCCGCGCAGAATTGAGATAGTGTCTTCCACCGACGGCTCGCCGACCAGGATCGGTTGGAAGCGCCGCTCAAGTGCAGCGTCCTTCTCCACCCGTTTCCGGTATTCGTCCAGCGTCGTGGCCCCCACACACCGAAGCTCGCCCCGGGCCAGCGCCGGCTTGAGCATGTTCGAGGCGTCCACGGCCCCCTCCGCAGCGCCGGCGCCGACGAGGGTGTGCAGTTCGTCGATGAAGAGGACGATCTGCCCCTCCTGTTCGGTGACCTCTCGCAGGACCGCCTTCAGCCGGTCCTCGAACTCCCCGCGGTACTTGCTCCCCGCCACAAGGGCACCGATGTCCAGCGCCAGCACGCGCTTGTTCTTCAGCGACTCCGGCACGTCCCCATTGACGATCCGCTGGGCCAGCCCCTCCACGATGGCGGTCTTTCCCACTCCGGGCTCGCCGATCAGAACCGGGTTATTTTTGGTTCGGCGCGCCAGGACCTGGATCACGCGGCGGATCTCGTCATCGCGGCCCACAACCGGATCCAGCTTCCCCTTTCTGGCCAGATCCGTCAGATCACGGGCGTACCGTTCCAGCGCCTGGTACTTCTCCTCCGGGGCCTGGTCGGTGACGCGTTGACCGCCACGAATCTCCTGCAGGGCCGCGTAGATTCCGTCTTTGGTGATCCCGGCCTCGCGCAGTACCTTCCCGACAGCCCCGGCTCGCTCGTCGGCGACTACCAAGAGCAGATGCTCAGTGCTAACATACTCGTCCTTGAGGCGCTCCGCCTCGCTCAGGGCCGCGTTCAGGACCCTCTCCAGGCGCGGGGCGATGTAGGCCTGACCCTGGGCCACGCCCGAGACTTTGGGAAGTCGATTGAGCTCGTCCATGAGGCGAGAGGCGAGCTGACCGGGGTTCGCCCCCATCTTTCGCAGGATCGGCTGGACCACCCCCTCCGCCTGCTCGACCAGCGCCAGCAACAAGTGCTCGACGTCAATCGCCTGATGCTGATGCTCCTCGGCCAGCTTGTGGGCCTGTTGGATCGCCTCCTGCGCCTTGAATGTGAATTTGTCAAACCGCATGACGGCCATGATCCCTCCCTGCGTCAATAACTACAGTGCAGAGACAATAATAGGTGCTGAGTCCCCGATTGTCAACGCACCGCCGGGAGCGCACCTTGACGGATCGTATAATGCGGTGCTATATAGAGGCGACAGTTGAGAGGTGAGTGTTGAGAGGGAGAAATAGCCGGTACCCAACGGGTCGAATGCCTTCTTGACCCATGTAGCACGCATACTGCGTTAGGACGTAGACTGTAACGAGCCCGAGACCGTGACAGAGAAAAAAGATATACGGTACTGCCCGTACTGTGGGATGGCCTCGTTCGAGCTGTCCGATGAGGAGGAGGGCTCGGTCTACTGTGATTATTGCGGAGTCGATGTGGAGGTGAAGGAACTGATCCCGTGAGGACCGCCGGCACGGCCCTCCTGTTCGGCACGGCAATCCTTCTGGCTGGCTGCCCCGGAGTTGCTCTGTCTTATCCCTATGGCCTCTGGGTGGAGGCAGAGGGGCCAAACCAGACCCTTGACGATCTCGGCCGGCTCGAGGCAATGGTTCTGACGGCGGCCAGAGCCGGGATCACGAATCTCTACCTCCAGGTCTATCGGGGCGGGCGAAGCTGGTACGCCTCTGCCCTCGCCGATGACGAACCGTACCGCCGGGCTCTCACGCGCCAGGGGTATGATCCATTGCAGTTCGCCTTGGGCCTGGCCCACGCGAAGGGCCTTCGGGTTCATGCATGGATGAACCTCTTCAACCTCGGGAAGTATCGCGACGGCCCGCTCCAGGGGCGCCTTGGCCCAGCCGCCGTGATGAGGGACAGCCGCGGACGGTCTCTTCTCGACTATGCAAACTCGCATCCACCAGGCGACGAGGGAAAGTGGGTCGTGCTCGATAGTCCCGGCTACTGGCTCGACCCCGGCGACCCGCAGGTGCAAGCGGCCCTCGCCGCTCTCATCCGTGAGCTGGTCTCCCGGTACCCCACCTTGGACGGCGTGCATTTCGATTATGTCCGGTATCCCTATGCGGTGCCGACGGTTCCCGGCTCTCGCTACAGTAACGGTCTCGACTTCGGATACGGGGAGCGGAGCGTCGCTCGTTTTCGAGCGGAAACCGGATTTTCCGCCTTCGCGGCGAGGGACGATCCGGCGGTAGCCCAGAAGTGGGATGACTGGCGGCGTGAGCAGCTCGGTCAGTTCCTCCGCCAACTGCGCGGGCAACTCAAGCGGCTCAGGCGAAACCTGGTGCTTTCAGCTGCGCTCCTGGCCTGGCCGGACCGGGCCTATCTGTCTGCGTACCAGGACTGGCGGCTCTGGCTGGAGGAGGGCCTGCTCGATCAAGGGATCGTGATGAACTACAATCGAGACAGCCGCCTGGTCCGCTACCTCAGCCGTGAGGCAGTGGCATTCCGGGGCCGTTCCAAGCTCTTTGTCGGGCTTGGGGCCTATGCCCTCCTGGATCAGCCCGATCTCTTGGCACGCCAAGTCCGAGACGCCCGCCAGCAGGGCGCGGACAGCGTTGTCCTGTTTTCGTATGACAATCTGCTCAAGCGGGAACGGTTGATTGATCAACTTGGCAGCATCCTGAAGCGATAGGATGACCGAAGGGATTTCAAAAATGGAAGTGTGGGGACTGGTCAAGGGCTCAGCATGCCAATGGCTTCTTCCATGTCTCGTGGTCGCTGGGCTCTTCGGCTGCACGACAAGCGAGGAGCGGGTGGTAGCAAGGGCTAAAAGGTTGGCCGTCGCCGGCAGGCCATCCGACGCCCTCCGGCTACTGCACGACTACTTGGAGCGGGCCCCCCACTCCAGCGAACCCCGCCGGCTCAAGATACTCCTGGCGATTGAAGAGCACCGATCCGAGGAGGCCATTCCGGATTACGAGGCGATCAGTAGCACGCAAAAGAAGGACGATCCTGCCCTCCTCCACCAGATCGCGCTCGGGCTGATCCATGATGCGCTCCGCAGCCAGGAGGGTTTCCTTCGCGCGCGAGCCGCCACCGCCCTGGCGGAGCTGGTTGACTCCTCTGCCGATTGGCTGATCAGGCGGGGTCTGGAGCATCCAGATCCATCGGTCCGGGCGCATGCCGTAGAGACGATCGGACGGCTCGGCAATCGAGCCCTCCAGGCGGAGCTCGAGCAACTGCTGGATGACCCCGATCCGTTCGTCAGGGCAGCGTCTACGTGGGCGATCGGCCGGCTCGGCCAGGCATCCAAACAATCTTTGCTCCGGCGAGCACTCCAGGATCGCCACCCTCAGGTCAAGGTTCGGGCTGCCGGGGCCCTCTGGATGTTGGGCGACCGATCAGCGGTCTCCATCCTCACTAACGCGCTCGAGGCGAAGGATGCAGCAGTGAGGATTCAGGCTGCCGAGGTCCTTGGGTTCTTACTTGAACCGTCGGTGCGAACCATGCTGGAGCGGCGCCTCCAGGACCCTGACCTCTATGTCCGACTCTATGCAGCCGAGGCCCTGGCCAAGATCGGAGACCCATCGGCCGTCTCTCACCTTCGGGCTGCCCTCTCCCAGCCGAACCGGTTCCTAGGCATGTTCGCCAGTGAGCTGCTCTCCAACGTGGGAGATCGCTCCGCGATTCCGTTCCTCAAAGAGGCGTTGCAGGAGGATGGGGATATCCCGATACGGCTATACGCTGCATGGACGCTTGGGCGGTTGGGCGATCGCTCGGGCCTGGCGTCGGCGAGGGAAGTGCTGAAAGACCCCGATCCGCACCTTCGGGCGAACGCCGCCTGGACCCTTGGAGAGATCGGGGGGGAAGAGGCCATCACGCTCCTGAAAGCCGCCCTTCGCGACGAGGCCTCTTCAGTGAAGATGCACGCCGTCTGGGCACTGGACCGGCTGATCCGATCGCCAGCTAAGACGCCCACCGCAAAAGCATCAGCAAGTTCTCATAAGGGGGAGCCAGGCAGCCACCAGGGTCGCCGGGGCGCTCCCACCAGAGAAACCTCCCGGCATCTTGGCTAGCTTGCAGATTGGGACACTAACGCCCTTACGACCCAATCGGGAAATGAACCACTTCGGCTTCCTGTTGAGGAGCGAAAGCTCGGGGCCTAGCTTTCCGCATCTGGCATGCCCGTAAGGCCCTCGGGCCACTTCCGGACTCACCTCCGCCTGCTTTTCAGATTGCCACTTCCAGGTCGGCTATGGTATAGTGCGGCGCTACTACCGTTGACCAGTATAGCAAACGCATCAAATGTCGTTAGGTTGTCATTGCGAGCGACCAAGAGGAGCGTGGCAATCCGACACGCAGTGTCGTTGCGAGGCGCAGCCGAAGCAATCCCTCTGAGATTGCTCGCTTCGCTCGGAATGGCCTTTCAGGTCAGATTGCTTCGGCCGACTTTGTCGGCCTCGCAATGACAGGCGAGGGATCTCACTCCTCGCAATGACACCTCCATCAATGCGTTAAGAATAGATTGCACGGCTTAGGGATGCAGCTCGAATGGGAGAGATCATCGGGCTTTTTCTTTCGACAGTTCTCCTGAGACCCTATGTCTTTCTGTTCCTGGCCCTCTACCTGTTGGCGGCGTCCGCCGCGATCGGGTGGCGACGGACGGTCCTGTTTACCGGCATCGCATGGGTGGTGGCGTTCGCCGCCGAGTATTCCTCCACCCGGAACGGCATTCCATTCGGACTCTACAGCTACATCCCGGCCACCAAGGGCCGGGAATTGTGGATCAGTAATGTGCCGTTCATGGATTCCCTCTCGTTTACTTTCCTGGCGTACGTGAGCTTCGCGCTGGCGCAGTGGCTGGCGCTCCCGAATGGCGCAGGCCAGCGGGAGGTCGTTGCCGCCCGGCGATCCTGGCCGGTCCTATGCCTCGGGGCGCTTCTGTTCATGCTGATCGACGTCGTGATCGATCCGCTCGCGCTAAGGGGCGATCGCTGGTTCCTTGGAAAGATCTATGACTATCCGGATCCAGGGATCTACTTCGGCGTGCCTCTCTCGAACTTTCTCGGATGGGGGGTAGTAGGGTTGGTGATTATCGCCACGTTCCAACAGATCGATCGTGTCCTGCTTGAAGATCCCTCATCGGGCCGGTCTGTCCGGCCGATCTTGCTTGGGGCCATGCTCTACTACCTCATCCTAGTGTTTAATCTCTCCATGACCTTAGCCATCGGCGAGCATCTCCTTGGGATGGTGGGGGTGATACTGTATCTGCCGATTACCGGGCTGTTCGCCAAACGCACCTGGCGGCTGTCGCCTACCCGGGGTTTCCTCAGTACAGGAGCGATGTCATGAGATTTCCGCTGCACATCACGACGGATATGATCAAGCACCAGATCCGCCATGAGCTGAAAGGCAACAAGCGCTATCCGTTCGTACTGATGCTCGAACCGCTGTATACCTGCAACCTGGCCTGCCTGGGTTGCTCCCTAGAGCGGCACACCGGGAAACTCGAAGACCGGCTGACGCTTGAGCAGTGCGTGAAGGCGGTGGATGACTCGGGCGCCCCTGCCGTATCGATCTGCGGCGGGGAGCCCACCATCTATCCCGAATTGAAAGAGCTGATGGAGGGGATAATTGCCCGCAAGCGGCATATCTACCTGTGCACGAACGCCCTGCTGCTCGACAGGACGGTCTACGGCAAGATCGCGCCGCACAAGCGGATCACGATCAACGTTCACCTAGACGGCATGAAAAAAACCCATGACCATGTCTGCGCCAGGGACGGCGTGTTTGAGAAGGCGCTCGACATGATCAAGGAAGGAAAGCGCCTCGGCTACCATATGATGACGAACACGACCATCTTTAAAGAGACCGACGTTGACGAAGTCGAGGAGCTGTGCCGCTTGCTGCGTGAGTACCGCGTAGACGGGATGCTCATCTCGCCGGGTTATCAGTACGAGTCGGTGGAGCGAGACATCTTCCTGACCCGCGAGGACATCCACAATAAGTTCAAGAAGGTCCTGGAGCTATCGAAGCGGTACCGGTTCTCCTCCACCCCGATGTTCCTGGAGTTCGCCGCCGGCCTGCGCGAGTATCCCTGCTCGCCATGGAGCACCGTCACCTACACCCCCATGGGCTGGAAGGGGCCATGCTATCTCATCGGGGCCAAATACTTTCAGACCTGGGAGGAGTTCTGGAACGGGATGGACTGGACCTACTGGGAGTCCCGGAAAGACCGGCGCTGCCAGAATTGCAAGATGCACTCCGGCTTCGAAGCCTCGGTGGTCCGCGAACTGCGCAGCAATCCGAAAGACATGGTCAGGATGGCCGTATGGAACCTGCTGGGGTAAACGCAGGTGTCGGGGCGAGCTGCGCGAGATCGGTTGGTGGTCCTGCGTTGACCGCCGCAGAGGTAGACACCGTCCCGCTTGATGGGGCAATCGAAAAGGCCCGGTCTCGCCTCCTGGCGA
>JGI1358J11329_10004269_pt1 | contig 10360 bp, 9 predicted proteins | sample Subgroupgradi54m_FD_11329 | JGI IMG/M metagenome (IMG submission 11329)
TCCATAATTCACCTCCCATCCTGTAAGGATTGGGACTTGCAATATTATCATCTTTTATCCAGCCTCGTTTGAGATACGAAGTATCAGGTTGCTGAAATGCAGCCTAATCCTCATCTAGCTGATGCGGATTTAAAGATGTATTGCTGATTGGAGCCTCAGGCTTTCTGAAAGGGTTTAATCCCTTAGGAGGTTGATCGAAGTCTCCAACCACTTACATATCACTGCTAACAATTATATTGTTAGCAAATACAATATACGAGGAGGTGAGTAAGTTTTATTATGGGAGGTTTTGGCGGATTTTATAAAGGAGAAAAGAAAAAACAAAAAAAGGGAAAAGAAAGTAATAAGAATGCCTTTGTAGGTCAATCTACCTTTGTTCTTCCTGAGATTGTCTCGAAAAAGAAAAAGGATTACTAAAAGAGAACAGTCTATCGTATGAGAATAAGGAAAAAATCGAAAAAGGGAAACAACTTGATAATGGTTTTTGTTTTCTGCATTGCTGTTTCTTTTCTTATTGTTGCCTCATTAACCGTAAAATTCTTTTTTCTTCTGAAAGCAAGTCTGTTTGACGGACAGCACCGCTTTAGTATTTTCGTCACAGATACACAAGGGACAAGTGAGGTTATTTCCTTTGCTCCAGATACGCAAACGATTTCGATGCTCATTTTGCCAACAGAGCGTACTAGTACAAAAAAAAATATTGAAAGATTTTTAGGAATTCCTATCGACGGGTTTATGCACGTCCCGAAACAATATGAGTTAAAAGCAGAAAATGATGTTGTTCTGTTTGCTCGAAGTGCTGTTTTTGAATACAAGACACTGCTGACTAATCTTACCATTATTGATACAATACGATTGTGGTTTTTTGCAAAATCGATCCCAACATACTCGATTGTTGTACGTACCCTTAATACGTCTCTGGACAACGTAAGCATAGCTGATCAGCTTACGGTGGATAAGCGCATGCTGACTCTTTTTGGAGATGAGTCTTTTGCCAAAGAAAAGGTGAGCATACAGATTGTTAATGGAACAGGAATTGTTGGTCTTGGAAATCGATTAGCCAGAATGATAACAAATATGGGAGGAAATGTTGTTGCAGTTTCAACGGCTGGTGACATACTTCAAAATTCACAGATTGCATACTATGGCAAAGAAACATACACTGTTAAAAAATTAAACAAAATACTCCCAGCTCGTCTTAACATAATGCAAAAACCAGAAATCTCCGATATTATAGTGACAATCGGAAGAGACCTGGCTGATCAATTTTAACCTATGTTTCTTTTTATTGTTTTTTTATTGAGCATTATTTCTGTTTTGTGGTCGTTTTGGTCTCTTCGTGTTTTACAGAGGAAGAAAAAACTTCAGGAGAAGGAATCAATATTATCAGAAGAGAACTCTTCTATATCTTCTTTTTCAGAAACATAAGCTTTTCCTGCTATTGTCATTTTAGTTTTTTCGGTTGGTGGAAAAGAAGGTTGATTTTTAAAACGGCTTGCTTGTTTCGTTTCCTTTATAAAAATTGCTACTCGATGGTTAACTACTGCTTTTACACACGTTTCATAAGTATTGCCACCTTTGAGAAACTTAATCAGTCTTTTTCCTATATCGTCAGGAAGCATGCCAACGTACTGTTTTTTCCCATCAAGCACAAAAATTTTTAGACGCTTCACATGCAGCATAACACCTTCTCCAGTCATGAGATGAGAAATAACTTTGGGTTCTGCAACATTTACCAGTTCAATGACTTTTGTTTTTCCATTTTCTTCTAAAAACATGGTTGTAATATGTTGACTCATAAGGGGAACTTCTAAGGAAGTCTTTCCATTTGTTTTATGGAGGTTTGTGAGTCGTTTTACATTTTTTAAGGCAATCGGATTTTGATTGTCCAAGCTTAAAACTTTTTGGTAGGCGCTTTTTGCATCTTTTATTTTTCCCACAACCATGCAAGCAAGGCCAAGACGATTGAGTGTTTCGATGTCGTTTGGATTTTCTTTGAGGATTTTTTTGTTTAGTAGTATAGCAGTGTTCCAGTCTCCTGTTAAAGCAGTTTGGATCGCTTGGGTTTTATTCGGTGTCATGATCGTTCGCGTGGAGAATGCAGAAATTCTACCACTGTTTGTTGCAAAAGTCAAGATAGAAACAGTATAATAATGCTCTATATGAGTGGACATTCAAAATGGAAAACAATAAAGCGGCAAAAAGGAGCAGCAGATCAAAAACGCGGACAGACGTTTACAAAACTTGCTATTGCTATAACGCTTGCTGTAAAGCAAGGTGGGGGAGTAGATGATGCTATTGAAAAAGCACGAAGTGCTAACATGCCAAAGGAAAATATTGAGCGGGCGATCGAAAAAGGCATGGGAAAGGGAGGATCAGGGGAAGAGTTGCAAGAAGTAGTATACGAAGGTTTTGGGCCAGGAGGAGAGGCTGTTATTGTTGAGGCAGCAACCGACAATAAATTACGAACAACAGGCGAAATAAAAAATTTCTTCGAAAAAGCCGGAGGCACATTTGGCCAACCAGGTGCTGTATCCTACCAATTTGAAAATAAAGGATGTATTGCTGTTTCGCTCGGTAGTAAATCAGTTGACGATATATTTCTCATTGCTGCAGATGCAGGGGCAGATGATGTTGAGCAAGTAGGGGACGGCGTCTTTGTCTATACATCGCCTGTGCTCTTGGCAAAAGTAAAAGATGTACTTTCGGCAAATAATGTAACGGTTCTGGAAGCAGAGCTTATCCGTAAGCCAATAATGACTGTTTTGATAGACGACCAACAGAAAGCAGAAAAAATTATTGAATTTATCAATAAATTGGAAGACATGGACGATGTGCAAAAAGTGTACACAAATGTTGATATTTCCGACTCAATTGAGCCCCAGATATGAGTAATAGAAGAAAATTTTTTTTCCTCAGGAAATTTTCTATAAGTAAACGGAAGAAATTTGTTGCAGCAGTTATTCTTCTCTCTTTCGGCTTATTTATTTCTCAGCATTTTCTTGGGAGGTCTGGTATTTTTGTGGCACTCTTTCTTTCAATACTCACCATATCTCTCCTTTTTGTGTCAAATCACAAAGATATCAAAGAAAATTTTTCCGTGTTTTTTTTCGTCCTTCCGTTTTTCTATAGCCTTGCATTTGCATTGTTCTATTTTCTTGTGCCTGCACGTTTTTTAACCAGAATGCTGATGACCTCTCTCTATGCGGTAGGGTTGTATTCGTTATTTTTAAGCATGAACATTTTTACTGTCGCATCTATGCGCACCATAGGACTTTTGTCTAGCGCGCGAACTGTTTCTTTTATCATGACGCTTATCACGTATTTTTTCCTTTCCAATGTTGTCTTTTCGCTTAGTTTGCCAGCCATTTCTACAGCACTACTCGTTTTTATCTACTCGTTTTTTCTTATCGCACAGTCTCTTTGGACATATACACTCGAGAAGTCTTTTTCTGCACAGTCTCTTTGGGCTTGTGCAGTATCGTTCTGTCTTTTTGAAGCAACCCTTATTCTGTGGTTTTGGCCCAGTAGTCCAACATTTATTGCCCTGTTTTTAACAGGAGTATTTTATACAATGGTAGGTCTTTCTCATGTGTGGTTTGATAAACGATTATTTCGCAATGTGTTATGGGAGTATGGGTGGGTAGCTGTTATTGTTTCCTCTATATTTTTTCTTTTTACTTCATGGAGAGGCTAAGATGGGGAAGTGGGGTAGCCCAATATATAGCAGTTTACGACAACGAGCGACAACGAACAGGAGATATAGTTTGATGTAGTGAATAAAACTATAGGGTCTAAATTCCTTGCACTGAGCTTGTCGAAGTGTGGATAACTTCCACTTTTCACGCAATATAGCCTCGACTTTTCACAAGGAGTAACTGATTGTCTGGTCACGAGAAGAGATCAAATACTTATTTTGAAAGTTGTCATTGCGAGCGCAGCGAAGCAATCCTGTTCTGTTTTGAGATTGCTTCAGTCGTCGTTGCACTCCTTCGCATGACAGGCAGTGTATAATTAATATAAGCTGAAAAAAATACGAAGTCTCTTTCTATCCGTAACGGAGTAGGCGAAGCTAAAAACATGAGCTTAGCCTGTATTGGCAGTCTAAATTCACTTGAAGGTAGATACCCTAGAGGATAGTGGTTGGTAAAGGTAGTGTATGGTATTTACATGGTATTATAAAGAATGGGCTCGTTACTGAATCATTCTGTAAGTTACAGGGAGGAGTATCTCCGAGATATCCTCTTTTTATGTTCTATCGGTTTTCTTGCAGTATTTGCAGGAAGGTATTATTTTGCGGGAATTACCGTTGGGGAAGAGAAACTAATTATGTCGCACAATAATACTTTTACGACGTGACGCAGGCTCAAACTCTCGGGGAAGTGGTGTTTTTTTGTCTGGTGTTTGCCGGCACGTATTACAAATTTTTTGTTATCGATGTATTCCCTTGCTTTATTTCCCTTAATTCCTCGCCAATCAGAAATTTTGCCCCCAGTCCCCTACTATGGGATGTAAAGATCGAAGATATTCAGAGGGATTGCCCATAATGATATATTATTTATGCTGTTCTACAACAGGAGAGGCAAAAGGATGTAAAATTCCTACTTGGTCTATTTGTCCACCTCGAACCCATCTCGTCATAACTTGTTGTACTGTGGTGCCATCCAAAGAATACGCAATATTTGGCGCATCTGGAATTTGCTGAGTATTTCCGATTGGAATTGATTCGTAATAGGTAGGAGCGTCAAGTAGCCAAAAAATATCGGTAAGACCAGTGGTAGGATTGTATGATTTTATCTCTGCGATACGGGTAAATTCTTTTCCGCTATCTATTCTTTCTAGACTATCAAACAGAGGTGTGAATGCCTCGTCTGCTATTGGGTACCTGCGGACAATAAGCCCTTCGTCTCCTGCCTTCATTTTTTGGGGAAATAATTGACTGATATCACCGATAACGTATCCGCGCTGAGTAAGCATTTTCAGAATGCTTGTGTCACGCATGTCCAATCCAGGTTCACGAAGAAGACTATCTGCAGTAGCAATAAGATCAGTACTGAGCATATTTCCATCCGGCATAAGTACTTTTTTCTTTGGAGAATTTTTTTCAGGAGATGATCTTTTTACAGACTCTCTCGTTGCTGAATTCATTCCTGCATTCCATAGGTTTGCTCCCACATAGAGCGCAACCGCTGCTACAGTTGTTGCAAGTATTGATCGTTGTAATGTTAATCGAGGAAATCTTTGTGCTTGCTCTGTTGCATTTTTCAAAAGTGCAGTTAAGGAAAACTCACTTCCAGCAGGAGAAGGCGGCTGATTTCCTTTTTTAAAATCTGTTTCAGTCATAGTGTTTTTTCTTGGATACTTTCGGTTAAGATCGTCTTCAAGCAGATAATCTTCAACTATGCGAGTGTACTCTTCGAGGACTGGGTCTATAACTTCGGCTTTTGGATTTTTTGGTTCGTCATTTCTTATTGCATAAAATCCAGTACAGAGAACTCCTGCTATGTTGCGAAGTTTTTCTTTTTGGACATCTTCTATGCGGGAAAGTCCTTCTTGAGCAAACAATACAGGATCGTTTTCTTGAAACAATGTACGTAATCGGTTGCCTAACGCCTCGTTTGAAGCCACTTCTGGGTAATGAGCAACAAAAACTCCCATTGCATAGCGAGCTACAATAGTGCTTTCTTGCTGAGATAATCCAGGCAAACCTGCTTCTATAGGTGGAAAGTTAAGCATGGTTAAAAGATTACCAAAGTCTCTTTCTGCTAGTCTAAGAATAGTTTGATCTTCCATTGGAAAAGCATCAATAGTAGCAAAGACTTTGATAGGTTCGCGGTGTTGACCTCGTCCTACTTGATTTTCCTGAAAATTCGCCATAACGAGTGCATTTTACACTATAGGATTCTATTTGTCAAGCAGGATTACTTTTTTGAGTGTGTATAAAAGCTTTACGCTGCTTCTTGTGCTTCTTGCCGTACTTGCTCTCTAACAACAGTACGACATGTGGTATTGAGCTGTGTCCAAACCAGAAGTCCTGTTTCAGAATCAATTTCGTAGACCCTAATACGAGGAAGTGCTACATGGAACTTTTCTGCGTTTTCTACTGCCTGCACCGATGGCCTTTGGCCAGACGGAAGCAATACAGGAAAGGCCCATGTAGGAGCTTCTATCACTCTCCCTTTTCTCCCGCTTACTTCAACACTCCCACTATATGGAAGAGGAATTGTTACATGATATCTTTCTCCTCTTTCCAGTTCTTTGCGTACTTCTACTTCATTTACAATTGTTTCGTCAGTGTCACCTTCTTCATACTCTGTTTTTACCAAGAATATTCTTCCTTCTTCTTGAAGTTTTGCTAGTCGTTCTTTTACTATTATACCTTCTGGTGTTGCAATTTCTTTTTTTCCAGTAATGTAAGATCGGGCAGCTCTTCTTGCTTGTTGCTCTCTGTCTGGCATTGTAACTGCTGCGGCAAGCGTTACAAACCTATGACTTATTTGCAAGAGTTGGATATCAGAAATTTTCCCTTCCAAGTATAAATCGGCAAGTGGACCCATGGGGATTCCTTGTCTATCTAAAACAAAAGGCACAGGTGGTTCTCCTTCAAAAAATACTACTTCTCCGCCTATGTCGCTTGCTAGTCCATTGTGTCCTCCATCTGGTTGTGGTCTAAGAATAACCAAAGGAGACATTTTTCTTGGTCCTAATCTTGCAATGTGGCCTTTTGGATGAAGTGGCTGTTTTCGTTTTGGAAATGGACTGGCGTAAATATCTTTCCACATTGCAGCGTGTTGTTCTCGAAGCTCTTCTTCAGATAGTTCTTGTCCAGACAGTTCTTCTTGTAGGGCTTTTATGATTCTTTGCTCTCGGGTTTCAAAAAGTACAATAGGTTCTCCGATAAATTGTACGAAGCGAGGTTGCTCAGAAGTTGCTCCGATAGGATTTCCTTCAGCAACGAATAAAACAGTTGCGGGTTCCTCTGATCTTGGGACGGTTTCGTCTCTCGGGCGCGCCTCTTGTCTTTTTCGTTTTCCCATGCGCCCAATAACTCTTCCAAGTTCATCAGGCAACACATCTTTTAATTTGCCCTCATCGTCTAGAGCGCTGTCCATAGCAAAAAGTAAAACAGGTTCGCCTTCTTCGTCTGTCTTGGATTCTATAATGTAGTTCCCATTAAGAATATCAACTAATTCTTCATCGGAGAGCGGCTGTTCTAAAACGAAGCCTAACTTCTCCTGTAAAAGAGCAAAGTATGCACCGGCTATAAATGGTTTTTCTGCTAAGAACTCATCTGAAGTGGATATTGCGCGAAGAAGAATGTTAGTTGAAATAGGCCCTGTGCTGTCCATAAATGCTTGTAAAAGTCGTCTGATCGTTTTTTGTGCTCTCTCCCTACTGCTTTCACTGTCGTATTCTTGATGAGCGGTTTGTATAAGTCTGTGTAGTATCGGAGAGAAGTTTATTGGTCCACCGGTATGCATAAAACTGCCATCAAATATCCTGGCGGTTTCTGTCCATGCTCTATCAACAAGAAAACGAGCTAAATATGCTTTTGTAAATTCAGAACCTTCTTTTGCAGCATCTATAATTACTTCCATAGCATCCATAGAAGTATTAGCCGTAGCTGCTGATCCAGATTCAAAATGCTTAAGAAAAGCTGTGCAATATGCTGCGCATATCTCTTCAAGCGTTGCATTTTGCTCTACAATACCAATTTTGTTTGGAGGTCCAAATCCAACAACTGCAAGCTGAAATGTCTTTGCATCGAATTTTTTTGCCTTGATAGCATCAACAAGCGTATGTACAACAGTTGATAAATGTCGTTTTATTTCTGTATCAAGTTGTTGAGGGATCTGAGAACGATTAGCATAATTTCTTGTGGTGATTGTTTCTATTAGCAGAAGTGTTTTTTGTTCAAGATTCCATACAGATCTACCAATGACATCGTGATATAAAAGTGTAGAGACTTCTCGTGGAATAGGGTCTTCTTCAGTATGTCTGGCAAGAGCGGATGTTAGAAGCATGGAAGAGACAAGTGCTTCTCTTCTTTCCTTTCCACCTTCTTTATGGAGTCTGGTAAGCAGAGTAGGAATATGGTCAATTGCAAATCTTTTAAGCACATATCCTGCAGTGTTTCTCTCCTGACTGCCGTCTTGGTTGTTGACAATCTCATTTACCAGGTGTTGGACTCCTCGAGCAAGATGTTCTGGAGATTTTACTAAGACTGTCCAAAAAGTATCGAGAGTTTGTTGGGGAGACATAGCAGCATCACCATAAATTTCTGTATAGCGAGTCCTTACTTCGGTTGCTATTTCTCTCTCTGGATCCATTCCATCAAGAAGAAAGATTCGCTCTTGTCTACGGGGTGTTCTAAGTTGCTCTCTTGGATCTGCTGCCATAACAGACAATATTATAAGATAATTTGAAGGAAAGTCAAATTACATAGCAATAATTGCCTTCCAGTCTTCTGCAAATCGGGTGATGCCTTTGTCGGTGAGATCGTGTTGGATATTGAGTTTACCCGATGAAATAGCCTCAAAAAATGCTTCTTCGGTCTCGATTTCGAGGAGTTCTTTTGATGGCTCCCAATATGGAATCGGCGCAAAATCCTTCGCGTAGTCCTTATTGCTTATCTCTTTTTGCTTATCACTTATAGTAAACCATTCTCTATAAACCTTAGCCGGTGCGGTGATAAGCTCGCTACCACAATCAATACTTCGCTGCATATGTTCAATCCTGCGAATTGAAGCGACAAGCATCCAGGGGATACCAGTCGGCACCCTCTCAAAAACTTTTTCTTTTATCTTCATGCCATGCTCAACAAGTTGCATGCCATCAATTTGTATATCATCAAGCCTACCGACAAAAGGAGAAATAAAACACGGCCAAGAATTTTCAGATTTCTCTCCCGCAGAGCGAGATCTCGCTTCGCTCGACATTATTTTTTCGTGTAAGCAAATGGCAAAAATTTGTTCTTGGGAAAAAACAAGCGTGTTATTAATAGGTATGTTTGCTTTTCGAAGAGTACTCCTTGCCTTAAAACCTTCAATCGTTGTTGGAAGCTTGACGATAACACGCTCGTGCCAGGTGGCAATATCTTTTCCTTGGATAATCATTTCTTCTGCAGTTGTATTTGCATCAGCATAGACTTCTGCCGAGACAGCGCCTGGGACGATGCTTATAATCTCAAGCACTATCTGTTTTTGAAGTTGGAATGCCTCTTGTTGTGATACTTTTTTGTTTACGAGTTTTTTAGCAATGAGCGTTGGATTCGTTGTTGCACTCCAGAGTATTGCCCCATTTTTTTTCGCTAATGCAGAAATTTCCCGAAATTCATCCGGGTCCCCGCTGTCAAGAAGAAACTTTGTCATGATTGTTCTAATGTGGCAACGCGTTGTGCAAGCACGTTATGTTCATCTCTCGTTACGACTTTGCTAAACACCTCTGAGTTCATAGTAGCAATATCTTCTACCTCTGTATAGAGTTTACCGATATCAATCTTGATTATGCCAACGTTTGTTTTAAGCGTTGATGTCGTTAGTTTAATTAGTGTTGTATCTGTTTTGATTCGGTCAATATCAACAGTCATTCCTTCTACTCTACGTTCAACATTTTCCATGCGCTGTGAGAGACTATGTATACCAAGTTGAATTGTTTTGTTACCTGCCAGGATATTTTCTAATTGTTCATCAAGTGTTTTTTTAGTTTTCATAGGAGGCCTCTCTTATTTTAGAGTAAATATTATATTACTCTATTGACTAGAGTCCTTGTCAATATATCAAAGCCATACAATTTTTTGACAATGGGTGTTGTGCGTCGTACAATAATTATATGAGTGATTCCCTGCCTTTATTGATTGATGAATTTTTGGAATACTTGGAGATTGAGAAAAACTGTTCCAAACTAACTATCCGCGACTATCGGCATTACCTCAAAATCTTTTTAGAATGGTACGCGACTACCCTACCGAATAAAAGCATTGAAGATTTGGACTTATCGATTGTTCGAAAATACAGAGTGTATCTAGCAAACCGGGTAGATAAAAAAGGCATGACTCTCAAACGCGTCACGCAAAACTATTACGTAATTGCTTTACGATCATTTCTGCGATTTCTCATTAAAAACGATCATAAAACTCTTGAGCCGTCAAAAATTGATCTGCCAAAAACCGAAAGTAGATCACTCAAGTTTTTGGAGCGGGAGCAAATAGAACGATTGGTTACTGCTTGTGAGACATCAAAAGAGGAAGGCATACGAGATCGGGCAATGCTCGAACTGCTTTTTTCCACAGGTCTTCGTGTATCAGAACTAACAAAGCTCAATCATGACAACATTAATTTGGAACGGCGGGAATTCGGAG
>JGI1358J11329_10004270_pt1 | contig 10356 bp, 9 predicted proteins | sample Subgroupgradi54m_FD_11329 | JGI IMG/M metagenome (IMG submission 11329)
AAGTCAACGAGCCGAGGCTTGCGCGCGTGCTGGGCAGCGCGCAGCTGCGCTTGGCCGGCCCCGCGACCATCGAGCGGCTCACTGGCGCGCCGGTAGGCTTCAGCGGTCCGGTCGGACTTGCTGCGGTGCGGCTGATTGCCGATCCGGCGGTGATGCGCCTGGTCAACGCGGTCGCCGGCGCGAATCGCGACCAGACGCACCTCCTGAACGTCAACCCCGGACGAGACTTCACGCCCGAGACGGTCGCCGACGTGCGGCTGGTGACTGAAGCCGATCGCTGTCCGAAGTGCGCTCAGGCGCTGGCGTTTGTCCGCGCGGTCGAGGTCGGCCATGTGTTTAAGCTCGGCACGAAATACAGCGAGCTGCTCGGCGCCAAGGTCCAGGATGAGGCGGGCAAGCAGGTCCCGATGGTCATGGGCTGCTACGGCATCGGCGTCAACCGCATCGTGGCCACCGTGATTGAGCAACGGCACGACGCCTCCGGCATTATTTGGCCGCGCGCGATCAGCCCGTTTGAGGTGCTGGTCACGGTGTTGGACGCGGACAAGCCAGAAATCCTTCGCGTGGGCGAGGAGTTGGCCGAGGCGCTGCAAGCCGCCGGCCGCGACGTCTTGCTCGATGACCGGGCGCAGTCGCCGGGCGCGAAGCTCAAGGATGCGGACTTGATCGGCATCCCTCTTCAGGTGGTAGTGGGCAGGACTTGGGAGCGCGAGCAGCGCGTGGAGGTGGTCGAGCGGGCGACGAAGACCAAACACGCCGTAGAGCGGTCGCAAGTGTTGCAGACCGTCGACAAACTGCTTGACAACCCCTAGACCCCCCGGTAACCTGAAATCAGCATTTTGCCGCAAAAAAGTGGGACAACCCACTTTTTTTATTTTCCGAGCATTTTCGCGGCCTCGGAAGGGACTCTTGTACTTATGGATGACCCAAGATTGGATGCGATCCGTCGGCTGATCGAGCCGTTGCTGACTGAAGAGGGCGCGGAGCTGGTGGAATTGACCCTGAAACGCGGGAGCGGACAGACACACGTCCGCCTCCTCATCGACCAAGCCGGTGGCGCCACGGTTCAGCGGTGCGCGCGGGTCAATCAGCACATCGGCCAGGCGCTGGAAACATCCAACCTGATTGAAGAGCGCTATACCTTAGAAGTGTCTTCTCCAGGCTTGGATCGTCCGCTAGTGTCTCGGCGCGATTTTGAGCGGGCGATCGGTGAGCAGCTCGACGTGCAGCTGGGCCGCGAGGCTCCAGGCTCCAAGCAGCTCGAAGGCATGCTGTTGTCCGTGCAGGATGACGCGATCGTGCTCACGACACGCTCGGGCAACGTCAATATTCCGTTCGGCCACATTCAACGGGCCCGCAAGGCCTTGCCGTTTTAGACGAACGCGTCGTCGTTCGTCGCTCGTCGTTCGTATTGGGTCCGTCAAGCGTCTAACGTGAAGGTTAGGACAGCGGATGAATCGTCAGGTTCGCCGTAATTTGGACGTTCGAACGACGAACGACCAACGACGAACGACGAGCCGTCCGCACGGATTGTGAGATGGACCGACAATTTCTGGCACTCATCGACATGATCGTCCGCGACAAGGGCATCGATCGCGAGGTATTGATCCAAGCGATCGAGCAGGCGCTTGCGTCAGCCGCTCGCAAAGGGCTGAGCAAAGATGCCAAGGATGTGACAGTGACCATCGACCGCCAGCGCGGGGACGTGACCGTCCTCGTCGACGGCGAGAAGCTGCCTTCCACAGAGTTCAGCCGCATCGGCGCGCAGACCGCCAAGCAAGTCATCATGCAGAAGATCCGCGAGGCGGAGCGCGACGTCATCTACGGCGAGTTCCAAACCAAAACCGGTAACATCCTCTCGGGCACGGTGCACCGATTTGAGCGCGGCGACATCATCATCGATCTCGGGCGCGCCGAAGGCATCCTGCCGAAATCCGAGCGCATTCCCTACGAAGAATACCGGCCCGGCGACCAGATCCAGGCGTACGTCCTGGATGTGCGCAAGGGCGTGAAGGGCACGGAGATCATCCTCTCCCGCGCGAACGACGGCTTCATCAAAGGGCTGTTCGCGTTGGAGGTGCCGGAGATCAGCGACGGCACGCTGGAGATCAAGGCCATCGCGCGCGAGCCGGGGGATCGCACGAAGATCGCGGTGTCGTCGACGGATGACAAGGTCGATTGCGTCGGCGCCTGTGTCGGCATGCGCGGCACGCGGGTCAAGAACATTGTGCGCGAGCTGCACGGGGAGAAGATCGACATCATCCGCTGGCACGAAGACCTTAACGAATACCTGGCCGCCGCGCTGGCCCCGGCGAAGATCGCGGAAATCCAGTCTGATCCAACGAATCGCCAGGCACTCGTCATTGTCGATGATGATCAGCTGTCGCTGGCGATCGGAAAAAAGGGTCAGAACGTGCGGCTGGCCTCGAAGCTGACCGGATGGCAGCTGGAGATCAAGAGCCGGTCGCAGTTGTCGGTCCGGATCATTGAGCTGGGCAGCGTGTCCGGGATCGGACCGCTGATCGAAGAGCGCCTGCGCGAGGGGGGAATCACGACCGCTGACCAATTGGCGCAAAGCACGGTGGAGCAGCTGACCGCGATCAAGGGCATCGGCGAGAAGACCGCGGAGAAGCTGCTCGCCGCCGCCAGGCAGGCCATGGACAGCGTGCCGAACACGTCGACGGATGGGCAACCCGAGACGACTGATGCCTCCGGCGAATCCGCCGGGCCGCAGACTGCGGAGGCGGAGGGTGAGTCGCCCGGCCCCGCCGTGCACGAAGAGAGGTTGACCACGGACGAGTCGACATCAGCATGAGAGTGTATGAGCTTGCGAAAGAGTTGGGCGTCAGCTCCAAGGAGCTGATCGAGCAGCTGGCGAAGCTGCACGTGACGGTCAAGGGGCACATGAGCGCCATCGACGACGACACCGTCTTGAAGCTCCGGGCCGCGGTGTCCGGCGCTCGGGCGGCCAAGACCGCGTCGCCGACGACGAAACGCTCGACGGCCGAGGCGAAGCCGGCGCCCTCCAAACCCAGCGCTTCGGTCAAGCCGGCCGCCCCGGCAAAACCCGCCACGGTTCAAGAGACCAAGTCCGCCGCGCCTGCGGCGAAACCGGCGAGTGAGGCCAAGTCCAAGTCCGCGCCGGTTCCTCAGAAGTCCGCACCTCCGCCGGTCGCCAAAGAAGCGCCTCCCGTGAAGCCGCCGATCGCGGCGCCCATCACGCCAGCAGCCCCACGTCCGGCACCCGTGGCGCCGCCTATTCGGCCGGCTGCGCCTCCGCCGTTGGTGAAGGAATCAGCCGCGGCTGTCGCTACCGCCACGGTTGAGCCGACGGTCCAAGCTCCTCAGGAGGCGCCCGCAGCGCCTGCCGCGCCGAAGCAGGTCCGCCTGGTGTTTCCGATCAGCGTGAAAGACTTGGCCGCCAAGCTCGACGTCAAGCCCAATGATCTCATCAAGCACCTGATCGGCAAGCGGATCTTTGCCTCGCTCACACAGATGCTCGACCAGGCCGTCGCCACACAGGTGTGCAAGGACCACGGGTTTGAGATCGCGCCGCAGCCGACGCTCGAGGAGCGCCTCGTCGAGGAGTTGGCGCCGGATCCGGAGAAGATGGTCGCGCGCGCGCCTGTCGTGACCTTCATGGGCCACGTTGACCACGGCAAGACGAGTTTGCTGGATGCGATCCGCAAGACGAAGATTGCCGAAGGCGAGGCCGGCGGCATCACGCAGCACATCGGCGCCTACGAAGTCCATCTCGATCGCGGCCGCGTCACGTTCCTCGACACGCCGGGCCACGAAGCGTTCACGGCGCTGCGGGCGCGCGGCGCGCAGGTCACCGACATCGTCGTCCTCGTCGTCGCCGCCGATGACGGCGTCATGCCGCAGACGATCGAAGCGATGGACCACGCGAAGGCGGCCGACGTGCCGATCGTCGTCGCCATCAACAAGATCGACCGGCCCGACGCCAATCCCCAGAAGATCAAGCAGCAGCTGGCCGAGCGCGGCCTGCAGGCGGAAGACTGGGGCGGCAAGACGATCATGGTGCCGGTCTCCGCCAAGACCGGCGAAGGCATCGACCAATTGCTTGAAATGCTCCTCCTCGAGGCGGAGCTGCTGGAGCTCAAGGCGGATCCGACCAAGCCCGCGCAAGGCACCGTCATCGAGGCGCGCATGGCCAAGGACCGCGGCGCGATCGTGACGCTGCTGGTGCAGCACGGCACACTGCGCCTGGGCGACATGGTGGTGATCGAAACGATCGCCGGGCGCGTGCGTGCGATGACCAACGACCGCGGCCATCGCGTGAAGGACGCCGCGCCGGCCAACGCCGTCGAGGTGCTCGGCTTGCCCTCGGTGCCCAAAGCCGGCGAGCACTTCTACGTTGTCGCCGACGACAAGCAGGCCCGCACGATCATTGAGAGCCGCCAGGACCGCATTTCCCACCGCCCGGTGACGCTGCCCAAGCGCGTNACGCTGGATGACCTGCATCAGCGCATCACCGAAGGCACGCTNAAAGAACTGAAGCTCATCGTCAAATCCGACGTCCAAGGCTCGCTNGAAGCGATCACCAAGAGCTTGGAGCAGCTGTCNATGACCGAAGTGAAGCTCAACATCATCCACATGGGCGTGGGCGANGTGTCCGAATCCGACGTGATGCTGGCGGCCGCGTCCGACGCGGTNGTGATCGGCTTTCGCGTCGGCATCGATCTGCGCGTNCAGGTCGAAGCGGTCAAGGCCGGCGTCGACGTGCGCACGTTCCAGATCATNTACGAGCTCGTCAACGCGATCCGNTCNTCGGTNGAAGGNNTGTTGGAGCCGAAGATCGAGGAGACGTTCTTGGGCCGNGCCGAGGTCAAGCGCCTGTTNCAGGTCTCNAAGTNCGGNATCGTCGCCGGCTGCTATGTCACCAAGGGCTCGATCCGCCGCGATGCGGTGATGCGCGTCATTCGCGGCCGCGACCGGATCGCCGAGACCAAGATCGCCAACCTGAAGCGGCTTAAGGATGACGCGCGCGAAGTCCAAGAAGGCGTCGAATGCGGCATCTCGCTGGAAGGCAATATCGACCTGCAGCCGGGCGACCTGCTGGAAGCCTGGGAGTTGAAGAAGGTCGCCCGTAAACTCGGATAACCCCCCGATTCAGTCGTCAGTAGACAGTAGTCAGAGGTCAGATTGTTTCAGTCACCTACGCGTTTTGGTCCGCTCCTTTCACCTTCATCCCGTATTGTCCCGTTGCTGTCCGACTATCGCCGATGATGTCTGCCCACTGTCTACTGAACTCTGAACGGATGAGCCGAAAGCGCGTCTTAAGCGGCATGCGGCCCACGGGCACGCTCCATCTCGGCCACCTGATGGGCGTGCTGCGGAACTGGAAGCAGCTGCAGGACCAGTACGACTGTTTTTTCATGGTCGCCGACTGGCACGCGCTGATGAGCGAGTACGAGCATCCCGAGCGGCTGCGCGAGTTCACCTACGAGAACGTGATCGACTGGCTGGCCTACGGCATCGACCCCACGCGCAGCGTCATCTTCCGGCAGTCGGACGTGGTGGAGCATCTCGAGCTCTACACGGTGCTGTCGTTTCTGACGCCGCTGGGGTGGTTGGAGCGCGTGCCGACATATAAGGAGCAGCTGCGCGAGCTCGAAGGCCGAGACCTGGCGACGCACGGCTTCTTGGGCTATCCTGTGCTGCAGGCGGCGGACATCCTGTTGTACAAGGCGCACGCGGTGCCGGTCGGCGAGGACCAGCTGCCGCATCTGGAGCTGGCGCGCGAGATTCTGAGGCGCTTCCATTCGCTCTATAAGTGCCAGCTGTTTCCCGAGCCGCAGCCGCTGCTGACCGAAGCGCCGAAGCTGCTGGGCGCCGACGGGCGCAAGATGTCCAAGAGCTACAAGAACACGATCAACCTCTCGGACTCGCCCGAGACGATCCGCAAGACCGCGCAGTCGATGTTCACCGATCCGCTCCGGATCAAGCGGATGGACCCGGGACATCCCGAGACGTGCAATGTCTGCAACTATTGGAACGTGTTCGCGCCGGACCGGGCCGAGCGGCTGTGGGACGAGTGCCGGACCGCGGCCCGCGGCTGCGTGCAGAACAAGCAGGAACTCGCGGAGGCGCTGATCGCGATGACCGAACCGTTTCGCGCGGCGAGGGCGCACGGCGCGTCGTCGCGCTACGCGGAGATCGAGCGGATCCTGCAAGACGGCGCCCAGCGCGCGCGGGCCGTGGCGCGCCAGACCATGATGGACGTCCGCCGCATCGTCGGACTCGGGGCCGCGGAGCGCGAGGCCCAACGCGCATGAGCCGCTACGAGATTTCGACCGTCATCTTCGAAGGGCCGCTGAGCCTGCTCGTCGAACTGGCCAAGCATCGGCTGCTCGATGTGTTCATTATCAAGCTGCAGGCGCTGACGGCCGAGTATCGGGCGTGGTTGAAGACCGACGAGGGTTTGAACCTCAATCAATTGGCGGAGCCGCTGCCGCTGCTGGGACAGCTGATCGCGCTGAAGGCGCGCCAGTTGCTGCCCGTGCCGGCGCTGCCCGATGACGAGGACGAGGCGCCGGTCAGCCTCGAGGAATTGGAGCGCCGGCTGCGCGAGTACGAGCAGTTCAAGACGGTGGCGCAGGTGCTGGCCGACTTGCATGCGCTGCAGCATGAGCGGCTCACAAGGCTGAATCCGCGCGGCGACCAAGACGACGCCCCTCCCACCGAGCCCGGCCCGATCGCCCTCGGCATCGTCGATCTGATGACGGCGTTCGCGAAGGTACTGGACAACGCCCAGGTGCCGACCTACGAAGTCGAGCAAGAGGCCTGGACCGTCGAACAAAAGGTGGAAGAGTTGAAGGTGACGCTGGCGGTGAAGCGCCAGGTGAAGTTTCTCGAGCTGTTCTCACCGAGCAAGACGACGCTTGAGCTGGTCGTGACGTTCCTGGCGCTGCTTGAGCTGGTCCGCCAGCGTCTGTGCGAGGCGGTGCAGGAGCGCCACTTCGATGACATCGTGATCGTCCGCCGGGAGGCGAGCGCATGACCCAGGACACCGTCCACGAAACGATGACGCCGTCCGCGTCGCCCGTTGAGGGCGAGGCGCAGCCGCCGATCACAGACCCCGAGCCGGCGGAGGCTCCGTCGAAGGCCGCGGCGCGCGAGGTCGATGAGGCGCGCGCCAAACAGATCCTCGAGGGCGTCCTGTTTGTGACCGATCAGCCCGTCATGATCAAGCGCTTGAAGGACGCGCTGCCGGGCTTTGATGCGGCCGCGATCCGCGAGCTGCTGGATGAGCTGACGACCGAGTATGAAGACCACCACCACGCGTTTCGGATTCAGGAGGTCGCGGGCGGCTTTCAGTTGGTGACCGACCCGGAGCTCGCACCCTGGGTCAAGCGGGCGCTGGAGCTGCCCGCGTCGGACACGCTACGCAAGCCGGCGCTGGAGACGCTCGCGATCGTCGCGTATCGCCAGCCGATCACCAAGGCCGAGATCGAAGTCATCCGCGGCGTCGACGGCGGCGCGACGCTCGACACGCTGCTGGATCGGCAGCTCGTGCGCGTCGTGGGGCGCAAAGAGACGCCGGGCCGGCCGCTGCTGTACGGCACCACAACCGAATTCATGCGCCACTTCGGACTGAAGGATCTTGGCGAGCTGCCGCCGGTGACCGATGTGTCGACGCTGCCTCTGCTTGAAGCGCGGCCGATCGTGCCGCCGGGGCAGGTTCCTGCGGAGATCCCATCCGAGCCGAATGCTGCCGGGTCGACGGAGCCGCAGGCGTCCGCGCAAGAGGCGCCGAATGACTCGGAGCGGGACCACACGCCGCCCACCGAACAACTCGAGCCGCCGACCACGTCAGCGGATGACGCCTCCGCGGCCTCATTCGACGAGACATCCCCTCAATGACTACCGGCAAACTGGCCTTGTTGCGCGCGAAGGCTGATGAGCGGGCGCTGGTCGCGCTGCGCAAAGAGATCGACTCCATCGACGGCGAGATTCTGCGGTTGCTCGCTCGGCGCGCCAAGCTGGCGTTGAGTGTCGGTCAGGTCAAGAAGATCCAAGGCCGGCGCGTCTACGATCCGGCGCGCGAGGTCGCGGTCCTGCGCCATGTCGTCGGGGCCAACCGCGGGCCGCTGTCGCCGGTCGCCGTCGAGCGGATCTTCCGCGAAATCGTCCGGCAGCATCGCCGCCTGGCGGAATCGGCGTCGCTGCCGGCGTGAGCGAATCATCCCGTTGATGTCCACCATCGCGTACCTCGGCCCGGAGAACACGAACACGCACGTCGCGGCCCAGGCGCGCTTCGGACGGCGGGGCGAGTACCGGCACGCACCGACGGTGGATGAGGTGTTTCATTTGGTCGAGCGGCGTCAGGCCGACTGCGGCGTCGTGCCGATCGAGAATTCGCTGGAAGGCGCCGTGACCCACACCCTCGATCGATTCATCGATTTCCTCGACACGCCCGTCAAGATCCAGGGCGAGATCGAGCAGCCGATCCAGCACTACTTGATCCTCGAGCCTAAGACGGTGCTCGAGCAGATCCGGGTCGTCTGCTCACATCCTCAAGCGTTGGGTCAGTGCCGGGAATGGCTGCAAAAAACTTTGCCGCGCGCGTTCTTCGTCGAGACCCGGTCCACGGCCGAAGCGGTGGGGCATCTTCGGAAGCCACCGACCGCGCTGGAGCCCTATCAGGAGCGGCACGAGCTGGCCGCGGTCGGCCGACAGGATTCGGCCAAGGAGCATCGCCTGCGGGCCATTCGCGTTCCGCAGGACCGCGACAACAAGACGCGGTTTCTGATCATCGGCCTCGGCGAGCCGCCGAAGGGGCGGCGCAACAAGACCTCGATTGTGATGGCGCTGAGCGATCGGCCCGGCGCGCTCTACGACGCGCTGACGCCGTTCAAGCGAGAGCGAATTAATCTGACGAAGATTGAATCCCGGCCGTCGCGACGCAAGGCCTGGGAATACTTTTTCTTTATCGACCTCGAGGGGCATGAGTCCGAGCCGCGAGTCCGTCGGGCGCTTGCGGCGCTGGAAGACGGGCCCGCGGAATTCGTCCGCGTGCTCGGCTCGTACCCGGTGACGGCCCCTCGACGAGCGATGGCCACATGACGCCCCTCGTCCCCATGGACACCCGGGCGCGATCCGCCATTGCGTCGTTGACCGGCTACACGCCGGGCAAGCCGATCGAAGAGGTCAAGCGCGAGTTCAAGCTGGCCTCGGTCATCAAGCTCGCCTCCAACGAGAATCCATTGGGGCCGTCACCTAAGGCGGTCGCGGCGCTGCGCGTGGCGTGCGCCGAGCTGCATCGCTATCCCGACGCCGGCTGCGCCGCGCTGAAGGCGCGCTTGGCGAAACATTGGCGCGTCGATCCTTCGCGGATCTGCGCGGGCAACGGATCGGATGAACTGTTGGTGCTGGCGCTGCGGGCGTTTGTCGATCCGGGCGATGAAGTGGTCGTCGCGGAGCCGACGTTTCTCATCTACGCGCTACAAGCCAAGGTCGCCGGCGCTCGCGTCGTCACCGTGCCGCTGCGCGACTTGCGCTACGACCTGCGCGCGATGCGCGCGGCGATCACGGAAAAGACGAAGCTCGTCTTCATCGCCAACCCCGATAATCCAACGGGCAGTTACGTGACCGCGACGGAGCTGGACGCGTTCCTGCGCGGCTTGCCCGAGCAGGTCATCGTCGTGATCGATGAAGCCTATTACGAGTTTGTCGACGCGAAAGACTATCCGAAGACGCTGGCGTGGCTGGATCGCGCGCCGGTCATCGTGACGCGGACCTTTTCGAAGGCCTACGGCCTTGCCGGGCTGCGCGTCGGCTATTGTGTCGCGCGGCCGTCGCTGATTCGGGCGCTTGAGGCGGTGCGCGAGCCGTTCAACGTCAACACGCTCGCCCAAGTCGCGGCCGCCGCGGCGCTGAATGATCGCGCGTTCCTGCAGCGCACGCGCACCGTCGTGCGCGAAGGCCGTCGCGTCCTCACGCGCGAGCTCTTGCGGCTGGGCCTTGCGACGATGCCGAGCGTGACGAATTTCGTCCTCGTGCGCGTCGGTCCTCGCGCGGCGGAGCTGGCGCGGCAGTTGCTCCGGCAGGGAGTGATCGTGCGCGAGATGAGCGCGTGGAAGCTGGATGGCTATGTGCGCGTNACCATCGGAACGAGTCAGGAGAATCGGCGGCTGATNCGCGCGCTGACGCAACATGTATCGGTGATCACACAACCGGGTCGTGCAGCGAGTGCGCGTCACCCCGTGAATGGCCGGTAAGGCACAGGGAGGCAGGTCATGATTATCGTCTTGAAGCCGGAAGCCACGAAGAAGCAGGTCACCCACATCGTGGAGAAGATCCGTGAGCTGGGCCTGAAGCCGATGGTGTCGG
>JGI1358J11329_10004271_pt1 | contig 10351 bp, 2 predicted proteins | sample Subgroupgradi54m_FD_11329 | JGI IMG/M metagenome (IMG submission 11329)
CGCTTTTACCCATGAGAGTTTTTCGAGGGCATGCATGCCGAGAGTGCCGAACGTCATGACGAAGGCAACGATGAGGAACGAAAATACACCCCTCTTTAGTGGCGAGTGATAGTGATGTTTGAGTGCTTCCATATATTGGCAGTCCTATTTTATGGCAAAATGAAAAAAAACCATAGGAATTTTAATGCCGAAAAAGGGTGATTTTAGACTTCGGACATGGTAAATTACCACCCTGTTCTTTAAACTCATCGCGGGGTAGAGCCCCGAAAAATCGCGCTGCGCGCGATCTCGGGGTCCCGCGAGCCCGAAGGGCTTTTGCGGGGCAGCCATGAACGGTCACTATGTTTATGTACTTCTAAGTTTGAAAGATAGCCAGTGGTACATAGGACAAACAGATAGGCAGGTTGAGCAGAGATTAAGAGAGCATAATCAAGGGTTGGTTTTTTCTACAAAATCTCGTGTACCCTTCAAGCTTATTTACTATGAGATGTACACTGATAAAAATGATGCCTTGGGCAGGGAGAAATTTTTAAAAGGTGGTTCTGGTCACAGATACCTGAAAAAGCAGTTGAAGCATTTTTTAGAAGGTAGTTCTTTGTAATCACAAGTATCGCGGGGTAGAGCAGCCTGGTAGCTCGTCGGGCTCAAGTGGGCTGTTTAGCTGGTAACGGCTGAATGATAACCTGTCAAAGTCGGTGAAACCTAAAAAGGCAATACCGAGCCAAGTCCCCTATCAGGGGAAAGGTGTAGAGACTAGACGGCAGGCTCCATCGTAAGATGGATGAAGGTATAGTCCAGACCACGAATGCTTTGAAAAAAGCAGCGGCGAAAGCCGAAGTGGCAAGCATAACCCGAAGGTCGTTGGTTCAAATCCAACCCCCGCTACCAAATACAACAAATAAGGTTACGACTAAAATCGTAACCTTATTTTTGTGCCCAGAAGGCTCAAATCTAACGCCGATCTAACGGACGATCAGTGGGTCACGCCAGAGCCGCTGGCGAGAAATCGGGTAGCCGTGGACATCAAGATGATTTTAATATCTTCCGAACAGTTTTTGAAAGTCAACTGATCCAAGACCTTTTTCCCGTCATGGGCAACAATCGGCCCCAAAAACTCATCAGAAAACGATTGAGTGATGAGGGGCACGCCATAGAAGTTGATGATGACCGACTCATGCAATAAGGCAATCTCGATTTCGTTGCGTAAGAAGCGCCCGTTGTGCTTACCGCCCAAACAGACAGTTTCGTTGAACATTTCGCGTAAGTTGAATATCTTCATCTCAAACAAACTCCCCAGATAGCGCACGCGGAAACTTTCAAGCGAAAATTGCGACCCTTGACAGACGCAGGTTATCTAATGTATCCTTTGGGTGTAATGACTGAAGCTCCTCTCGGGGGGCGAATGGGGGCTGCTACGGCAGCCCTCTCTTTTTTTCTATCTCGTGCTTAATCTCCTCGAAAGAGATGACGCGGTTTGCCGCCAATTTCAAAAGCCAGTTGCATCTTGAGCCATGCGTGATCAAAGTCGCCTTCTTGTGTTTGCCTTTGACATATCTCAGCAACTTCTCAAAATCCCCGTCTCCACTGCAGAGGATCAATTCGTCATAATGATCCAACTGATCTAATGCGGTGATTGTAATTTCAACATCTACGTTGCATTTACGCTTGAACGCGGCTTCAGTGCTGTCGTACAAACTCGCCACTTCCTTAGGCCGAACCTTGTAGCCCATTTTTCTCAAGAACTTGAAGAAATCTTCCCTCGACTCTTTCTCTTTTCGGAAGTCCAAAATGGTGCGTTTGGGATGCCTGTCGAAAAATGCCTTCTTTGAAATGATTCCACCGAAAAAATATATGTCCAACACCGAAAAATTGGCGTGAAGCCACTGATAAAATTTCTCGTACGCTATGTCCCAACCGACTTTCTTGGAGGCATAATACAAATTAGCGTCGTCAATCAGTACTAAAACCTTGCCCGTTTTTGAATCGTCTGTCATGGGGTTCACCTTATTCATCGCGGTAATTATAACGTAAATTGTGTCTTGGCGCTTTAATCTTTCGCGGGTAAACCGTTGATATCAAACGCGGTTTATAGTGGCAATTATTGCCTCCAAACGGCCTATTTGAAAAAAACACTTAAATTTGTATTTTATTGATTGATCGGGTATATTTTCTTATATAAACTATCATAGCTGTCTAAATTGGCCGGCATAGAGCCTGACAAGCTTTTGCCGGAGTTACCGAGAGGAATATCTCCCTCGAGAGACACCTGATCCGGACGATTTGTAGCGTAAAAAGGGCTCATGCTGTCTCAATTGCGAATCGGTATCTCAAAATCATCTGGAATGTTGTAAGTCTTTTATTTAGAGGTTGATCTGTATCTGTTGGCCTAACTTAATTTAGACACGTATGAAAACATATAAATCTTGTGCCAACTTTTTCCGTTTCTCCACTGTATTGGCCTTATCCACAAGACTTTGGAACTTTCTTTTGTCGGATGATTTCCCATGCTTATCGAAGAAACGCTCCACAACGGCCAGCGCCTCCTTTACAAGCGGTCCATCTTCTCCCGCCAGCCGCGCGGCGGAAAGTTTGATCTTTGGACGAATGCCCAAATATTTTCTTCCGTTCACGCCGATCGCGCTAAAAACTTCGAAATGGTCTCCTTTCCCGATAATATTACGGATATCCTGCTCGGTGACAGGTACGTTTTTACGAACCTTTAGGCGGCGATCTCCCTGCCCTATGAATAAAAGAGAACTATAATCCGAAGTAGGCGTAAGGGCTTCGACAATGATTTTTGAAATCTCGCTCAAGTCTCCTTCCCCCAGAATTTTCTCATCATTTGAACTAATGAGCCCCAAGCCGTCTGAGAGAAACGCTCTATGCCAGAAGGCCCCATGAGTGTAGAGCCTCAGACGTCCTAAAGAATCGACGCGGATATCTGATAATTGCGAGCTTCTTTGCAGTGATTCCTCATAGTAGTTATTGTCTTTATCAGGGCTTATGATTTCCGTCCGTTCAAAATCTTCACCGAATTTATAGGTCCATATAGCTGGTGAAGCCCTATCATGGCTTTCACGGTATGCAATAATCCAACCGGCAACTTCCTTAAGCTGTGAATCCATGAAGTGAACAGGATTATCTCTTGCAACTTGCGTGTGAATCAATCCGACACGAGGATCGGATGAGTCCGGGAAATCGATTCGAGAAACATGGGAAATGCTAAACATCGTCTTGCGACCGTCAACGTCCTTACAAAGAAGATCAAAATTAAGATCACTGACATGACGAAACTCAACTCCGTCTTTTTCAAGCGTTTTATCCAACAGATGTTTTTGTATCTGTTCTCCTGGATTCGCCGCCAGCCGCGCGCCGCCATCTTGTTTTTGATCCAACTCCATTTCCCGGATGATTGCCTTTAATGTGTCAAGATCGATTCGAGCTGTGTTGACAGCATTGTCATCAGCATTATCTTGAGTGGCATGTTTTAATCGACCCCATCCAATTGCCTGAATAAATAAATGGGGTGAGGTTAGGTATTTGCGTGCTAGTGTTTCCATCGGCTCATAAACATGAAGATTAAGTTCAAGACCGTTTGGCACAATGCCTGTCTCTTGAACTTCGTCTAAGAAAGCCCTGCCTTTTTGAACGATTTCTCGAGCTTCTTGAAGAAACGTTTCTTGATCGGCGGAATCAATGAAATCAAAAGCGCCCAGCATCTGCGGACCTTTGACAAAGATGTCCCCTCTCACCACCAAATTGGCTCCGGACAAATGTTTATGATCAATATCCCAGGCTAGGAATCTTTGATAAAGCCATGGGATGATGATTTGAGGTTCTGTGCCTTCACCGGGCTTGATACCGGCAGGATTGTAGTACATCCAAATAGGCTGGAAACGTTCTCTTAAGTTCGGACGTCCGTAAACGACCCTAAAATGTGTAGGGTCTGTCCACCCCGAATCCTGAATTACAAATAGCTCATCTGGGTAACGAGACGCTAATTCGGAGGGTTTTGGCATCTTCTCAAGCCTCCACAGATCGGCAGTGGCTAAAACTTCGTCCGAATATTCGTCACTCCATATCTTTTTGATCGCATGGACCCAGATCACGATGTAATGCTCATCGGGTTTGTCTACTTGTGACACGGAAAATTTGCTTATCTCTATTGCCCGGCGATGTTGTTCATAAACCTTATCCAGCTGATCCAAAACCGCTGCCCCGGCGTCCACAGGGCCATCCACCTGTTCATGATCCCGCCATCTAAGATCGATCTGCCGTTTCATCGCCTCTTCTGAATGGCGCCAAGAATCAGTATTAACCCAGTCATCCGAGCCTTTAACGCGAATGTGAACCGTGACCTCGCCTTTATTCTTTTCTCGTACTGCGTCAAGACGTTTGTTAAGAAACGGCTTCAACTCATCAAAACTCGCAATCGTTAAATGGGCTAGCCGTGCGGCAGAGGAAGTCGCTTGAGAGGAGATTGTTTCGACGGCCTCACGGCCTCCTCGCAATGACGAGGCGCGGCGTCGGAAATCTTCGAGAATCATTGTCTTCTCTTCGGCTGTGTCAGATATTTTCTCGGCCAGCCGCGCGGCAGCAGCCTTATCAGGATCCAACCCTCCCCATCTCCAGTTATCTGACGCAGATTCGACAGTGCTCTTTAATGCCTCCTCCAGAGCTTTCGTGTCACCTGACCAAGAATCGCTTCTGTACGTATACGCCGACACAAGCTTTTGTCTGGAATTTAAATCCAAAAATACAAGCGGTTCTGCCTCTCCGGTAATAGATATACCCATGATACCCAAATATCTGTCTGCGGTTAATCTCACAAAACCCGAACGTTCTGGACCTGCATTGATCAATACCTGATGACCGTCAAAATAAGCCTGAACATGATCGATAAATCTGTCAACGGCCTCCAATGCCTCTCTATACCGTTCGTCAAGAGACATAGCGCCTTTTTCCTGTAGAACTATTCTGGCGGGATCTTGTCCCAAGGAAACGGAGTAGTAGTTATTCCCGAACATCCACTGGGCGTTATCGAGTAGCCACACCGAGAGGCTAGTCGCTTCAAGTCGAAAATCCCGCTCCGCCTGCGGAATATCACCTGACTGACGCATACTATGAAAAACCTTTTGGGTTGTGCCGGCAAATCCTATGTCCGAAGTTTGATTCTCTATCCGAATCACCTCTCCTTCATTCGGGCGGAATTCCATGAAACCTTTTTGGTTTTCCGTACCTAGGTTGATTTCTATGGACCCTTTGTCGCCGGTTACCACCAAATAATAGGCCGAGCGATATAAACCTTTGCCTGCTCCTAAGTCAAAATCCACCTGACCGACAATGGAGCCCTTAAGCCGGGCATAAGTTTCGCTTCCTTCGGGCGCTCCCTCGTAGCGGGCAAAAATGAGCTTGTGAGGATCCAATCCGGCATCACGGAAGCTGAGTCCAAAACGCTCCAGGATCATCTCTCCCAATGCGCTCAAGTGCACCAACATATCCATTCCCAGCCCGCCGCCGCTAATTCCTCGATCCAACAGCCACTCACGTCCTTTCTCAACAGCCCGGTCCTCGATCATTTCGCCGCGCATGGATCGGATTTTTCCGATTTTTCCTTCGGTAATTAGTTTCAAAGCTTCGGCAACGGAAGGATTGTCAAAGAAAAAGTCGATTGCCAGCAACTCCTCCGGATGCTGTCGATAATGCTCGCGAAGCTTACTCAAATGATCAGGAAGAACGATCGGTTTTTCCACAAACGCCGGAACATGGTACCGATTGGCCAGTTCGGCGATAGGAAAGTGTGAATCGGGGCGTGTTAAAACAAGGATTCCGTCCGGCGGGTTATCTGGGTTGATCTTAAACTTCAAGGCCTCGGTGTACCGCACCACCGGCAAACCAATCTCACGCAAACGAGCCAAAGCCTTTTCTTCCGGCGCGAGATCCACCACTTCAAACTCCACGTTATAACGCCGTGATAATTCTAACAAATGCTCCAGATAGAACCTTGGCACCACCGCGCCCAACCCTCCATAAATCACAAGCCTCTTTTTCTTGCCAATGCGGGCCAGTTCAGGCAACTCACCTGCGTGAATGACAGGAGGCGGAAGTTGTCGAATACCGGGGTGTTCAGGAGTATAAGTACCTGGGTTATAAATCGCAGTGCCTAATGGGTAGATATCTCTCTCAATCTCGTAGCGGGGATATGAGGCGAATAATGGATGGTTTATATCCGGCTTACTCCCGTGAAGCGAAAGAATCCATCGTCGGAGCAAAGGAAGCATCCATGGGTTTTCCCGCGCACGTCGTTCCTTAATAAACAAGTCCTGGATCGTTTTATCCGCATCCACGCGGCCTTCGGAATCCAACTGAAGGGTAAAATAGGTTTGATAACCATGAGAATCGTTATTCACAAAAACATCGTACATCGGCGCGCGGCGCCCATCAGGATCGTGCCAAGCCGACCCATTCATACGAATCATAAGCCGGCGGCCTTCTTGCTTTAAGGATGTCGCCCAAAAATATTTATGATCTTCTTCAAAGACTGTTTCAATAATCGGAAGTCCACCAAATTCACTTCTCAACCAATCATTCAGATCACTTGGCAATCCATGAGACTGAAAATCAGGCACAAATACCGATTCACCTCTGGGTATTGCTGATAAACCGGGATCGGGGACGGACGGAGCCTCGGTTAAAGCCGTGGCCAGGCGTGCGGCGGAAGGCGTATGAATTCTATTCGCTAATAGTTCGTACACACCTTCATTCCATATTTTTTTCAAATAAAAATGGTTACCGCCTAAAAACTCCGCTGGAATCTCTGAAAGATCCGAGCTCGCCAAAACAATGATTGATTGCGTGTCAAGAGTGGCTTTCCCTTTCTCAGTTTCTTGCTCACGAATGGCGCGGATCAAGTCAATTCCGTTTGGGCCTTCCCCTGTATGCCGATCCGTCCAGACTAAGTCAAATTCCCGGCCACCTCGTATCAGTGGCAAGGCTTCCTCAATCGATCCAACAACCTCAAACCGAGACCCGGGAATCAATCTTTCGAGATTCCGTTTGACAGATTTGGCTATGATAGATCTATCTTCAACAATGAGACCCTGCCCAATGGTTCTTTGTAGACCAGACCACTTTGCTAACTGCTCGACAAAGGATTCTGTGATGTCAACGGCTGCGAGCCGCGCGCCTTCGGAAAAATCACCCTCATTCGGGGGCTCGTGACGAATCTTGAACAAAGCCATTTTCACAGATTGTGAGACTGACGAATCGCCATCCTTCACGGCTTCTTCCAAAGCGGCGACCACGGATTCATCGCCACTTCCTATTTCTGCCAGTGCCCATGCCGAATCGCTTCTCACCCTAGGATGGGGATCACGCTTCAACAAACCAATAAGTATGGGTACGGCTATTGCTTCTTTTACCCTCAATCGCACAAGAGCCAAAATGGCATATATGCGTATTTTGTATTCTGCACTTCCTAAAGCATCTTGAATTCTGTTTATACTTTTTGGATCACCAGGCTTAAGCTGCGCAAGCTCCATCCTAATTCCTTTTATTCCTTGAGATATTTCTACCACTACTTTATGCGCCTCCGAAAACCCATCAGCGCTTAAGATTCTTCGAGGCTTAGAACCAACGACTCGAACTTGAGCATCGCTGGGACTTTTATCCTGAAATGTCGCCCGTAATAAATTCACAAGATTTGAAATCGTGGCCAACGAGACATCTTCAGGATGTGCCTTGTCGCCATACTCCAAGGCCTGTACGATCTCTATATTCATATAGTTCACAAGCTGAGAAAAATCACGGCTCCACCGTAAATGATCCTTGTGTTCGGCAGGCAACCACAAGGTCAGTGCGACTGCCGCTTCGATTTCCGGTTCTTGGGATAATGGCTCTAATCCTAGCTCGGAATGATACTGCCCGTAAAAAGCTTCGAAGAATGAGGGTTCAAAGTAAGTGAAGTTTTGTCTTAAAGCATCGAAAGCGTCTTTGCGAACTTGAGGGTCCTGTTTTGAATCTTCCACGATTTGTCTTAATCGATCTAAGATTTTTGCCCTGGAAGGATGTGAAACACTCAACAAAGGATAGCGGGCAAAAAAAGCAACCGCAACGCGGTATTGATCAGGGCTTTCGTCAAACAAACGATCTTCAAAAAACTGCAATTCATCATCGGTCAAGGAACACCCTAACACAGAACTAATGGAAAGCAATTTGGCCAAAATCCACGCAGAACTAGCCGCATAAATGGGATTGGAAGAATGCCGGATATGGTGATACAGTTTTCTAAGGTATGCTTCAGTAATATGTTTACGAAACTTCGAATCATGCCTTAGATTTTTAATAATCCCACCGCCGTAGTCTCTAATATCATCGCTTTCGTCTCCCATTAACACGTCTTCCGTTAATACGCGCAACTCATTATCTTCATTGATATCGCCAACCAAATCGACAAGGTCGCCGCCAATATTCATTAAACTCTCTGTTCGTTCCATCATCCGGCCTAAAAGCTCCAGCGCAGGATCTCGACCGGTTACTTCACTTTTTAGTGAATATAAAGCATCTTCAACACTTCGATAAAGTCTTCGTAACTCATCGTCGCCGGGAAACTGATTCACCACCCAATTCTTTTTACTCTTTATCAAATCGGACATGGCCTCCACATGCCTTGGCGGTACGTGACCATTTTGAGCCATGAATAAAACTGCTTTTAAAAGATCCACAGCTTCTTCTCGGTTACTAAATTGTTTATCAAAATTCACCGAGAAACTGGCCAAATCGTTTTTCCTAAGAAGCTCGATAAGTTCATCTCTTATCGCCATCCTCGCCGCCGCTGTCGCGTATTGAGTCGTTTCCTCTGCCCTCGGCCTTCCGCCTTGGGAGCCTACTCCGCCGAGACCGACGGAAGGGCCACCGAATTTGGGTTCGTGATTCATAAAATCATGAACAACCACTGGATCATTTAAAGCTTCTGAGAATTCAAACGCACTTTGGTGATCATTGAGGGCGCTTCTCACGAGAGAAGCTAACAGATTATTGGTATGCGTGAGCGGGCTTTGGGTGATTTGTAACGGAAGCTTACTGAATTTCGTATCAATGGTCTGATTTAAAAGAAGCTTCTCGTAAAGTGCCTGATTGGTTTCCCGGGTGACTTGGGGGGTGATGGAGACATAAGAGATGTTTTGTTGTTTTAAGAGGTATTTGAGGTTGGGGCTGTGGTAGCCTCCAGTAATAAGGATGGCCGGAGATTGCTTCGCGGCTCCGCCGCTCGCAATGACGCGAAGCATATTCTCCACAAACTTCTTGTCCCTCTCATAGGTCAGCTCATAGAATTCTTCGGCATGCTTCACAATGTCTTCGTAGCCTTCTTCCAGAAACACCGCGTTTTGATAGTAGGTCTTAAGCTCCATGATCTTCCGGTTTAAGAAACCGGTCACGCGGGTGACGGAGAAGTTTTCTTTTTCGTTCTTGTAAGCTTCGTATTCGTCGGGGGTGAGGGTGAGGTTTAAGAGCTTCTTTAAAGTGCCCAAATTTTGGGAGGCTTGGATGAGATTCTTCTCGTCTTCGCTTGTGGTCATTTTCTCGAAGAGGTCGTTCTCGAGTTTCTTTTGGTCTTCGAGGATGGATTTGAAATTGAGTGATTTGGATTTTTTTAGGTAGTTGAAATATTTGAAAAGTTCTATGTAATCCGTCATCGCGAGCGCGCGAAGCGCGCGTGGCGATCTCCTAGTAGAGGAGATTTCCGCCATAGTACGTGGTGGATCCGCTGCGATTTTTGGCGGAGCTTCGACCGCTTCGCGGCCTCGCAATGACAGATTCTCTTCCAGCAGCGCGAAAAAGCCGCTTTCGGCTGTGTGGTTCTGAACGGAGACTTTAAAGAGCGAGTGGCTTTCCTTTTCGGGCAAAGAAGCAACGGCTTTTTGAAGTTCTCCGTTGGCTTTTTTGAAATCGATCTTTTGTTCAAAATCTTTCAAGTCCTCGAGAGCTTTCAAATGGGGGTATTTCGAAAGATTAAGCTCAAAGACTTGGGCCTGGTGTTTTAAAGCTTCGAAGTAATCGGTAAGAGAAGCGCCCGGCTTTTGGTACTCCCAATATTTTTTGTCCCAAGACAGAAGCAGGGGGTTGTAGATTCTGGATTTCAGAGTGTTGATCGAGGATTCGACTTTTTTGAGATAATCCTCGAATTTCTCCCTGTCTTTGGCCACAACCCGGTAGGCTGAGATGGACTTGGCGTACAACGATAGCTCTTCCACCCCCCAGATCGTGAAGTCTTTGTCTCCCACGATATTTTGGTACTCGACACCTTGGAGTTTGCCTTGATGGACAAAGGATTCGGCGGCTTGTTTACGCC
>JGI1358J11329_10004275_pt1 | contig 10347 bp, 7 predicted proteins | sample Subgroupgradi54m_FD_11329 | JGI IMG/M metagenome (IMG submission 11329)
ATGCCCGTGGTCTGGAGATTGGCTTCGAACAAATCAATGGCAAGGGCGGCATCAAAGGCCGCAAGATCAAGCTGGTCAAACTGGATGACGCCTACAAATCCGATCAGACCGTCGCCCAGGCCACCGCCATGCTGGCCGAGCACAAGGACTTGCTGCTGTTTGCCGGCTTCGTCGGCACTGGCAACCTGGAGGCGCTGATCAAGAACAAGGTACTCAGCAATGCCGGCATTTCCCTGGTCGGTGTACGCACCGGCGCCGTACGCGAGCACCATCCCTTTGTGTTTCACCTGCGTGCCAGTTACAGCGATGAAGTCGGCGCCCTGGTGCGCCACACCGCCACCATTGGCATGACCCGGATTGCCGTGCTGTATCAGGATGACGCCTTCGGCAAAAGCGGCCTGCAAGCTGCGGAAGATTTTGCCAGGGAATACAAGGTGGAGATTGTGGCGCGCGGCGCCTATGAGAAAAACACCACCAAAGTGAGCGATGCGGTCAGTGCGATTCGCAAAGCCGATCCGCAAGCCATCGTGATGGTGGCCAATACTGCCGCCGCCAGCGCGTTCACCCAGGAATACCGAGCCGCAGGTGGCACCGCGAACCTGATGGCGATTTCCGTCACCGATGGCGAACAGCTGTACAAGAAAATCGGCGAAGACAGCGCCCGTGGCGTCGTCATCGCGCAAGTGCTGCCCAATCCGTATGCCCGCACCTCCACTAGCGCGCGCGAGTTTCAGGAAGCGGTAGCGAAATCGAAAGTGGAAGACGCCAAGGTGAACTACACCACCTTCGAAGGCTACATCACCGCAAAACTACTGGTGATGGCACTGGAAAAAACGCCGCGCCTCACCCGCGCCGATATCACCCGCACGCTGGAAAACATGGGCAAGTCGATGATCGGTGATTTCCCGATCGAATTCGGCGTCAAGCGTCACGAAGGTTCACACTTCGTCGAACTGTCTGTCGTCAGCGCGGGGGGGAAGCTGTTGCAATAAGGCGTGCAAGACAACAAGCAAACCGCCAAGGCGCCAAGAACGCAAAGGAAATACAGAGTTATTGCCTGAGCGTCATTCCCGCTAACCAGCGACTTGGCGCTCGTTTCTTGAGCGCTTAGTCGCTGGTTAGCGAAGAGGGAACGGCCCTAGTCCACTGAAACATTGAAATGTCACCCGCTGTGCGTGCGGGGCGGGCGCGCTGCGGCGTTGCAAATGCGCGCGATACCTGCGGGTATCGCTGTGCTTTGCGCCTTGCATCGCATCCCGCCGCGCGCGCCCCTCGGGTGACATTTCAATGTTTCAGTGGACTAGCTACCGACTCCTGCTTCATTATTTGCGTAAGTCACAAAACCCAGCCTCGTTTTTCTTGGCGCTCTTGGCGTCTTGGCGGTTAACTGGTTTGCGTTTTGATCCCCAACTACGCCACACTGAAGCGATACAGCGCCAGTGTGCTGCGCAGGTTCGGCAGCACACTGATTTCTTCTCCGTCGTCGTAGGCGGCACGGGCGAGAATTTTCAAGCCGATTTTTCCGGTCAGCTTTTCAAAATCCTTCAAGGTGCACAGGTGAATGTTCGGGGTGTCGTACCACTGGTAGGGAATCTGCCGCGACACCGGCATGCTGCCGCGAATGATCGACACCACGTGACGCCAGTAGCCAAAGTTGGGAAACGATACGATGCCTTGCCGGCCGACGCGGGCGATCTCGCGCAGGACGGTTTCGGTGTTGTGCATCGCTTGCAGGGTTTGCGACAGCACCACCACATCAAACGATTGGTCGGCAAACAGCGCCAGCCCGGCGTCGAGGTTTTGCTGAATCACATCGACCCCATTGCGCACACAGGTCAGCACATTGGCGTCGTCGATTTCGACGCCATAGCCACTGCATTGCTTGTGCTGCCGCAAATAAGCCAGCAGGCTGCCGTCACCACAACCGAGGTCGAGCACGTGGGCACCGGGTGGAATCCAGTCGGCGATTTGCTGCAGGTCGAAGCGCAAGTCACTCATGCCCCCACCTCCTGCGCAATCCGTTCGAAATAGGTACGCACCAGCGCATGGTAGCGCGCATCGTCGAGCAGAAACAAAAATCTCGGCATAGGTCACAGCACGCTTGTTGTTGAGTAGCGCGCGCACAATTTCGTGCGAACGCACCGGCGAAAAACGCCAGTCCGTGGTGAACGACACCACCAGAAAATCAGCCTGCGTGCCGGCCAGTGCCTGTGTCAGATCACCACCGAACGCAGCGGCCGGATCGAAATAGTCGAGTGCCTTGGTAATGCGCAGATACGTATTGGCATCGAAGTAGTCAGAAAATTTGTCGCCCTGGTAGCGCAGATAGGATTCGATTTCAAAATCCACCTCGAAATCAAAACCGTAATTCCCGCCGCGCAGCGCACGGCCGAATTTTTCCGCCATGTCGTCGTCGGACAGATAGGTGATATGGCCGATCATGCGCGCCACGCGCAAGCCGCGCCGCGGCACTACGCCATGTTCGTAGTAATGGCCACCGTGAAAATCCGGGTCGGTGATGATGGCCTGGCGCGCCACGTCGTTGAAGGCGATGTTCTGTGCCGACAGTTTCGGTGTCGAGGCAATCACCAGCGCATGGCGGATTCGCTGCGGATAGGACAAGCTCCACTGCATCGCCTGCATTCCGCCCAGGCTGCCGCCCATGACAGCAGCAAAAGTCTTGATGCCCAACACATCGGCCAGCCGCGCCTGCGCTTCTACCCAATCTTCCACCGTCACCACCGGGAAATCCGCACCCCAGGGTTTGCCCGTCGCAGGGTTGATACTCTTGGGGCCGGTGGAACCAAAACAACTACCCGGGTTATTGACGCCAATGACAAAAAACCGATTCGTGTCGAGCGGCTTGCCAGGGCCCACCATGTTGTCCCACCAGCCGACACTTTTGGGCGCGTCGGCATGGACACCGGCAACATGATGCGATGCATTGAGCGCATGGCACACCAGCACTGCATTGCTGCGCGCCGCATTCAGCGTGCCATAGGTTTCATAGACCAGATCAAAGGCAGGCAGAATTGCACCACTCTTGAGCGGGAGCGGCGCGGCGAAATTCATCGTCTGTGGCGTGACAATACCAACGGAAGCAGGAACGGTAGATGTTTGCATTGATTCCAAAAACAAAAAAGCCCGGTCAGCAATTGCGACCGGGCTTCAAAGTTTCGATGCCGCTCGCTTTAGCCGTATTTATCTGAGGAGAACCCCTCGGCGCCCGCAAGCTGACTATCAAATCGGCGCCAAACCGAAACTTAATCCAGTTTGGCGCCGTCGTCAATGAAAAATACTTTACATCATGCCCACCGCCCTCGGCAGCCACAGCGACAACCACGGCCAATAGGTGACGATGATCAGGAATACACCCATGGTCAGCAACCAGGGCAAGGTCGCTATCGTCAGCTCGGTAATCCCCATGCGCGTGATACCGCTGGCGACATAGAGATTCAGCCCCACCGGCGGATGACACAGACCGACTTCCATATTGACGACCATGATGATGCCGAAGTGGATCGGGTCGATGCCCAGCTTGACCGCCACCGGGAACAGGATCGGCGCCATGATCAGCACAATCGACGACGGTTCCATGAAGTTGCCCGCCGCCAGCAGCAGCAGATTGACCACCATCAGGAAAGCAATCGGCCCCATGCCCTGGCTGAGAATCCAGTCAGCGATGTGGTGCGGCACCTTTTCATTGGTCAACAGAAAAGAGAACAACACCGCGTTGGCAATGATGTAGAGCAGCATTGCGCTGGTGTTGGCCGAAGGCAGCAACGCCTTGATGGGCACGTCCTTCAATTTCATATCCTTGTGCACGAATACAGCGACGATGAAGGCATAGACGGCGCTGACCGCGGCGGCCTCGGTCGGCGTGAAAACACCGCTGTAAATGCCGCCAATCACCACGACAATCAGAAACAACCCCCAGCCGGCTTCCTTGAAAGCCTTGCCACGCTGTGCCCAGGTCGCCTTGGGCATTTTTGGATAACCATTTTTCCAGGCGCGATACCAAGTCGTCAGGCCCAGCATGAAAGCCAGCAGCAGACCTGGAATGACCCCTGCAATAAACAGCTTGCCGACCGAAGTTTCAGTGCTGACCGAATACATCACCATCACGATCGACGGCGGAATCAGAATCCCCAGTGCACCCGATGTGGTAATCACGCCAGCACCGAACTTGCGCGGGAAACCCTGTTTTTCCATCGCCGGCAGAATGATCGAGCCGATCGCCACTACGGTCGCCGGCGAAGAGCCGGACACCGCTGCAAACAGCGCACAAGCCATCACACCGGCCAGCCCCAGACCGCCGGGGAGATGGCCGATCATTGAGGTGGCGAAATTGATCATCCGTTTCGCCACCCCGCCATGCGTGAGGAAGTTGCCCGCCAGAATAAAAAACGGGATCGCCATGATTTCCCATTTCTCAAGACCCTTGAACAGCTTCAGCGCAGCAATCGCAGGCGGGGCCGTTGTAAAGATGAATAGAAAAACCAGTACAGTCAGGCCGAGTGAGATCGAAACCGGCATGCCGGTCAGCATGAACGCCGCCAGCAAGGCAAAAATGATGCCCACCTTGCCCAGCAAGGCAATCGCGACCAGCGCGACGCCTAGCGCCAGCAGCCGTTTTAGAGCCGTGGCCGTATTCCATTGTGTCGTCGTGATCATTTTGCAGCTCCGGTAGCGATCAGTTTCTCGGCATCAGTTTCATCCAGGCCCTCTACGTAGCCATGGTCAAAGTGTGGCAGTTCATGGGTACGGAAGAATTTGATCGCCACCTGCAAAAAACGAAAACACATCAGATAGGAGCCACAGGGAATCGCCAGGTAAACAATCCAGCTCGGAATTTCACTGACCTCGGCCGTCTCGGTCGTGTGCGCCATGGCCCAGACATATTCGGCGCCCATCGTGCCCACCACCGCAGTAAAGAAAGCGCCGGCCAACAGGCCGAACAGAATGCTCTTGTTGCGCCAGGCATCGGGCAGCTTGTTAACCAGCACATCGACCCCGACATGGATGCCGGTGCGCACACCATAGGCCGCGCCGAACTTGGCCATCCAGACAAACATGTAAATACAGATCTCCTGCGCCCACGTCATGTTGATGCGAAACGCATAGGGATACAAAAAATCGACCTTGCTGGCGTAGCCGTGCACCACAGCCGCAAAGGTAATCAAGGTGGCCCCCCCCATCAGAAAGGCAATCACCCATTCTTCCAGGTGGTCAAGAAAGCGCAGGAACATGGTATTTCCTTCAATACGAAACGGTGAAAAGGGTATGTCTGGTCAGCGCCCGACACACCCTCGTAGTTGCTGGTCTTACTTCTTCCTGGCGCTGCCCTTGACTTCAAGCTTGGCCACTTCAGCCTTGATCGCGGCGATCAGGTCGGCGCCGATGCGGGCGCTCATTTCCTGATGCACCGGCTGCACCGCGGCGGTCATGGCTGCGGATTCGGCGGCGGTGGGCACATAGATCTCGGTCTTGCCGAATTTACGCACCACCTCCATCGCGTCGGCATTTTCCTGGCTGGCAATGGCGTTGGCGTACTTGGTCGCATCGGCCATGGCACCTTCGAGTGCAGTGCGGATATCGGCCGGCAGTCCCTCCCAGAATTTCTTGTTGACGATCACCGCGTAGCCCAGATAGCCGTGGTTGGACACGGTCAGGTGTTTCTGCACTTCAAACATTTTCTGGCTGGAAAAGTTTGAGGGCGGATTTTCGGTACCGTCCACCACACCGGTTTGCAATGCTTGATAGACCTCGGAGAACGCCATCACCTGCGGCGTTGCGCCCAACGCACGCATTTGCGCGTCCAGCACCTTGGACGGTTGAATGCGCATTTTCAAGCCGCGAAAATCGGCCGGGGTTTTCAACGGCTTGTTGGCGGAGAACACTTTGAGACCGTTGTCCCAATACGCCAGACCGATGATGCCCTTCGATTCCAGCTTGGACAGCAGGCTTTTGCCGATCGGGCCTTCGGTGACGGCGCTCAGAGCGGCCTTGGTGGGGAACAGATAGGGCAGATCGAATACTTCAAATTCCTTCACGCCGAGCGAGCCGAACTTGGCCAGCGATGGCGCCAGCATTTGCACGGCGCCCAGTTGCAGTGCTTCCATCTCTTCCTTGTCCTTGTAGAGCTGGCTGTTTGGATAGACTTCAACTTTCACGCGGCCCTGGGTGCGCTCTTCAGCCAGTTGCTTGAAACGATCGGCGGCNTTACCCTTGGGGGTACCCACCGCCACCACGTGGCTGAACTTGATCACAATCGGCGCTTGCGCGAACGCTGCGCCGGAAAACAGCACAGCAGCGCACAGCGCCCCGGCCACTAGACTGAACTTTTTCATGATGTCTCCTTGTGTGATTCAATTTGATTTCAGGAGTATGGATTATCGTGAGTCGAATCACCAGATCGCAATCGTGGATATCCACAATACCTGCCTGTACCGAGGCGGTATTCAATACAATCCATCCATAGCGATATATATCTGCTGCGCCTATCTATTGCACCGATGCGCATTCCTTCGATCTTCAAGGCTTCTTCCAAAAAGCCGCGTCCGATTCGCCTGATCATTCCGGTGGGCGTGCTGCTGCTCCTGTTGACCACAGCGGTACTTACCGTTGTGCTGTCGTATCGTTTTGAATTGCAGACGCGTCAGCGCAGTGTGATTGCCGATGCGCTGTGGGTGGAGCAGGCGATTCAGTTTCAATTGACGCGCAACCGCGAGGCGATGGAAACACTGGCGCAGGAAATCGCGCACACAAAAATCACGCCGCGCGACTTCGAGAAAAAAGCCGCCGTGCTGCTGCGCAACCATCCCGAATTCATCGCCCTCCACTGGGTCGATGCCCAGCACAAAACCCTGGCCACGCGCGCGCGTGAAAACATGGATCCCGTCGAACTCAAGCCACTCGCCCGCCCGGCCGCGCTGGAAGCGTTGGAACGCGCCGCCAGGTTGGAGCAACCGAGCTATTCGCGCGTGTATGTCAACCCCACGGCCAGGCGCGCCCAGTTCGACCTGACGATCCCCGTGCTCAAACAGCAGAAATTCGCTGGCGCGCTGATCGTCAACTATGCATTGACCAGTATCCTCGACGAACATGTGCCGTGGTGGTTTGCGCAGGAATACGAAGTGAGCCTGGGCGAGCCCGACACCCCCCCGGCGATCCGCCGCAGCAGCGGCAAGGGCAAGGAAATGTTTACGCATCAGATTCAGATCGAGCTGGCCGGTCTGACGCTGCGCCTGAAAATCAACAGCATTCACGGCGAACCGCAACTGATCCCCAACATCCTCACCGGCACCGTGGTGGTGCTGTGCCTGATCCTGCTGTTCAGTCTGTGGGCGCTGTGGCGCGACATATCGCAACGCATCACGCTGGATCAACAACTGGCCGAGCAATCCGCCTTTCGCAAGGCGATGGAAGATTCCCTGGTCACCGGTTTGCGCGCGCGCGATCTGGAAGGTCGCGTCACCTATGTCAATCCGGCGTTCTGCGAAATGACCGGTTACCGCGCCGAGGAAATGATCGGCCAGACGCCGCCGATGCCCTACTGGGCGCCGGAAGCGATCGAGGATTATCAGCGCCGTCATGAAGAAGTGCTGGCGGGCACGGTCTCGCGCGAAGGCTATGAAGCGGTATTCAAGCGCAAGAATGGCGAACGTTTTGAAGTGCTGATTTTTGAAGCGCCGTTGATCGACGCCAACGGCCGGCAAACCGGCTGGATGAGTTCCATCCTCGACATCACCCAGCAGAAGAAAGTGGAGCTACTCAACCATCAGCAGCAGGAAAAACTGCAATCGGCGGCGCGCCTGACCACCATGGGCGAGCTGGCCAGTATGCTGTCGCACGAATTGAACCAGCCGCTCTCGGCCATCAGCAGCTACAGCACTGCCAGCCTGAACCTGCTACAGGGTGGCAAATTCAGCGCCGAAGATGCGCTCGGTTTGCTGGGCAAGATCAACCAGCAGGCGCTGCGCGCCGGACAGGTGATCCGCAGCGTGCAGGAATTTGTGCGCAAGCGTCCGCCAACGCGCGCGCGACTGGCACTGGAGACCTTGATCCATAACGTGCAACCGCTGGTCGAACTGCAAGCAGCCCAGCACGATGTGCGTGTCGTCTATGAAGTCACGCCCGCTTTGCCGGACATTTATGTCGATGCGGTGATGATGGAACAGGTGCTGCTCAATCTCACCCGCAATGGCATCGAAGCGATGCAGGACACACCGCTCGCCGAACGTGTATTGACGATCCGGGTGCAACCCACTGCGACGAACGGAGCGGGCGCAGCGGAGGTCGGCCCGACGCTGCTGGAAGTCGCGGTCGCGGATCGCGGCAGCGGCATGTCGCCGGAAGTGGAGGGGCAGATTTTCACCAGCTTCTTCAGCACCAAGACCGAAGGCATGGGCATGGGCCTGAACATCTGCCGCACCGCTGTTGAATTCCACGGCGGGCGGCTGGAATTTGTACCCAACCCCGGCGGCGGCACCATTTTCCGCTTCACCCTGCCGATATACTCCTATTCTGTTCACCCTACAGCGGGCGCACCATGACAGCGACCCTACCAAAAATCTACCTGGTTGACGACGAAGAAGTCATCCGCGACGCGCTCGGCTGGCTGTTCAAATCCTGCGAACTGCCGCTCCAGGTCTTCGCCTGCGCGCAGGAATTTCTCGATTTCCTCGACACGACCCAGTGGGATCCCCAGCAACCCGCCTGTCTACTGCTTGACGTGCGCATGTCCGGCATGACCGGGCTGGAATTGTTCGAAGTGTTGCACCAGCGCCAGATCGTGCCCGCCTTGCCGGTGATTTTTCTGACCGGCCATGGCGACGTGCCGATGGCGGTGGACCTGCTGAAAAAAGGCGCGTTCGATTTCGTCGAAAAGCCCTTCAACAACAACGCGCTGGTGGATCGCGCGCGACAGGCGCTCGAATTTTCCGCCGCCCATGCCCATGCCAGCGCCGGACAGGCCCGCGTGCAAATCCTGCGGGGCAGCCTGTCGCCGCGCGAGGCCGAGGTAATGGATTTGATCCTGGCGGGCAAACTCAACAAGGTGATCGCCGACACTCTTGGCATCAGCATGCGCACCGTCGAAGTCCACCGCGCCCGCATCTTCGAAAAAATGCAGGTCAAGTCCGCAGTCGAACTGGCGCAACTGTTGAATCGCACACAACCACCGGTGGAATGAACCCTCTGAAATCATTTCATCCCGGAGAGGGCAAAAGCAAAGCTAACCGCAGAGGCGCAGAGAACGCAGAGCAACGACAGGTTTCTCCGCGTCCTCTGCGCATGCTCCGCGATCTCTGCGTCCCGCTTTCTTCCCCGTGGTAAAAACCATGACCACCGCTCTGCTCCTCTTCCCCGACTTCACCCTGATCCTGCTCGGCTGGTTGCTGTATCGTTACTTCACGCTCGGCGATGGATTCTGGAGCGGCATGGAGAAGCTGATTTATTTCATCCTCTTCCCCGCGCTGCTGTTCAACGCCATTCTGCAAACGCCGTTCAGTTTTGACAGTGCCGGGCAAGTGATGTGGATCGGGCTGGCCGCGACCGGCAGCGGGGTGGTGCTCGGCTATCTCGCGCGCTGGCTGTTTCGGCCCGACAGCGTGCTATTTGCTTCCGGGGTGCAATGCGCGTTTCGTTTCAATTCCTACATTGCTCTGGCACTGGCCGGGCGCGTCGGCGGTGAAGCAGGCATTGCCTGGATGGCGCTGCTGATCGGCATCAACGTGCCGCTGTGTAACGCGGCCGCTGTATGGGCGTTGGCGCGGCAGAGCAAACTCGGCGTCTGGCGCGAAATGGCGCGCAACCCGCTGATTCTCGCCACCCTCGCCGGCCTGACGCTCAATCTGCTCGGCGTCCGGTTACCCGATTTCATCAGCGCCACGCTGGGCCGCCTCGGTGCCGCCTCACTCGCCCTCGGCCTGCTCGCCGTCGGTGCCGGTCTGCGCCTGACCGGCATCGCNGGCGCGCGCGCTCTCGTCAGCTACTGGCTCGCCGTAAAACTGTTCGCCATGCCTTGCATCACCTACGCCATCGCCCACTGGCAAGGCGTGCCGCCGTTGCAACTGCAAATCCTGGTCATGTTCGCCGCCCTGCCCACCGCCTCCAGCGCCTACATCCTCGCCATGCGCCTCGGCGGCAACGGCGCCATCGTCGCCTTCCTGATCTCCAGCGGCACCTTGATTTCCATTTTGAGTTTGCCGCTGTGGCTGGGGTGGCTGGGTTCGTAGCGGCGCTCTTCGCCAAAATGCAGCGGGCAGGCTGTGATGCAATCCCGGCAATCAATGCCTGCTGGGATTGCATCCCAGCCTACGGCACTACGGCTCACGCAGTGGGTAG
>JGI1358J11329_10004277_pt1 | contig 10345 bp, 10 predicted proteins | sample Subgroupgradi54m_FD_11329 | JGI IMG/M metagenome (IMG submission 11329)
GGGTCCAATCATGACTTCGTCTGGATTCCCGATTAAAGCATTCGGGAATGACAGACTATTACACCAAAATAAACGACTCCGGATCCTTCCACTCGCCCTTCTCTTGCTGAAACTTTTTAGTCTTATCCACGACGATTTCGCCGTTATCGGCTAAATAAATCTTGAATCGCTCCAACGGCCGCGGGGCCGGGCCTTCAAAATTGATTCCGGTTTTATAAAATCCGCTCCCATGACACGGACACTTGAACTTATTGTCATTTCCTAACCAATTCGGCGTGCAGCCTAAGTGCGTGCAGACGGTTGAAAGCGCGTAAATTTTTTCATCGTCGCGTACAATCCAAATCCCGTATTTATCTTTCCATCGCTCGGAAACTTCTCCGGTTTGATATTCATCCGGAAGGCCTGCCCGAAAGGTTTGCACCGGCTCAAACAAAACATTCGGAAATAAATAACGCAGGATCATGCTGCCATACCCGCCCACGACGGCCGCAAACGCGGTCCATCCCACGGCCGACCATTTAATAAAAGTCCGTCGGTCGACTTGGGCAGCCAAAACATCTTGAACAAGGCCTGAATTTTCTTTTGGTTTTTGGGGAGGGTTATCGGTCATATTTTCCCTAGAGTGTCATGACACAAGTAATTTCATTTCTTAATTACTTCCATCGCCATTTTACGGATGTTCATATTAGGATCCGACTGCGCAAGGTTTTTGATGGCCCCTTGAAGCTGAGGATCATTCAACTGACTCGCGCCTTGAATGGCCAGTTGCATTAAATCGTTTTGTTCCTCGGGATCCAGTTCCGGAAATTTTGAAAGATACCGGCGGTTTAAGAGATTCAATAAAATTTCGCGCCCCGAACCGTCGTGCATCATCGCCAACGAAATGGCTGAGCCCCATTGTACATTCGGTTCAGAATCATTCAAAGCTTTTTTCAAAGAATTTATGGCTTTAGGATCGCCAATCGTTCCCAAAGCCGCCGCCGCGCCCGAGCGAATCTTCGCGGAGGGATGATTCAAAAACGATGAAATAACCGGGATAGCTCTCTTCGCTTTCAGACTGCCCAAGGCATAAACGAGGGCGTAGATATTTTCTTCTTTTTCGTCTTTGAGCGCGATCAAAAGAGGTTCCACAAATTTTTCTTTTCCGGTACGGGCCATCGCCAGCGCCAAATATTGGCGAACGCGGTCGTCGTCATTTTTGGATTGATTGAACGCGTTAATCAATTCCATATCGAATCGTTCATTCTCAGGCAAAGAACTTTTTTGCGAAAGAACCTGGGCCAACTTAAAGGCGGACTGCCAGCGTTTGGTGGCGCCGCCGCTTTTGACATCGTTCAAATAATCGTAAACGGTTTGTTTCTCAGCCGTCAAAATTTTGACCGCGGTGAAAAGCAAAACAAAAAACACCGCGATCAAAAACGGCACCACAAAAAACGAGTGAATGATCACGCCGAAGATGGATTTCTGTTCTTTTTGTTCAGGATCGTAGGGCATATTCTCATCGTCGTCATTCTGAGGAGCGATAGCGACGAAGAATCTCATGCATGAGATCCTTCGCTTCCCTCAGGATGACAGAATCTTGCATACAACTTTATAGTTTAATATTTTGAAATTGACTAATGCAAAAAATCAAAACGCCTGCGCTCAACAATAGGAGCATCCCCGCCGGCATAAACGCGTGAGTTTTCAAAAGCCTCATCAAAAATACAATCGTCAACAGACTGCTCACCGTTGTCACCAGCATCATCCCTGCTTTAATATTCGAACCCAAAAGATACACACCAACGAAAATCAAAATCCCGGAAATGATTCCCATGATCAATGATGGTTTGCTCTGAGCTTTCACATACCCCATCACCCCACCGCCGAGCATGAGGATTCCATAAATCCAAAGAACTATTTTAAGTGTCGACATATTTTCCTCCCCTGGTTAGTGCAATTTTAATTCCTAGAAAACATAAAAATGTAAAAAATCGAAATTATCAAAAAGAATATTGCCATGAAAACAATAAGGGGATCTTTGATCCATTCAGTAAAATTAGTAACCAATAAAATCAATCCCAACACAATAAAAACAATTATTCTTCCATAGATTCCAGACATGATTAATTTAATGACTCCTCCACACAATCCACCAAAGCGTTGATGAATCCTGGATGAGATTCCAAGGCTCTGCTCATGCGAAAATCTTTTATTCCTAAACCCTCGGCTAAAGCGCGATACTCGATGTCGATTTCGCACAAGGTTTCGATATGATCCGTTACGAAAGAAATCGGGACGACGATCAACTTTTTAATTCCTCGCCGGGCTAAGGCTTTGAGCATGGCGTCAGTTGAGGGCTTAAGCCAGCGCATTAGGCCGACGGCACTTTGATACGAAATAGACCAGGCGTGCCGTCGGCCCAGCTTATCGAGAATCTTCGCAACAGTCTGCGCGATTTCAAACGGATACTGATCCCCCTGCGTCAAAAAATAAAGCGGCAGGCCGTGGGCGGAGAAGAGCAAATAAAAATCTTCCAGAGATTCTGTGGGCTTAAGCGCCTCTTTAATCCGATCCACAAACGCATCAATATAAGAATCCGCCAAATAATACGATTGCGATTTCAAAAAAACCAACTCCGGGTACAACCGCGCCGCAGCTTTCTTCAAATAATAAACGTTCGAACCCGTTGTGGCCGCGGAAAAATGCGGATACAAACTGAGCGGCAAAATATATTTCTTCCCGACGGATTTGATCTGCGCGATCGTTTCCTCGGGGAAAGGATTGCTGTAATTAAAAGAAAAAATCACATTCAAATTTCTTCCCCGCTTATTTAATTCCTGTTCTACACTCTTTGTTTGATCCATCGTGGATTGAAGAATCGGACTTCCACCGCCAATCAAACCGTAACGCCGCTCGGTCTCTTTCCCTCGCAACGCCACCAATCCATTCGCGAAAATCGGCTGCAAGACCGACGAAAATGGAAATCGGATAATCAGTTCATCGCAAAATATTATTTTCAAAAACCCCCGCACCTCTGAAATGGTTTTAGGCCCGCCCATATTAAGGAGCGTCACCATAATTTCTGCGTCCTCAATTTTCTTTTCACCTTTAAAATAAATCTTCAAATCCGGAATCTGTTCCATCTTCTCTATATCTTCTTCGGTAAAATTTCGACGATATAATCTGATATAACCAAAAAGAATGTAAAGAAGAAGCGCTGTTAAGGAAAGAGTTAGGTAAGGATGTTGAGCGATGAAATTGGACATTTTCTAGACGCCACTCAGGGTAGGGGCACACAGTGTGTGCCCCCTACTTTTTCATAAAAAAGTCCTAATTGCCGATCGATCATTTTTTCAACCGATGAAACAGCGGCTTGGCGTTTAATCATTGTTTCCGTGACCACTTGATTCAAATCATCAATGCAGGACAAAAAAACGTGAGGGAGATCGGCAACTTGCGGATTAATATTTCTGGGCATGGAGATGTCGATCAAAATCAATTTTCGCTGCTGCCGCAAACTCATCACCTTCTCGATGATCGTGCCATCAAGAATATAATGCGGCGCGCCGGCGGCGCACACACAAACGTCCACCTCGCTTAACGTTTCTTTAATGTCCATAAAGGAAACTGCAGTCGCCTGACAACTTTTCGCTAACGCTTGGGCGGATTCTCCGGTGCGGTTCATCACATAAATATTTTTGACACCCTTATTTCGAATCTGGTTTAAGGCCAGCTCCCCCATCTTTCCGGCGCCGATGATCAGAATGGATTTTCCTTGAAGGGTCCCTAAAATTTCCTCGGCCATCGTCATCGCGGCCCAGCTAACCGATGAACCGCCATAACTGATTTGAGTATCGGTCTGGGCTTTTTTCGCGGTTCGAATCGCGATATTGAAAAGAATATTAAAGTACCGCCCAAACATCCCCATGGCCCGGGCGCGTTCAACCGCCGTCTTGACTTGACCGATGATCTGTTTCTCGCCAACGATCAGAGAATCCAAACCGCAGGTCACACGCAACAAATGCCGCAGCGCGTTTTGTTTTTCGTACACATAAAAATGTTTCGCGATTTCCGGGGAGAATTCAATTTTCTTAATGCCCGTGATTAACTTCAGAATGGATTTTAGAAAATCATGCGTGGTGATGGTGTGGAGATAAATTTCCGTGCGGTTGCAGGTGGAGAGGACAAACGCCTCGGCCACCGACGGATCACTTTTGAGTTCACTGAGCAAAAGATCCTGCTGGAGCGGATTAATAAAAAACTTTTCCCGGATATCAATGGGAGCGGTTTTGTGGCTGAGGCCAAGGACAATAAAATTCATGGTGCGAGTATAACAAAAGTCATGGTGATAATCAATAATTTAGGGGACTTTATGAACACCGTTGACGGATATAATCTTCCAAAATCCCAATAAACTCTTCCTTAATACGCTCACCCTTCAAGGTCGTGGATTGTTGGCCATCGATATAAACCGGCGCGATGGGTTGTTCAAACGAACCCGGCAGGCTGATTCCGATATCGGCGTGGCGGCTTTCGCCGGGGCCGTTCACCACACAGCCCATGACCGCGATTTTCAATTTTTCTACACCCGGAAATTCTTTTTTCCAAACAGGCATTTTCCGTTCAATGTGGAAATTGATATCCTGCGCGAGATATTGAAAATAGTTGCTGCTGGTGCGCCCGCAACCGGGACAGCTCGTCACACTCGGTTTAAAATATCGCAGTCCCATCGCCTGCAAAATCGCTTTACACACCTCCACTTCCCTCGAACGTTTAACATTGGGCTGCGGCGTTAACGAAACGCGGATCGTATCCCCGATTCCCTGCTGCAATAAAATGGAAAGCGCCGCCGAGCTCGATGAAATTCCTTGAATATCACCGCCAGCCTCGGTCAAACCTAAATGGAGCGCATAATCGCACATCTTCGCCAGCCGCGAATAAACCGTCACCATGTCCTGCAAAATCGACATCTTGACGCTTAAAACAATTTTTTCCTTTTTACACCCCAGCTTTTGCGCGAGCTCGGCACTTTTTAAAACGCTCTGAATCATCGCCTCATACGTCACTTCCTTAAAATCTTTCGGTTCCGAAAGCCTGGCGTTTTGATCCATCAAATGCGTTAAAAGTTCCTGATCGAGCGAGCCCCAGTTCACGCCGATTCGAATCGCCTTGTCATGTTCGATGGCGATTTTTACAATGCTCGAAAAATTTTCATCATGCCGTTCGCCACGACCGACGTTGCCGGGATTGATTCGGTATTTAGAAAGCTGCTGCGCGCATTCAGGGTATTTCCTTAAAAGCGTGTGTCCATTGAAATGAAAATCTCCGATGATCGGGGTCGTATATCCGGAATCTCTTAAACGCTTGATGATTTGGGCAACGGCGCGGGCGGCGTCATCATCATTCACCGTCCAGCGCACCAGCTCGGAGCTGGCTTCGATCAATTCAATGGTTTGTTTCAATGTGGCTTCAATATCTGCGGTAGGCGTATCGGTCATCGACTGGATGGCGATGGGATATTCGCTTCCAATTTTGAGGGAACCGATTGTGACCGTCGGGGTTTTTCTACGAGGATAAAATTCCATTGAAACTCTTTCTTGACGAAGAAATCATCTTCTTATATACTTTTTACCACAATTGCCGGTAATTATAAAGAACATTCGAGGAGAATTCAATGGAAATATACCTGGCGAGAACTCAAGGGTTCTGTGCGGGAGTGGCCAGCGCGGTGGAGATTGTCGAGCAGGCGCTGACGAAATACGGCGCGCCTCTGTACGTCTTTCATGAGATTGTGCACAACACCTTTGTCGTTTCGGATTTCAAAAGCCGCGGGGTTATTTTTGTCGATAATCTTTCGGAGGTTCCGGATAACCAGCGTGTCATCTTCAGCGCCCACGGCGTTTCGCCGGCGGTGATCGAAGAAGCTAAGCGTAAAAATTTAAAATTTATCGATGCCACCTGCCCTTTAGTCACCAAAGTCCACCGGGAAGCCATTCTCTTTTCCAAACGCGGTTATGAAATTGTTTTGATCGGCCACAAAGGTCACCAAGAATTGATCGGCACCTCGGGCTATGTCGCGCCGGATCTTTTGCACGTCGTCGAAGATGAAAAAGATATTGACGCGCTCACAATCGATCCAGCCAAAATAGTCGGTTATTTAACCCAGACCACTCTTTCCGTGACCGAAACCAAAGGATTGATTCAAAAACTTAAAACCAGATTTCCAAATCTCGTCGCGCCGCCTAGGGAAGACATCTGTTACGCCACCCAAAACCGCCAGGATGCGGTTAAAGAATTAGCCAAACTCTGCGATTTCATTATTATCTGCGGCTCGCCGAATAGTTCCAACAGCAACCGCCTGCGCGAAACCGGCGAAGAAGAAGGTGTGGCCAGCTCGATCATTGATGCTGCGGAAGAATTGAATATAGAATTATTAAAAGGAAAAAGTAAAGTCGGCATCAGTTCCGGCGCTTCCGTTCCCCGGATGATCGTTGACAGGTTGATTGAACGCATTCAAAAATATTATCCTGAAACGATTGTCAATTCTTTGCCGGATCCGGAAAAAAACATCGTGTTTCCGCTGCCAGCGATTTAACGTGTCGCGTCATAAATAACCTTACTCATCCTGTCATTCCCGAATGCTTTAGTCGGGAATCCAGACGAGATTATGATTAGCCCCCCGACAGAAACATTCGGGGGTGACAAATCTAAAAAACATTAAGCGTACCTCACGAAAAATGGCCAAATTCATTTTAGACAACACCGAATACGACCTTCCCGATGGCACCTTGCTCGCCGAGACATGCGAAAAAGCCGGCGTGCCTTTCAGCTGCAACTCCGGCGTCTGCGGGACTTGCCAGATCGAAGTTTTAGAAGGCGCCGAGAATCTAAACGAACTTAACCAGGAAGAAAAAGATCTCGCCATGGATCAAAACCATCGTCTCGGGTGTCAGTGTAAGATTGTACAGGGAATCGTCAAAGTGAAATTTTAAGCACCATGTTCCTCCTATCCCCCACTCCTCTTAAAAAACTTATTCTAAAACACAAACTCACCTCGCCTGAAAGTGGGGCTTTTGCTTCCTTCGAAGGATTGGTCCGCAATCACAATGACGGCAAAAAAGTTATTGCCCTCGAGTACGAGGCCTTTGATAAGCTGGCTATTAAGGAAGCACAGAAAATTTTCGAAGAAGCCAAGGCAAAATTTGACGTGATTCATGCGCAGTGTTTTCACCGCGTCGGGAAACTTGAGCTTGGAGAAATGGCGGTCTGGGTTGGAGTGAGTGCGTCCCACCGCGAGGACGCCTTCAAAGCCTGCCGGTACATCATTGATGAAATCAAGACGCGCCTGCCGATCTGGAAAAAAGAATATTATGAAAATGGTGATTCGGGGTGGGTGAATTGTGTTGAAAAAGATTGCTTCGCCCCGACTAAAAACGTCGTGGCTCGCAATGACACAAGGATAAACGAAAAAACTTTCTATTCCCGCCAGATGCTTCTTCCCGAAATCGGCGAGCAAGGGCAAAAGAAACTTAAAAAAGCAAAGGTGCTAGTTGTCGGCGCCGGCGGTTTGGGAACGTCGGCTTTACAATATCTCGCCGGCGCCGGCGTGGGCACGCTGGGGATTTGTGAATTCGATACGCTCGAAGCGCACAATCTTCATCGGCAGCCTCTGTATTCTTATAAAGACTTGAATCAAAAAAAATGCCAACTCGCTGCTGACCGCATTCAATCCCTGAATCCTTTCATCAAAGTCCAAACCCATCCTCAAAAAATTTCTCCGCAGAATGTCGAGGAAATCGTCGTTGGCTACGACCTCTTGATTGATTGCACGGACAATTTTCCGACAAAATTTTTGTTGAACGACGTTTCATTCCTCAAAAAAATTCCTCTTATTCAGGCCAGCATTTATCAATTCGAAGGACAACTGCGGGTTTATCGTCCCTCTCATCGAAGGGCCTGTCTGCGCTGCCTCTGGCCGCAGATTCCGTCAGTAGATTGCGTAGGAAGCTGCGCGGAAACAGGTGTTTTAGGAATTGTTCCTGGAATTTTGGGAAGTATGCAGGCGCTGGAGGCGATAAAATGGATTCTAAATCTACCCCATCGATTGAACGGCGAAACGCTTTTCTTTGATCTACGCGATTATACACTGCGACGGATCAAACAAAAACCAGATCCTTCGTGTCCCTTGTGCGGAAAATCTCCTTCGATTAAATCCATTGAATGGAAAAGTTATCAGGATCTGTCATTCCCGAATGCTTTAGTCGGGAATCCAGACGAAGCTATGACCGATGGACCCCCGACAAAAACATTCGGGGGTGACACTCTAAGCGTTGATGTGGATATTTTCGAACTAAAACCAAATTTTTCTAATTATCAGTTGGTGGATATTCGGGAAAAAGAAGAAGGTTTAAAAAATCCCGTGGATTTCAAACCCTGCCGCAAAACTCCTTTAAGTGAAATCAAACAAGGACAACATACCTTTGACCCTCAGCAGAAATATTTATTTTTCTGCGGTAAAGGAATCCGCAGCCACAAACTCGCCCAGGAATTTCAAAGCCAAGGTATCCTCCAGGCTTTTTCTGTTTTGAATGGGGTTTCTTCTGTAAAAAAATATCTTCAATCTTTGTGAAGCAAAAACAGCCCGATGTGGGCGAAGAGATTTGGCAGGACCTTCACTTCTTTCTGGGCGCTGATCGCGCGGGTGTCGTCGATTGTGATGTCTTTTAAGCGGCAGAAATTTTGAAAATCTTTCAAACTTAAAAACCGTAAGTTCGGCGTGTTGTACCATTGGTAGGGCAATTCGTGAGTGACGGGAACTTGTCCGCGGAAAAAGATTTGAAAACGCGCGTTGATGTGGCAAAAATTCGGAATCCCGACGATCACTTTCCTACCGACGCGAAGCGCTTCCAAAATCACCTTCTCGGGATTCAAAACCTCCTGCAGACTTTCATTCAAAATCACATAATCGAACCGTTTGCTCGAATAATCCATGAGACCACTGTCGATGTCACCGTGCGAAACGGTCAGACCTTTTTCAATGCATTTATAAATAGCCTGCTCGTTGATCTCAATCCCGGTTCCCTTAACGGCTTTGTTCGTGATCAAAAGCGAAAGCAAATTCCCTTCGGCGCATCCTAAATCCAGCACCTTCGAATTCCTTCCCACCATATCCAAAATGATCTGGTGATCGAAACGAACCAAAGGCGTTTGATTATTTTCCATAAATTTTTTCTTTGCTTAAACGATTTAAGAAATGTGAAATCAGTCGAGACTGCCCCTCGATCTCAATCAAAAACGCGTCGTGGCCGTAGGAAGAGTTGATTTCGCAGTCCGAAACATCCAAGTCATTCGCCTTCATGGCCCGGATCATTTCTTTGGATTGATACGACGGATAAAGCCAGTCGGAGGAAAAGGAAATAACCAGAAAACTCGCCTTCACCCCCTTGAAAGTCGCGGTTAAATCGCCGTCTTCCGCCAGATCAAAATAATCCAGAGATTTCGTTAAATATAAATACGAATTCGCATCGAATCGTTTGACAAAACTGTCGCTTCGGTATTTCAAATAATTTTCCACCTCAAAATCGTGTGAGAAATCAAAGCCCACGCGCTCTTTTCCAATTAACTTCCTTCCGAATTTCTCGTCCATGGATTTATCACTCATGTACGTGATATGGCCGATCATCCTCGAGAGCGCCAATCCGCGCGCGGGAATGGATTTTCCGTAATAATCTCCATTTTGCCAGTCGGGATCGGACATGATCGCCTGGCGCCCCACTTCATGCAAAGCAATTTGCAAAGCGGTGTGCCGATGATTGGCGGCAATCGAGATCACGGAGTCCACACACTCAGGGTATAAAACCGCCCACTTTAAAGCCTGCAGCCCGCCCATGGATCCGCCGGCCGCGCAAAATAATTTTGAAATGCCCAAATGCTCGAGCAGTTTTTTCTGGGTGAGGACCATATCAGCGATTGTAACGACGGGAAAACTGAGGCCGAACGGTTTTCCGGTTTTCGGATTGATCGAAGCCGGGCCGGTGCTTCCCTTACAGCTTCCAATCACGTTCGAGGAAATCAAAAAATATTTATTGGTATCGAAAGCCTTACCCGGACCGATCATGCCATCCCACCAGCCGGGCTTGGGATCGTCTTTTTGAAACCCGGCCGCGTGCGCATCGCTGGTTAAGGTATGAAAAATCATGATGGCATTCGACTTGTCTTTATTGAGCGTGCCGTAAGTTTCGTAAGCGAGCGTGATGGGGCCCAGCTTCACCCCGCTCTCGAGGGTTAATTCGTGGGGCGGATGAGCAAAAGTAAAAAATTGTGTTTCAACTAAGCCGAGGTTATTGGAATTCATGGGTTTAAA
>JGI1358J11329_10004279_pt1 | contig 10343 bp, 7 predicted proteins | sample Subgroupgradi54m_FD_11329 | JGI IMG/M metagenome (IMG submission 11329)
CCGCCGATCATGTTCACCGAGCCGAACGTCGGGACGACATCGGCCATCATGTCGCCGGTCAGCAAGATCGGCAGGGCCGCCATGATCGGCAGGCACGGCGGCCGAACCCGCACGCGGTACGGCTTGTCGGTCCCGTCGCTGACGATGTAGAAGCCGAGCTCCCCATTGGCCCCCTCGACCGCCTGGTAGCATTCCCCCTTCGGCGGACGGATCCCGTGTCCGAACATGATTAATTTGAAGTGCGACATCAATCCTTCGATGTTGCCGTAGGTGTCTTCTTTCGGCGGGAGGACGGCTCGTTTCTCCGGCGCGTTGACCCGCTGGTGGAACGGCTTGTTGCTCCCCTCCAGCGTCGGGTCGGTCACCGGGTGGGTCCCGGCGATCCCCGCGATGCGTCCCATCTTCGCCTCGTCCACCATCTCCGCCGCCGAGATCGCCTGGCCGGCGACCCCCTCGGCCTGAATCGGCCCGCCCGGCAGTTGGGCCAGGCACTGCTCGATGATCCGCATGCTCTGCTCCATCTCCTCCATCCGGCAGAAATAGCGGTCGAGGTTGTCACCGTGCTGGCCCAGCGGCACCTCGAACGTCAGTCGGTCGTAGACGAGATATGGTGTCTGCTTGCGGACGTCGTAGTTGACGCCCGTCGAGCGCAGGAACGGCCCGGTGATACCATAGGCCAGCGCGTCCTGCTGCGAAATTTTTCCAGTCCCTTTCATCCGGTCCACGAAGATCCGGTTGCGTGTCAGCAGTTTGTCGCACTCGACGAGGACCTCGCGGACCTGTGCCAGCGCCTCCCGCGTCCGTGGCTCGAACCCCTCCGGCAGATCGGCCTTGATGCCGCCCACCCGGCAGTAGCTGATGGTCAGCCGCGCCCCGGTCACCATCTCGACCAACTCCCAGAGGTACTCGCGCGCCTTGATCATATAGAGGAAGACGGTGAACGCCCCCAGCTCCATCGCCGAGGCCCCGACGCACGTCAGGTGGTCGGTGATCCGGGAAATCTCCGACATGAGGACCCGGATATACTGGCCGCGCTCCGGGACGGTCAGCCCCATCAGCTTCTCGATCGCCAAACAGTAGCCGACGTTGTTGATGAGAGGGGAAACGTAGTTGAGCCGGTCGGTGTAGGGAATCGCGTGGTTGTAGCCCCCCTGCTCGCACATCTTCTCGAAGCCGCGGTGGAGGTAGCCGATCTCGACGTCGGCCCCCTTCACCGTCTCGCCGTCGAGCCGGAGGACGATGCGGATGATCCCGTGCATCGCCGGGTGGGCCGGCCCGACGTTGAGCAGCATGTCGCGCACATCCATCAGTTGACCGGCCCGATCAGGGGCTGCCGCCGGTTCACGGGATAATCCTTGCGCAGCGGATGCCCGTCGAATTCCTCGTACATCAGGAGGCGTGTGAGCCCGGGGTGGCCGAGGAACCGGAGGCCGAACATGTCCCAGACCTCCCGCTCGAACCAGTTCGCCGCCGGCCAGAGGTCCGTCAGGGAGTCCACGCTCAGGTCCTGCGCCTCGACCGGCACTTTCAGCCGCACCCGCCGGTTGTGCTCGAGCGAGTAGAAGTGGTAGACCACTTCGAATCGGGCCTGCGGGCTGGCCGAGGAATACCGGAGATAGTCCACCGCCGTCAGATCCATCAAGACGTTGAAGGCGAGGTCCGGCTCGTCCCGCAGATGCTGCGCGACTGAGCGCAGCGACTCCCGACGGACGACCGCGGTGTCATCCCCGCACAACTGGTGGGTGGCCACGACCCCCTCCGGGAATCGCGTCCGGAGCCATTCGGACACGAGGGGCACGTCAGACATGCAGTTTCTCAGCGATGGCCTGCGAGGAGGTCCCCAGCGTGACGCCGGAGTGCTGGGCCTGGATCTTGGCCTGCAGTTTCATCAGCCCGTCGAGCACGTTCTCCGGCCGCGGCGGACAGCCGGGGATGTAGACGTCCACCGGGATGAGCGTGTCAATCCCCATGACCGTCGCGTAGTTGTCGTAGAACCCGCCGGTGCAGGTGCAGACGCCGAACGCCACCACCCACTTCGGCTCGGTCATCTGATCATAGATTTTCTTGAGAATGGGGGCCATCTTGTGGCTGATCGTTCCGACGACGAACAGCACGTCGGCCTGGCGCGGCGAGAAGCGCGGGAAGCCGGCGCCGAATCGGTCCACGTCGTAGTGGGAGCAGGCCGTGGCCATATACTCCATCCCACAGCAGGCGGTGACAAAGGGGTATTGGAAGATGGAGAACTTCCGCGCCCACCCGAGGGCCGCGTCCACTTTCGTCGTCAACCAGTTCGATTGGCCGAACATCAGCGCATCCCCTCGACTAGGATTCCCACTCCAAGGCGCCTTTCTTCCAGGCGTAGACGAAACCCACCACCACCACCGCGAGAAAGAGGAGCATCTCGAAAAACCCCGCCCACCCGAGCCCGCGGAACACGACCGCCCACGGGAAGAGGAACACCAGCTCAATGTCAAACAGGATGAACAGCATCGCCACGAGGTAGAACTTCACCGGGAACCGTCCGCCCGGCTTGGTGATCGGCGGCTGGCCGCACTCGAACGGCTCCAGCTTGACCGGGGTCGGCTTCTTCGGGCCCAGCAGCGAGGTCAAGAGGAGGAAGCCGCCCGCGACGGCGGCGGCGATGGCACAGACGATGAGGATGCCGAGATACTCGTATGTCATGGTTGGGGATGAAACGTCAGTATATCATAGGTTATAATAACGACCTATGCAGTCCTACCTGCAGTTGATGCGCCGCATCCTCGATCATGGAGCCGCGAAGTCCGACCGGACTGGGACGGGGACGCTGAGCGTCTTCGGCGACCAGATGCGCTTCGATCTGGCGCAGGGATTCCCGCTCGTGACGACCAAGCGGGTGCACCTGAAATCCATTATCTATGAATTGCTCTGGTTTCTCAAGGGGGACACGAACGTCGGCTACCTGCGCGAGCACGGGGTGACCATCTGGGATGAGTGGGCCGACGAGCGGGGGGAGTTAGGGCCGGTCTACGGCGCGCAGTGGCGGAGCTGGCCGACCGCCGACGGGCGGACCATTGATCAACTCGGCCGGGTGGTCGAGGAAATCCGGCGCACCCCCGATTCGCGGCGCCTCATCGTCTCCGCCTGGAATGTCGGCGAGCTCGAGAAGATGCGGCTGGCCCCCTGCCATGTCCTGTTCCAATTCTACGTGGCGGGCGGGCGGCTCTCGTGCCAGCTCTACCAGCGCAGCGCCGACGTCTTCCTCGGCGTCCCGTTTAACATCGCGTCATACGCCCTGCTGACGCTGATGGTCGCGCAGGTCTGCGGCCTCCAACCGGGGGAGTTCATCCATACGCTGGGGGACGCGCACCTGTACAACACTCACCTCGAGCAGGCCCGGCTGCAGTTGACGCGCGCGCCGTACCCGCCGCCGACGATGCGGCTGAACCCGGCAGTCACGGCGCTCGAGGGGTTCCGCTACGAGGACTTCACGCTGGAGGGGTACACCGCGCATCCGCCGATCCGCGCGGCCGTCGCCGTGTAATGATCTCGATTATCTGCGCGATCGCCGCCAACGGCGTCATCGGCCATCAGAACCGGCTCCCGTGGCGGCTGCTAGCCGACCTGAAACGGTTCAAGGCGTTGACGCTGGGGCATGTGGTCATCATGGGGCGCAAGACGTACGAGTCGCTCGGCAAGCCCCTGCCCGGCCGCACCAACCTCATCGTGACCCGGCAGCCGGCGTTCAAGGCCTGCGGGGCGCTGACGGCCGGCTCGCTGGACGACGCGCTCCGGCTGTGCGCCTCGGACCCCGAGGCGTTTGTGATCGGCGGGGCGACGCTGTACGCGGAGGCCCTGCCCCTGGCCGACCGCATTTACCTGACGGAGATTCACCAGGAGATCGCCGGCGATACGGTGATGCCGGCGATTGACCGGACGGCGTGGCGTGAGGTCAGCCGCGAGGACCACGGCCCCGACGCCGAGGCACCGTTCGCCTACAGCTTTGTGACGCTTGAGAAACGCTGAGATGAGCCAAACGCTGTTCGAGAAAATCTGGACGCGGCATGTCGTCGAGACGCTCCCCGACGGAACCGCTCTGCTCTACATTGACCGCCACCTGGTCCACGAGGTGACGAGCCCGCAGGCGTTCGAGGGGCTGCGCCTGGCCAAGCGCCGGGTGCGCCGGCCGGAGCTGACGATCGCGACGATGGACCACAACGTCCCGACCGACGACCGCACGGTGATCCGCGACCCGATCTCCAAGGCGCAGATTGACGCGCTGGCCGCCAACTGCCGCGAGTTCGGCGTCACGCTGTACGACCTGGCCAGCGACCGCCAGGGGATCGTCCACATCATCGGCCCGGAGCTGGGGCTCACCCTGCCGGGGACGACGATCGTCTGCGGCGACTCGCACACCTCGACCCACGGGGCGTTCGGCACGCTCGCCTTCGGCATCGGTACCTCCGAGGTGGAGCATGTGCTGGCCACGCAGTGCCTCACTCAGAAGCGACCCAAGACGTTCCAGATCGAATTCACGGGACGGCCGGGGCCCGGTGTCACCGCCAAAGACCTGATCCTGAAGTTGATCGGGACGATCGGCACCAGCGGCGGGACCGGCCACGTCTTCGAGTACGCGGGGGAGGCGGTGCGGCGGCTCTCCATGGAACAGCGGATGACGATCTGCAACATGTCCATCGAGGCCGGAGCGCGCGCCGGGATGATCGCCCCTGACGACACGACGTTCCAGTACCTGGCCGCCGGCAAGCGGCCGTTCGCGCCCAAAGGGGCGGCGTTCGACCAAGCGGTCGCGTTCTGGAAGACCCTGCCGAGCGACCCGGACGCCGCGTTCGACAAAACGTTGACGCTCGACGCCGCGCAGATCGCCCCGCAGGTCACCTGGGGGACCAACCCAGGGATGGTGGTGGACGTCACCGGCCGGATCCCCGTCCCCGACGCGGTGCCGGGCGCCAGCCGCCGCGACGTCGAGCAGGCGCTGGCCTACATGGGGCTGACCCCTGGCACGCCGATGACCGAGATCGCCGTGGACACCGTCTTCATCGGCAGCTGCACCAACGCCCGCATCGAGGACCTCCGCGCCGCCGCGGCCATCTTCAAGGGACGGAAGACGGCGCCGCGCGTGCGCGTCCTCGTCGTCCCCGGCTCGCAGCAGGTGCGCGCCCAGGCAGAGCAGGAGGGACTGCACACGATTTTCCAGCAGGCCGGCTGTGAGTGGCGGCAGTCCGGCTGCAGCATGTGCCTGGGGATGAACCCGGATCAACTCAAGCCGGGGGAGCGCTGTGCCTCGACCTCCAACCGGAACTTTGAGGGACGCCAGGGCAAAGGGGGCCGGACCCATTTGGTGAGCCCCGAGATGGCGGCGGCCGCCGCGATCGCCGGGCATTTCGTGGACTTGAGGACCTGGAGCTGACGATGGAACCGTTCAAGACCCACCGCGGGCTGGTCGCCACGCTCGACCGCGCCAACGTGGACACCGACCAGATCATCCCGAAGCAGTTCCTGAAGTCCATCCTGAAGACCGGCTTCGGTGAGCACCTGTTCCAGGACTGGCGCTATCGCGCCGACGGGACGCCCGACCCGGCGTTCGAGCTGAACGCCCCGCGCTTCACAGGGGCCTCCATCCTCGTCACGCGCAAGAATTTCGGCTGCGGCTCCAGCCGCGAGCACGCCGTCTGGGCCGTCCAGCAGGCTGGCTTCCGCATCGTCATCGCCCCGTCGTTCGCCGACATCTTCCACACCAACAGCACGAAGAACGGACTGCTGACGGTCGAGCTGCAGGAGGCCGAGGTTGAGGAGATCTTCCAGATGGTGGGACGCTACACGGGATTGGAGGCAACGGTGGACCTGGAGCACCAGCGGGTCACGCTCCACCTGCCGGAGGAGCTGTCATTCCACTTCGAGATGGACGGCACGGTGGACCTGGAGCACCAGCGGGTCACGCTCCACCTGCCGGAGGAGCTGTCATTCCACTTCGAGATGGACGGCGGGGTCAAGGAGCATCTCGTCCTCGGGCTCGACGCCATCGGCCTGACTCTTCAGCATGACGCCACCATCACCGCCTTCGAGCGCCGCCACGACCCCCAAATGGGGCCACAGCGCTACGGGGTCTGACCCTCAAATGGGGTCAGACCCCATCGGATTTACGCGAACTGGAAGTAATCCCGCGTCGCCTCCAGCGCCGGCGTGAGGACCTCCGGCGGCGGGAGCGCCACGCCGATGGCCTGCAGCTGTTGCGCGAGGCGGTTCAACCACCCCTCAGTCGCCGGTCCCACCTCGTACACGCGATACCCCCTCGTGTAGCGGTCACGCACGGTCGCCGGTTCAATCAGGATCGTCAACTCGCTCGTGGTGGGTCTCACGCCGTACCACAGCGATCGCACAATGTTCCAATATGAGGCGGCCGGCACCACCACCAGCGTCGGGATCCCGGCTTTGGCCGCCACCGGGATCGCCGAGTACGTGGCCGGATCGGCAAAGATCAGCCGTAATGGCCTCTGGCCCTGAGGGATCTGCGCCGCAGTCAGGGTAACTGCCGCCCACCGAGCCGCCACTTCCCGCAATCGCTGCGCCCGGTCCACCACCTGCATCAACGCGATCTCCCGCTGGATCGCCCGCTCCCGCGCCTCGCTCTCCGGCTCCTCCAGTCCACCAGCCGAGGCCGATGACTGCCGTTTCGCGCGGTTGGACGCCTCCCGGCGCGCCGCCAGGGCTTCTTCCGTGCGTCCCTGGTGCTCGCGCACGTCCGCCAACACCGTGTAGGCGGAGGCCTTGGGTTTCAACTCAATCGCCCGCAGCACATGCGACTCGGCCGCCGCCAGTTCGCCCAACCCCAGCTCGCCTTTGGCCAGCATCAGCAACGCGCTGACGCTGTCTGGGGCATTCGCCAACGCGCACGTGGCGTAATGCTTAGCGTGCTCATGCCAGCCGAACTCTGAAGCGATCTCTGCCAGCGTGATATACGCCCCCGCATCCTGCGGACTGATCTCGATGGCCGCCCACATATCCCCTTCCGCCGTCGCATAGTCCCCCCACCCCAACCTCAGACGTCCTCGTTGGCGGTAGGCCGTTTCAAGATCGCGGAGGTCGTTTGAATTTAAGGATCGCCGGCCCCGCCGCTCCAGCAGCGCGATAAACGCGCTCCAGTCACGCGCCGCACCCTGGCGTTTCTGCTGAGCCGTGCGCGCGTCCGCGCGAAGATGGAACGCCGGGGCGCTACGGGAATCACCATCGCCGTTGAGCCGGATCACCTCAGTACAATCCTCCTCAGTGCCGAGAACATCTCCTTGGGCCATCCGGGCCTTGGCTCGCCCCATGTGGATCTTCGCATTGCCAGGATCGTCAGGATTCCTGTTCAGGTCGAGGACCGTCGTCCACGCCGCCTCGGCGTCGCGCCACCGCCTTTCACCCATCGCCCGCTGTGCCGCTTGGAAATACCATCCTGGGCCTCGGCGCTCGGTCTCGTGGTTCTCCTCCAGCCCGCCGGCCGGCTGCGCGATGCCCGCTTCCTGTAAGACCGAGGCCACGGTCACGGCACGATCCCACCGCACCCAGCGCCCTTTCCAATCGTCCATCTCGAGCCGACGAACCCTGGGATCCTGTAGCGGAACGTGCAGGGCGCGATCCGACAGGGCTGTCAACGGTGTCCGCACCGTCTCCGGCACGTGGGACGTGTCAGACCCCATGGTGCCGTCACGCCAGATCCGGGTCCGGATCGTACTGGGCAATCCCCGGCGGCGCCGGGGATTCACCCCGTACTCCACCAACCGATTGGTCCTCGCGCCGTAAATGAACTCTCGATGGCCTTTGGCGCGCCCATCCAATCCATGGGTGCGGTAATCCACACGACTCGGCAGCAGCGCCCCCTCATTGTGGCTATGGATGCTGCACGGGATCGCCATGTCCCAATGCCTCGCGCGGCGCAGGAGGGCCCGGCGGTAATCGTCCACCTTTTGATCTGAGCCCACGCCGATGAGTGGCCATCGGGCGTGGCCGATGACGAGGGCCTGCACCAACACCTCTTTGGCCCGACTGCGCAACAACGATTCCACGTGGACTGCCAGCGGCAGCTCCGTCACGAGGTAGTGATCGCCGGCAGATGTCCCCCGGAGCGTGGCCGGCACCGTGTCCACCGCGACCACGACCGGCAGGACCTGGTTCAACAACGCCAGGACATCGGGGACCGCCGCTCGGCGCCCGTCCTCCTCTAACCCGCTGGTGTAAGAATTGATCCGGGCGGAGAGGGCGTCGTGCCGCCGCCGAAGATCGGTCATGAGGGCCTCGCCGCTCTCTTCCATCACGGCCTGCCGGGCCGTTGCGGCCACCTGGCGTAGGTGCGCATCCACAACCGCGAGCACCTCCCGAAGGCGCTGGAGGATCTTGCCAGGTGCCGGAACCGGCGACGAGGCCAGAGACGCCAGGTGATAGTCCGTCACGAACTCAGCCCGCACTATCTCGGCGCTCAACCGCTCCAGCTCCTCGAAGAGCCGACGCTGTCGGAATCCGGAACCCCGGACCAACCGGTCCGGCGTCCACTGGATGTCAAACCAGTGCTGGTGAATCCCCTGCATCAGGAGTTGGGCCACCACGTACGGATCGGGCGACGGCCCCTCCTCATGCCATCCAAGCGTCAGCCATCCAAATGGCCCCACGGACACCTGGCGCCGATCCCTGAGAATGGGGCTTAAACTGATGACGTGGAGATGGGCCACGGCCTGTCGATAGAGGCGCGGATGATGGCGTCTGAGCACGTCGAAGGCCTCTTGCAACACCAGCATCGCGCGGGGCGATGGCCGTGTCACCACGGTTCGGAGGACCGGCGCGCCGTCGGGGGCATCCGGCGCGGCCACCAGCTTCGGCCAATCCAGCACGAGGACCTGCGGGTCCGACAAGACCGGCACTTTGGGGATGATGGCGGCCAGCTCACGGAGGCGCCGGGCCAGCCGGGCCAGGTCATCAAGGACGTCCGACGCCGCGCCGTCCTGGATCACCGAGGCCCACGGCGGCTGTGACGAGGACACATCCAGGTGATATTGAACCAACACCCAGGGATCCTGCTGGCCCACAATCCAGCCATTCACAAACGCCAGCTCCTGGGGCGTGAAGGCCTGAAGGATCTCTGCCACATCGGCCACCGCCTGCCGCACGGCGACCGTATCCCCCTGCGGCGGCGTACACGCCAGCCGGGCCCGCTCGAGCTGCTGGCCAAGGTCCCCCACCTCTTCCAACCCGCCGGCGGTCCAACGAGCCAGGAGTCGCTGAGCGCCATGGTCCTCAGCATACCGGGTGAGATAGTCGCGGATCACTGCTTCGGCGTCGGCGCGGCGGCCCAGGGCGTCAAGGAGGCGGGCATACGCCTTGCGCAACCCATCGTCGGCAGGCGGATCGTCCAACAATGGTTTGGCGATGAGGTCCGCCAATGGCCGATTCGTCGTGTTCACCAAGGCGACGACGCTGAGGATCAACCGAGGATCCTTCGGATCGCAGCGTGCCGCTGCGCGCGCCTCGGCTACCATCTCGGTCGTCCGTTGCTGTCGCCGGAAGATCCTCGCCAACACGACATGGGCGTTCGCCCGCTTCTCAGGTTTGGCATCGGCCAAAAGGGCCAAGGCGCGGTGAACGGCCGCCGCCGCTTGGTCAAGTTGTCCATCCACGAAGAGCGCTTGACCATGGACCACGTGGTTTCGGAAATCGCTGGGATCCAACGTCACCAGGTGTTGGGCATCGCGAAGCGCTTGCTCCATGACCCACGGGAGTGCCGGCTTGACCCGGTCCTGTGCCCAATCGAGCTGGATGCGGATGCGCAGACGATGCGCCACCGCAGATTCCGGTTCATCGCGCAAGGCACGATCAATTTCTCGCAACGCGTCCTGGTACTCGAAGAAACTTCCTAAGGCCTTCGCGTAGCAGAGGTGGGCGCGAACATGCTGTGGATCACGGGCGAGCACCTCCCGAATGTCAGACACGGCCTCTGGAGAGCGCCCCCAACCCACCAGAAGCCCTGCGCGGGCGGTCAACACCTCCGGATCGTACACATGTGCTCGATCTTGGCGCACGTAATCATCCAAGACTCCGAGGGCTGCCGCGTACCATCCCTTATCCTGGAGCGCCTCGACGCGCACCCGGACTTCCTTCCAACCGACCGCAGACGGCAAGGGAGACGGCCCTGACGATCCCGCCATCGCCGGTTGACGATCCTCCTCGAGGCCGGCGGTCTCCACCAACTCCTCCAAGCCCTCCTCCTCCAACCCGCCGGCGGGTGCCAGGGCTTCGGTCAGCACCTTTTCCATTCCGGCGTCTCGGGCTTCGGGGACACGGAGTGCGTACGCGGGACTGGGCAGACCGAGGGC
>JGI1358J11329_10004280_pt1 | contig 10343 bp, 8 predicted proteins | sample Subgroupgradi54m_FD_11329 | JGI IMG/M metagenome (IMG submission 11329)
ATGATTATGGAATAATTTCCAAACAATCACGGCAACAACTAAATCTACATAGAATGGATATCGGTCCAAATAAAAAAAACCAAGAGGATATGATGCTGTGGAACTGCTCAGAAGATTTTGGATTCTCATGGGAAGGAGCTTTTGGAAACGGAGTGCCATGGTGGCACATCCAAGATACCACTGTGGCTTTTGAAAATTTTGGTACCCACTATGACATACATGGAGGTGCCAAGGAACTTGTATATCCTCATCATGAAGGGCATTTTGCACAATACAAAGCACTCACTGGATTAGAAAACCCAGTAAAACTTTGGATGCATATTGGTCTAGTACTTTCTAACGGAGAGAAGATGTCAAAATCTCTTGGAAACATGGTTCTTTCACGAGATATTGTCAACAAATATGGTCAGAATTTACTACGACTCTATATTTTTTCCACGCATTATAGGGATGAAATAAACTACAATGAAAACGATCTTTGCAATAAAAAATCACTGCTTGAAAAAGTTTACCACGCCAAGAATAAAACTTCTAGCGATACATCTCAAGTTATCTCTGATTTAATCGAAGAATTTTTTATTTCACTTGATGATGATCTCAATTCTCCAGACGCACTTGATAAAGTAGACAAAATCTGTAAATTGGTTTTGCAGGGTGAGAATATAAGCATACAAGACTTTGAGAAAATCACTGGCGTATTAGGTCTCTCTGTATGATTGATAAAATAGAAGAAAATGAGTTTGGTTTTGTAGAACAATGGAGTAAGATGATTAAACTAGAATGTGGCACTTTATTTGTAAATCCAAACCTGCCAGATGACCTGTTTTTTGACAAGCTTACAAACATAACATGCTTGAGCGAAAAAATGCTAAAGGAAGCAGTAGATATTTTTCAGAAAAATAACACGCGTACATTTGTCTATACCTTGAATGATCAGAAGCTTGAAGACTTGCTTCAAAAAAAAAATTTTGCCCTTTATGATACACAACACGTTCTCATAAAGACAACGCAACAAGAAATTCAGAATATTGCAATACATCATATCGCAAAAAAAGATTCTCTATTATGGGCAGAAATTTTTTGCAAATCGTATGATTGCTATGAATGGCTTGACGAAGTAAACAGTATTGTTAGAAATTCTTCTTCAAAAATAGAATACCTAGTAGATGCAGAACATAACGCATCATGTGTAGCGTTATATGAAAAGAATTCTATTTTGGGATTGTACTGTCTTGGCACAGTTCCTGAAAAAAGGCAAAAAGGTCTTGCTAAATTATTAATTGATTATGCATTAAATAAAGTAAAAATAAAAAAGTTGGATTTTCTTATGCTTGAAACATATCTACGAGATAACCTTCTACCATTTTATTCAAAATTAGGTTTCAAAAAAGTTTATGAAAAAAAAATTTACGCTATTTGAGTTTTGCAAGTAAGGCAGAATAAAGAAATGGCAATATAGTTGTAGCTTCGGCATGAATGGTTGTCTGTTTTGCTTTTTGTGTGACTTTTCCCCAAGAGATTGCCTCTCTTACTAGTGCGCCACTTAGACTTCCATCAAATTCTTGTGCAGTTGTGATATAGACTGCATAGTCTAGACCGTTTCTATATTGATTCCACCACAGGGTGTGGTGTTTTGATATGCCTCCACCAATCATGAGGGCGCCAGATTTTTTTGCTTTGAATATCAATTCCGATAAAAGATCCCCGTCTGCAGACACACTAAGCTTAAAGTCATTATGCTTTTGAATGAAAAGCCAAATTTGACTGCCTACTGCACCATCCATTATTCCAGGAACTACTACTGGTATGTTGTTTCTGTGTGCCCAATAAAGAAAGGAACCCTCGCCAAGATTTTGCCCTATAGTCTTTGTAATATCAGCTGTCGACATTTCTTTTTTGCCGTCTTTGTAGGCTTTTTTCAGGAATGCCTGCATCTTTTCTTCAATTAGCGGCCCATAGCTTTCCATTGGAACAAGCACATTTCCTAATCTGTGAATATGTTGGTCTGCAAGTTCATTATCGTCAAGTGTAAAAGAGCCTTCTAGATAATTTGAAAAGTATCTGGCAATATCATGATCCAAAGCTCCGCAGGTAGTAATTACTACGTCAAACATTTTGTTTTTTATCATGTCTGTAATTATTCCACGAAGGCCTGTAGATGTAATCGCTCCGACAAAAGAGAGAAATTTTAAACAATCCTTGTCTTGAATCATGTCAGAAAGAATATTCAATCCATCTACCAAATTTCTTGATTCAAATCCGCCAGACTTTGACATTTCATCAAAAATATTTTGTATGCTGTCACCTTTTTTTATTGAAATGTCTTTAACTGGTCTGCCTGGTTTTATCACAAACGTCGGATCAGAATTGGGGTATAAAATCTTCTGCACATCGGATTGTCTAGTGATAAACACAAGTAATTAATATGATACGATAATTTGCGTAGATATCGAGACAATTTGGGAAAAAAGATTCGTATAGCAATTGCAGGCGTTGGAAATTGTGCCTCTGCTCTAATACAAGGCGCTCATTATTATTCTAAAAACCCTCAAGATACAATAGGGCTGACTGCCTACAATATTGCAGGTTATGAACCAGGCGACATTGAAGTTGTTGCCGCATTTGATGTTGGTAATACAAAGGTCGGAAAAGATGTCTCAGAGGCCATATACGCAAAACCAAACAATACCATTTCTGTAGCTGAGGTGCCTCGAATGGGTGTCACAGTACAACGGGGCCCGACACTTGATGGAATTGGTAGACATTTGGGTCAAATTGTTACACCTTCAAAAGATCCAGAGGTTGATGTCAAAAAAGTCTTGCGTGATACTGGTGCTGAAATGCTTGTAAACTATTTGCCTGTTGGAAGTACAAATGCGGTGAGATTTTATGCTACTCAAGCACTTGAAGCAGGAATTGGTTTTCTGAATGCAATCCCGGTGTTTATTGCATCTGAACCAAAATGGCAACAAGTATTTGCAGAAAAAAAACTTCCATTAGCAGGAGATGATGTTATGAGTCAACTTGGAGCTACTGTTGTTCATAAGACTTTGGTAAAGCTTTTCGTAGATAGGGGAGTACTGATTGATGGCACATATCAGCTTAACATTGGAGGTGACATGGACTTTTACAATATGCTTGATGAAGAAAGACTAGAAGACAAGAGAATAAGCAAGACAAGTGCTGTGAAGGCAATGGCTGATTATGACTTTCCGATGAGAATAGGTCCTAGTGACTTTGTAGATTTTATTGATAATGAAAAAATTTGCTACATAAACATTGAAGGAAAATATTTTGGAAAAATCCCAATCAAACTCGATTTGAAACTAAAAGTAATTGATGCATATAACAGTGCAGGTATCATGATTGATGCAATCAGGGGTCTAAAAGTTGCGCTTGATAGAAAACTTGCGGGTCCTATGACTAGTATCTCATCATATTGCTTCAAACACCCTCCAATACAGATGCCATATACTGAGGCAAAAACGGCATTTCGAGAATTTGTTGAAGGAAAAAGAGACAGGTAACTAGGAAAATTTTCTAAAATCTACAAACCGTTTTCTTCTTATTTCCTTGTATTTTGATAAATCAAAGTCAACTGACTTGGCAGATTGACCATTTAATTCGACTCTTCTTGGTATGACTATGCCATCTTTTTCATATAAATCAACTATGGTGCTTTTGCCTCCAAATCTTTTACTTTCTATGTTTGCTGCAAGGATTGGAATGCGATTTTCTAAAGCCCTCACAGTTACATACAAATGCCAGGGATGAATACCAGTTTTCACTATTCTGCTAGGTGAGAACAGCACCTCAGCACCTTTCAAAGTAAGAGATCTAGCTACCTCCGCAAATACCATGTCGTAGCAAATTATGATGCCGAATTTACAACTTGTCTTAAAAACTACTGTCTTACTTCCCGGCTGTACAAGCTTATTCTCATAGTCAAATGGATGAATTTTTCTCTGTTCACCTATTATTTCCCCATTTGGGCCAATTACAGGGGAATAAATCACGTACTTGCCCAGTCTTTTCCCATAAAACGCTCCTGGGATTATGGTCATAGAATATTCTTTTGCAATTTTTATGAATTCTCTGAATGTCTGTTCTAGATTTGAAATTAGGCTATCTGCAAGCCACTGTTCTGGAAGACAAATTATCTCAGTCTCTCTCTTGCCAAGCTTTGTAAGAATTTCTACCATCTTTTCTATTGCCTGTTCGTTTGATTTGTAAGATGTTGTTTGAATTATTCCAAGTTTAACCAATAAGACTTCTTGAAATAAATTATAATTATAGTATGGGTTTTGCCCTCAATGCATATATAAATTTCAAAAACCCACATTGTAATTGTTGTTAGCCTAGTCAAGGAAACTTGTCAATAGTCTGTTATTTCGTCTTTACGAGCATCGAAGACATTGGTTCATATTCGTAAGCTAGAGATCTTTGGCTTCAAATCATTTGGTTACAAAAATACTATTGTTAATCTTGAACCTGGCCTTGTGGCTATTTCTGGAGCCAATGGATCTGGTAAGAGCAACATACTTGATGCTATATCTTTTGTGCTTGGTGAAAATGCTCCAAAGACAATGAGAGTTGACAAACTGCGCTCATTACTACATGATGTTGATGGAAACCGTCATGGTGCAAAGATTGCCCGTGTAAGTTGCCACTTTGATAATACTGACAGAAAGATTCCTGTTGATTCTAACATAGTGACTATCACAAGAGAGATGGATGATCTGGTGAGAATATTTACTATCTGAATCAAAAAAAGATGCAGCGAAACCATATTCTTGACCTATTAGAGGTTGCAAACGCAAGCATTCACAAGTTGAATATAGTACAACAGGGCACGATTACCAGAATTGCAGAATTTAATGCTGAAGAACGACGTAAGATAATTGAAGACATTATTGGATTGGCGTATTTTGATGAAAAAAAGACAGAGGCATTAAAACAACTAGACGAGGCAGACAGACGACTAGAAATCGCGCTTGCTAGAATGGATGAGATAAAAAAACGCATAGACGAACTTGAAGAGGAAAGAAACTATCAACTAAGGTATGATCTTTTAGAGCGAGAACTCAAAAGATTGCATGCTATTCAAGCCTCTAACAAATTAAAGGATATCGAATCTCAAAAAATCTCAAAAGAGAGAAACTTGAATGCAATTCAGTCTGAAACAAAGAAGTTTGATGAACAACGTAACCAATTAAAAGATGAAATAAAAAAACTCGAGGAAGAAAAACAAAAGTTCATGGAAGAAGTAGATGCATATAATGTCGCAAAGGCAGCCATAGATTCTGAACTTAGTGCTGCCATGCTCCAATCTGAGTCAGCAAACAGTAAGATCGCAACAAACACTAGACGACTAAACACAATAGATTTACGTCTGCCTGAGATCGAATCAGAACTAAATAATTTACATGAGAAAAGATCCGAACTCGAAGTAAAGATTCAACAACTAAAAGACTCAATAAACTCAATTAACGAAACTAAAAAAACTGCAAACGCAGATCTTTCTTCAATTGATTCCGAAATTAGTCATGTATTAAAACAACAATCACAGGCAGCAACAAACAAGCTCAAAGTCGATGAAAAAATAAAAAATATTAAAAATTCTCTTCATGATGCAAAACTTTCACTTTCAAAAATAGAACAAGAAAGGAATGATGTGGCAAATAAAATAGAACAAAATTCTGTAAAAATTAAATCACTATTGGTGGAAAAAGAAAATCTACTAAATCTTGAGCAGAAATTAAAAATAATTCGGGCTGGGCATGAAGCAACCATAAAAGAATTAAAATCAAGGCTTGAAAACATGTCTGAAAAGAAAGCAAAAATTGAAAAAGATATTGAGGATACCACACTAATTTTAGAAAAAGCAAGCAAAGCAGCGACTCAATACGAAACAAAAATTGGAGTCGGCAAAGAAGTTATGCATGAAGATTACTCGATAGCAAAACTCAAAGAAGATTCTAAAAGACTAGGTATACAGGGTCTTGTTTATGAGATGCTTTCATGGGACAAACAATTTGAAAGGCCAATACTTGCGGTCGGTTCTGATTGGTTAAAGGCACTTGTTGTAAATGATTTTGCTACTTTGCTTGGACTTGCAGAATTTGCACAAGAAAAGAAACTTCCAAAAATTCGTATCATTCCACTTGATGCTATTCCAAATTCAAAAATTTCCTTGCCACAAGAGCAAGGAATAGTTGGTGTATTATCTGACTACATAAAATGTGACGAAAAACTTGTCGCCCTGAAGAATTTTATTTTTGGAAATATCATTCTAGTAGATTCAAAAGAATCGGCATACGCTCTATCCAAAAAAGGATTCAAAGCCGTAACTACTGATGGTCAATTCTTTGAGGCAGACGCAAATGCTATTGTAGTTGATATAAATTCGAAAATTTCCAATCTCACCAAAATAATTCTTCTAAGCACTTCTGTTGACGGCCTAGTTCAATCATTAGATCTTTTAAAAAAATTCATTCAAAACAAAAAGGCTCATCTTAAAAAAATTGAAAGGATAACAAAAAGTCTAGAAAATAGGTATAATGCTTCTGAGACCGGACTTGCAAATGTTGATCTAAGCTTTACAGATGCTAAAGCGAAACTAAAATCCATCTCCATATTCGAAGAGCAGCTCACATCAAGAATTTCACAGCTTAAAAGTCGTGAAGAAAACCTGAAAACAAACGCTGCAAAACTAGAGTCCTATATTGGTTCTTTAGAAGAACGAATTTCAATGACACAAGAAAACTATGCCGATGAAGAGCAGACACAAATAGCAGCCTCTCTTGGAATGTTGAATGAAAAAAAATCTGCCCTTCTTAGTACGCTAAGCTCAATATCTACACAATTCAGGGAACAAACCACTCAGCTTACTTTGCTAACAAACGAAGAAACTTCGTTCAAATCAAATATGCGATCTCTGTCCCAAGAACAATCATCTCTTAATCACGAAAAGCATGACCTTGAAGTAGAATCACGATCACTTGCAAAAGAAAAGGAAAAAGTGGATCTTACCTTGATATCGTTAAGAGAGAAGGAGCAACAACTTATCTCCACTTCTGGAACATCAGTTTCTGCACTCAAAGAATATGATGCAAAGTTAAAGGATTTGTATGATGGTGAGAAGGCAGTTACAAAGGAAATTAACAATTTTGAAAGGCAATCAGATTCTCTTTTACGTGACATAAAGGATCTTACTGAAAACGAAATTAAGATACGAGACACCCTTTCTTCATTTGGATACCACGAAATCTTGGAAACCTTTGATGTCGATCAAATACTGACAGCACTAGAATCAGAAAGAAAAGCACTAAGTGGTTCGCTTAATACCAAGGCCCCAGAAACATACATCGAGATTTCAGATGGATATCATTCAATGTCAACTCGCAAAAACGAACTTGAAGAGGAAAGAAATTCAATAGTGAAATTCATTGAAGAAATTGATAAAGACAAGAGGCAAACATTTTTGGAGTCATATGATAAGGTAGACAAAGATATTCGAGAGGTTTTTCATAAAATGACAGGAGGAAACGCTTGGCTTGAAATACAAAACGAAGATGACATATTTGCTTCTGGATTATCATTTCTTGCACAGTTCCCAGACAAGCAAAAAAGAGAATCTACATCAATTAGTGGTGGCGAAAAAACACTCGCAGCAATAACATTTCTTTTAGCATTGCAGACATTGAAACCATCGCCATTTTATCTACTTGATGAAGTTGATGCTCACCTTGACGCATTAAACACAGAGCGACTTTCAAAAATACTTGAAGAACGTTCTAAAGGTAGTCAGATGATTATAGTTTCATTAAAGGATTCTACTGTGCAAAAAGCAACCCTGATTTACGGCGTATTCTCAAAGAATGGACTTTCACAAGTAGTTTCGCATAAGATTTCAAACGTGCAACAAGTTGCCAATTAATCTAGTTTAACAAAACATGCAGCAAGTCTGTCTTTTTCTACTTGTTCAAGTGGAGGCTCATCTTTGCATTTTTCAATAGCATAGGGACACCTTGAACGAAATCGGCAGCCTTGATAAACATCAATATCTAGTGGTTCATTAATTCTGATCTTTTTATCTCGATTAAGATTTTCTGGATCAGCTTCTGATACCGCATCAATGAGAGCTTGAGTATAAGGGTGCCTTGGGTGTAAAAGTACTTCATCAATAGGCCCAACTTCGACAATTTTTCCGAGATACATGATAGCAATTCTTTGCCCCAAATATCTGGCTGTGGATAAATCATGTGTTATGTAAATGTAAGATATTCCGTGCTTTTTTTGAAGCTCTATCATCAATTCTAAGACTTCGGCTCTGACTGAAACATCAAGCATTGATACTGGTTCATCTGCAATGATTACTTTTGGCTTTGTCACAAGAGCTCTTGCAAGAACTATCCTCTGCCTTTGACCACCAGAAAGCATATGGGGATATTTATCATAGATCTCCTCAGCAGGTTCTAACCTGACCTCATGAAGTGCGTCGATTATCATTTTTTTTCTTTCATCTCTAGTTCCAATTTTGTGAATTTCAAGTGGTTCCATTATTATGTCAGAAATCTTCATTCTGGGGTTTATGGCTGCATATGGGTCTTGATAAATTATCTGGCACTGCATTCTTAGCTTGTCTAGGCTTTTTCTTTCATGGCCAACTTCTACGCCATCAAAAAAAATTGTTCCAGAATCAGGTTCTATTGCTCGTAGAATGAGTCTTGCAGTAGTTGTTTTGCCAGATCCTGATTCTCCAGCAAGAACAAGGACTTCGCCTTTTTTTAAAGAAAAAGATATTCCATCAACAGCCTTGATTACTTTTTCAGACGAAGAAAAAACTCCTTTCTTTGTAACAAAGTATTTGGTTAGATTTTGTACGGAAAGGATCTCTTCCAATATCATACTAAGAAATTCGAATTATATGAAGCGATCTTATTATAAAGCCTATCCATCGCAAAGTTTTAAAACCCATGAAATATGATACAAGACGTGCAAATAAAGATAGTAGCCAGTTTAATGATGATTTTACTGTTTGGTTTTAGCGGTCAATACCTTGTTAACTTGGCATCAGCAGATGATAGCTGGAGTGACATACAAAAGGCAATGGTTGCTGGAGAAGCAAGAGCAGAGCAAAAATATGAACATACACATGCCTTGCCACTAGACTCCAATAAACATTGGGCTGGATTGACTAATACCCCTACTGATGAAACTGTTTACAGTCCAAGAGATGTTAGTATTGCTTATGGACAGGTATACGCAGCAGAAAAAGGCATTATAATATTTGGTCAAATTCATGTTTTGGGCTTGGATAAATTTTCAACAGGCTATGCTGGATTAACGAGCACCTCTACTGATGAAACAGTACACATGGATAGAAACACTCAGATTGCATTGGCAAAAGCACAAATGGATACAAACAATATCAAAATAATTGAAGCTTTAGCAAGTATACAGCCACATTATGTTGGTATTGATAATGTACAAACAACTGATTCCAATGGAAGAGATAGAAATGTGCTAATTCAGCAAGCAGTTGCCAAACTGGAGCAAGAAAATGCAGATTTGGCAGCACAGTTAGCAAGTTTGAGTACCAATTATGCTAAATTGGGTAATACTCAAACAACTGATGAAAATGGAAGAGACAGGCAAGCATATATTGGAAAAGCTCTGGCAGACTCTGAGGCAAGATCTTTGGCACTACTTGGAGAAATAACAAACTCAGGTATTGGATCACATTATGTTGGTATTGATAATACTCAAACTACTGATACAAATGGAAGAGATAGAAACGTGCTAATTCAACAGGGTATCGAAGTAGTAAATCAAAAAATTGCAGGTTGTTATGATGCGGCACACCCAAGAACGTGTAATGTTGGTAGTGGCGCAAATTATGCACAATATGCACCGTAATGATCTTAAAAATAATCTAGTATTATTAACAACTTAAAATTAAAATCTTTTAAAATATCGTTCAAACTAAATTACATTGGGAAATTATTCGTAGAGCCAACATTGAACATAACCTGACTCTGTTTTAAATTTAGGAGGTTCTTTTTTACATTTTTCCATTGCATGTGGGCATCTGTCATAAAATCTGCATCCTTGAAATGGATTTATCAAAGTGGGGGGATTTCCCTTGATATATTGTGGTTTTTTATTTTCCCTCAAGGATGGTATGGATTGAAGAAGCCCTTGTGTGTAAGGGTGTTTTGGGTTCTTGTAAATCTCAGATGAACTGCCAAATTCAACCATTTTACCTCCATACATAACTCCAATTTTTTCAGCAATTTCCGATATTATTGCTAGATCATGTGTGATCAACATGATAGACA
>JGI1358J11329_10004285_pt1 | contig 10339 bp, 11 predicted proteins | sample Subgroupgradi54m_FD_11329 | JGI IMG/M metagenome (IMG submission 11329)
ATGATGGAAAATAATTTCCGTTACTCGCAGCACCTGCTCGACTACTGTCTGAATCACAAGGTACCGTACCTGTATGCCTCGTCCGCCGCCACCTATGGCGGCAGCGACACCTTCGTCGAAGAGCGTCAGTACGAAAAGCCGCTCAACGTTTACGGCTACTCGAAATTCCTGTTCGATCAGGTGGTGCGCAAGGTGCTGCCCAGCGCGCAAAGCCCGATTACCGGTTTCCGTTATTTCAATGTCTATGGCCCACGCGAATCGCACAAGGGGCGCATGGCTTCCGTCGCGTTTCACAACTTCAACCAGTTCCGCGCCGAAGGCAAGGTGAAGTTGTTTGAAGGTTGGGACGGTTATCAAGCCGGTTGCCAACAGCGCGACTTCGTTTCGGTCGAAGATGTCGTCAAGGTCAACCTGCACTTCCTCGATCAAGCCCAGTCCGGCATCTTCAACCTCGGCACTGGCCGCGCACAGAATTTCAACGATGTCGCCATGACCGTGGTCAACACCCTGCGCGAACAACAAGGCCAGCCCGCCCTGCCACTGGCCGCGCTGGTGCAGCAAGGCCTGCTCGAATACATTCCCTTCCCCGATGCGCTCAAGGGTAAATACCAAAGTTTCACCCAGGCAAACATCGACCGCCTGCGCAACGCCGGTTATAGCGCCCCGTTCCTGACCGTGGAAGAAGGCGTCAAACGCTATGTGCAGTGGTTGCAAAAGTAAGGCGCCGACTGAATGAAAGACACATGCTGAACCGATTGTTGCTCACACTCACCGGCCTGCTGTTCGCTGCAGCGGCCTGGGCCGTCGATGTCAATACCGCACATCAGGCCGCACTCGAATCGCTCAAAGGCCTGGGCCCCGCCCAGGCCGCCGCCATCATTGCCGAACGTGACAAAAACGGCCCCTACAAGGATGTCCATGACCTGGCAACTCGGGTCAAGGGAGTTCGCGATAAAAAAGTTCAGGCGTTGATGCAAGCTGGCTTGACGATCGGCAACCCGGAAGACCAAAAAGTCGGCACCGGGAAATAATGCTGGATTGCTGGAAATGACCCTATTGATTGGTTTTCGGACAGCGATCTCTGTTGCGGTATGATTGCCCAACTCCCCATCAAGCCAACGATCATGCCCTATCCCACCATTGAATCTACCGTCGGCAATACCCCACTGGTACGGCTGCAACGCATCCCCGGTAGTGCCAATGATGAACGCGGCAATGTGTTGCTGGCGAAACTGGAAGGCAACAATCCGGCCGGGTCAGTGAAGGATCGGCCAGCGTTGTCGATGATTAGCCATGCCGAAGCACGCGGTGATATCAAACCCGGCGATACGTTGATTGAAGCGACCAGCGGCAACACCGGCATTGCGCTGGCGATGGCGGCGGCGATGCGTGGCTACAAGATGGTGCTGGTAATGCCGGAGCACTTGAGCATCGAACGCCGCCAGACGATGCGCGCCTTCGGCGCCGAGTTCGTGTTGACTCCGCAATCGGGCGGGATGGAATACGCGCGCGACGTGGCGGAAAAAATGCGCGATGAAGGCAAGGGCATCATCCTCGATCAGTTTGGCAACCCGGATAATCCGCGTGCGCATTACGAAGGCACCGGGCCGGAAATCTGGCGCGACACACAGGGCAAGATCACCCACTTTGTCAGTGCAATGGGCACCACCGGCACCATCATGGGGGTATCACGTTTCCTCAAGGAAAAAAATCCGGCAGTGCGCATCGTCGGCACGCAACCGGAGGATGGATCTCAAATTCCCGGCATTCGCAAATGGCCAGCAGCCTATCTGCCGAAAATTTTCGACCGTACGCGCGTCGATGAAGTGTTGGAAGTGAATCAGCAGGAAGCCGAAGAAATGGCGCGCCGGATGGCGGCCGAAGAAGGCATCTTCTGCGGCATTTCGTCCGGCGGCGCGCTGCAAGCCGCACTGCGTGTGGCGGAAACAGTGGAACAGGCCACCATCGTGTTCATCATCTGCGATCGCGGCGATCGCTATCTTTCTACGGGTGTGTTTCCGGCTTGAGCGTGCTGACAATGCAGGTTCAAACTGGAGCGGACTTCGTGGAGGCGTAGCGGGGGGTTGCCCCGACACGCCCCCACAAAGCTCAATGTTGATTGCTGGGTTTATCAACCCAGTCACAACCCAGTCACGGGGGCTACGAAGACCATCACATCAAGTACCACTTGCCACTTGGGAATTCACTTCGCCCCCAACCACCCTTTCTTCAACCCCGCATCCGCCGGCTCATTGCCGAGCCAGATGCGCAGAATGGCAGCATAGAAATCTTCACCGGCGATGGCGGCGCCGGTTTTGTTGCCGTTGATGAATATCTGGGTGCCGCCTTCAGGAGTGTATTCGAGAGTAGCTTGTTCGCCTTCCTTCAGTTGCTTGACGCTGTTGAAGGTAGCGACCAGTTGGACGGCGCGGTCTTTGAGCGTGGCCATTTGTACTTCGCTGTGATTTTTTTCCATGCCTTCGAGCAGGGCTTTGGAAATATCTTCAGCCGAGAGGTTGCGCAGCAGGAACAGGGTGACGCGGCGCGGGCCTTTTTGCGCGATCAGTTCTTCGGCGCTGGCTTTTTTCTCCGGCACGTAGAGCGCGGCGACATAGACACGGAAGATCGCTTTCTTGCGCAGGCCGAGACCTTGCAGCACAAGATCCTTGCCTGCGACCTTGATGCTGTCGTCGGCCTTCACACCTTCCAGCTCGGCCGCCGTGACCGACATGGCGGGGGTGGCGGCAATGATGGCTGCCAGCAATACACTTCCTGCAAAAGATGAATAGCGCATGATGCCTCCTCAGAGAAAATCGTGTACATCGTTAAAGAAATTTATTCACCACGGAGGACACGGGGATCACGGAGAAAACCTAAAACGAACGCAAAAGCCACAGCAAAAGATCCTATGTGCTGAGATTTTGCCTTTGCCTTTCCTCCGTGTCCCCCGTGCCCTCCGTGGTAAACCACGTTTTTGTTGTGATCAGCAGTTTATACATCGCTCAGTATGCCGTGCCAACGCCCATTCCACATGTTCGCGTACCAGCGGCGAGGGATCGTCGCTGCGCGTGCGCAAGGCGGCGACGATTTCCGGTGTCGTCGCAGCGTTACCCAGGCCAACGGCCAGGTTGCGTAGCCATTGGGTGTGACCGATGCGGCGGATCGCGCTGCCTTCTAAACGTTGATTGAACTCTGCTTCGCTCCAGGCGAACAGGTCGATCAGGCTGGCGCGGTCGAGGCCGTTGCGCACCGTGAAGTCGGGGACAGCGGCGCGCTGCGCATATTTATTCCACGGACACACAAGCTGGCAATCGTCGCAGCCATAGACGCGGTTGCCGATCAGCGGCCGCAGCTCGACCGGGATACTGCCCTTCAATTCGATCGTGAGATAGGAAATGCAGCGCCGCGCATCAAGCTTGTACGGGCCGAGGATGGCCTGGGTCGGACAGATGTCGATGCACGCCTGACAGGTGCCGCAATGTTCGCTGACCGGCGCATCGATTGGCAGCGGTAGATCAGTGTAGATCTCGCCGAGGAAAAACATCGACCCAGCTTCGCGATTCAATATCAAGGTATGTTTTCCGCGCCAGCCCTGACCGCTTTTGCGCGCGAGTTCAACTTCAAGTACCGGCGCCGAATCGGTGAACACACGATAACCAAAAACACCGGCTTCGGCGCCGATTTTTTCCGCCAGTTTTTGCAAACGTGTGCGCAACACCTTGTGATAGTCGCGGCCGCGCGCGTACTGCGAGACATAGGCTTGCTCGCTTTGGCCGATGCGCCGCCAGGAGACATCGACCCAGTCAGCGGCCGTCGCCTCCGGCAGATAATCGAGCCGCGCCGTGATGATGCGCAACGTGCCGGGCACCAGCTCGGCCGGGCGCGTGCGCTTGCTGCCGTGAGCGGCCATATAATCCATGCTGCCGTGGTAGCCTGCGGCCAGCCAGGCTTGGAATTGCGGCTCGGCACGCGACAAATCGGTATCGCAAATACCGATCTGCGCGAAGCCCAGTTCCAACCCCCAGGCCTTGATGACCTGCGCCAGCGCCTGCCAGTCGTAGTCTTGATTCATACGCGTAAAAAACTGGAACCGCCAAGGCGCCAAGCAGGCCAATGCGGGCCGGGCATAGAACGCAACAGGTGCCACATTTTTTTCATGTTGCACCCCTTGCTGCTCATCATTCTTGGCGCCTTGGCGGTAAATTGTTTTGGTCTCAAATCCATTCAGTCATTATGTCCGATTCTTTACGTCTATCCTTGCCCACCGAAGCCGATACCGCCGCTTTTGCCCAGCGGCTGGGCGCGTTGTTGCAGCCGGGCATGGTGGTGTTTTTGAGCGGCGATCTAGGCGCTGGTAAATCGACGCTGGTACGCGCCCTGCTGCGCAGCCTGGGCGTGACGGGGTCAATCAAGAGCCCGACTTACACCCTCGTTGAACCTTATGTAATTTCTGGCATATACTTCTATCACTTTGATTTTTATAGATTCGTTGACCCGGACGAATGGCTGGAAGCGGGCTTTGACGAATATTTGAACGACACGGCAGTAGCGTTGATCGAATGGCCGGAACGCGCGGGGAAATTGCTTCCTGCGCCCGATGTGCAGCTCACGCTGAACTGGCCCGAGGATGCTTCTGCCGATGGTCGCGTGCTCACGCTTTTCGCACACACGGAAACAGGAAAGACATGCCTGGAGCAGCTCGCAAGCACCCGCTGAGATCGCCCTCTTCCCCATCGCGGCGCCGCGTATTGGGCGGTAGTGCAGCGCTGCTTCTGTCCGTGTTCGTGCCCGGCACTGCGCAGGCCGGGCAAGTGCTGGCGGTGCGGGTCTGGCCTGCACAGGATTACACCCGCGTCACGCTGGAGCATGACAACCAGCTCAAGTTCGCGCATTTTCTACTGCCCAATCCGCCGCGCATGGTGGTCGATGTCGAAGGCCTGCAACTGAATGACACGCTGCGCGAACTGGTATCGAAGATCACACCCAACGATCCCTACATCCAGCAAGTGCGCGTCGGCCAGAACCGCCCCGGCGTCGTGCGGCTGGTGCTCGATCTGAAAGAAGACATCAACCCGCAGGTGTTCTCGCTCGAACCGGTGGGTGAATACAAACACCGCCTCGTGCTCGATCTGTATCCGGCCCGTCCGTTCGATCCGCTGCTGGCACTGCTGGAAGAAAAGAAACAGCTGCCGGACAATGGCGCAGCCCCCCCCGGTGACAACACAAAGGCAGATAAAACAGAGACGGTCACTGCACGCAATGACAAGAGCGGCGACAAAACGAACGAGACCGCCGAGAACAACAGCAAGAACGTCAAGCGCCTGATCACCATTGCCCTCGATCCCGGTCACGGCGGCGAAGACCCCGGCGCGGTGGGGCGACGTGGCAGCCATGAAAAAAATGTCGTGCTTGAGATTGCTCAGCGTCTGCGCCGGAAATTCGAGCAGGAACCGAACATGCGCGTGATGTTGACCCGCGATGGTGACTACTTTGTGCCGCTGCACGTGCGTGTGCAAAAAGCCCGCCGCGTGCAAGCCGACCTGTTCGTCTCGATTCACGCCGATGCCTTTGTGCGTCCGGATGCGCGCGGCTCGTCGGTGTTCGCCCTGTCCGAACGCGGCGCCAGCAGCACGGCGGCACGCTGGCTGGCTGACAAGGAAAACGCCGCCGACCTGATCGGCGGCATCAACATCAAAACACAAAACAAGCAGCTCGCCTCGGTGCTGCTCGATCTATCCACCACCGCGCAAATCAACGACAGTCTGAAGGTCGGCAAAGCGGTGCTGGGTGAACTGGCGCAGATCAATGACCTGCACAAGGCGCAAGTCGAGCAAGCTGGCTTCGCCGTGCTCAAGGCGCCCGACATCCCGTCCATCCTGATCGAGACCGCTTTCATCAGTAATCCGCAGGAAGAAGCGCGCCTGAACGACGACGCGTATCAGGAACAAATGGCCGACGCCATTCTCAACGGCATCAAGCGTTACTTCGCGAAGAATCCGCCGCTGGCGAAAGCGCGGTTGGCGCGCGTGGGATCGCGCGGCAGCGCGCGCTCCTGATGCACCGTCCCACTCTAATCGCCTGCTTTTTCTGCTTGCTCGGCGGCATTACGCTAGGCTGGAGCTTGCACGAGAGCGCAACAGGCCATCCAGATACCCAGCATGAGGTTGCAGCCGAAGCCGCGCTCGCCGATGAAGCATTGGAAGCCGATGCCGATGCCGTCGCCGTCGCCGTCGCGGATGATCCGGCCACCCGGCAAGCCATCGAGCGCGCCTTGTACAGTCAACCCGCATTGCTTGATGAAGCACTGGCCCACCTCAAACCGCACGACCCCAACCACATCAACATGTATCTGCTCGCTGTCGCGGGCGATGGCAGCCAGGAAGTTTTTCAGCGTGAAGTAAAGTTTGTCAAAAACCAGTTCGACCATGACTTTGGCACGCAAGGCCGCTCGGTCGCACTGATCAACAGCCGCAGCACCATCGACACCGCGCCAATGGCAACGCGCACCAGCCTGCACACAGCATTGCAAAAAATCGCTGAGCGCATGGACAAGGAACGTGACATCCTGTTCCTGTTTCTCACCAGCCACGGTTCGCGCGATCACCAGCTGACGCTCGATCAGAATGGCATGGAATTACCCAATCTGCGCGCCAAAGAACTGGCTGCCCTGCTCAAGGAAAGCGGCATCCGCTGGAAAGTGGTAGTGGTATCGGCCTGTTTCTCAGGTGGCTTCATCGATCCCATCAAGGATGCACGCACCTTGGTGATCACTGCCGCGCGCCATGATCGTACTTCGTTTGGCTGTGCCGACAAAAACGATTTCACGTATTTCGGCCGCGCCTTTTTCAAGGAAGCGTTGCCCGCCAGCAGCAGCTTTCCGGAAGCCTTCGACAAGGCCAAAGCCCTGATCAAAACCTGGGAAGAAAAAGATGCCGGCACAGACGGCAAACCCGACTACTCACAGCCGCAGATACACGCACCGACAGCGATCACTGAATATCTGCAACGCTGGCAGGCGCAAACCAGGGAGCACTCATATTGACCCACAGCGCAATCATTCGACAGCTCTCGGTCAATCAGGTGGAGTTGTACTATCAAGAACAGGGTCAGGGTACGCCGGTGGTATGCGTGCACGGCGCCATGTCGGATCTGCGTGCCTGGGAATTGCAACGTGATGCGATTGCCAACGAACATCGCTTCATTGCTCTGACGCAGCGTTATTTCGGCACCGCGCCGTGGGCTGATGATGGCGCGCAATTTTCGGTGGCGACCCACGCCGACGATCTGGCCGCCTTCATTTGCGGACTCGATTGCGGCCCGGTCGATCTGGTCGGCTGGTCGTACAGCGGTGCTGCGGTGTTACGGGTAGCACTGCATCACCCGCAGCTGGTGCGCCGCCTGTTCGTCTATGAACCGGGCCTGCTGTCCTGGGTCACCGACGCGGCGGCACTCGAACGCGCAAAACAGGATCGCAACGCCATGTTCGGTGCCGCCGCCGCGCCGGCCAAGGCAGGCGACGGTCTCAACGCCACCCGTTTGCTGGCAGAGGCGGTCAGCGCCACCCCCGGCTATCTCGACAGCGCGCCACCCCAGCTGCGCAGCATGCTGCTGGACAATGCGCGTACCGTGCCTTTACTCTATGGCGCACCACTGCCGCCGCCGATTACCAGCGCCGATCTGGCAACACTGCGCCTACCGGTCACACTCGCGCGTGGTGCATTGACGCGCCCGTTTTACGCGATTGCCACCGATGCGGCGAGTCGCTGCATTGGTGGCGCGCAACACATTGTCATGCCGGGTGTGGGGCATTTTGCGCCGTGGCAGGATGCTGCTGCGTTCAATGCCAGCTTGCTGCATTTTCTGGATGAGACGTAGGCTTATTCATCAATCAGGAATTTAGACAACACATCATTTGCCACCAACGTCCCTCACCCGGCGCTTTGCGCCACCCTCTCCCGGGGGAGAGGGGTTGGGGTGAGGGACGGTCGTGGCAAGAAAGACTGTTGTCCAAGTTACTGACTTATGAGTAAGGCACATTAAGGCGCAGCCAGAAAAGTTTCAATCACCGCAGCCAGTCGTTCCGGCTGATCGTGATGCAGCATGTGTCCGGCATCCTCGATCTTGTGCCGCTGCAAGTTGCGAAACGCAGACAGGCGTGCATCAAAAGCTGCGTCGTCTTCCTTGATCCAGCCGCGCATGAAGGAATCGGCCGCTTCGACCACCAACACCGGCGCTGTGATGGCGCGCCAGCAGGCGAGTGCTTCATCCAGCTGATACGCCACGGGGTTGGCGAGCTTGTGCGCGGGGTCAGCACGCAGCCGTGCACTGCCATCCGGCAATACCTCGGCCCAATGCTGCGCGAGAAACGCCGCCTTGTCAGCGGATAAACGTGGATTGTTTTTTTGCAGGCGTGCCGCGACTGCGGCCATATTTGCATAAGGCGCGAAAGACGGCGGCTGCCTGATCTGATCGAGCCAGTCGCGCAAACGCGCCGGTGCTTTCCCGGCCTCGCTATGCGGCAAACCAAACGCATCGAGCGACACCACATGCGACACCCGCTCGGGCCGAATGCCGGCGTAGTGACACACCAGGTTGCCACCCAGACTGTGACCGATCAATTTCACCGGCTGATCCGGCGCATAGTGCAACAACAAGGCCTCCAGATCGGCCAGATAATCGGGAATCCAGTAGCCCTGAGGCGTCCATTCCGACAAGCCGTAACCGCGCCAATCGGGGGCCAGCACCTGCCAGTCCTGCGTCAGCGCATCAACCAGAAACTGAAACGACGCCGACCCATCCATCCAGCCGTGCAGCATGAACAGCCTGGGCGCATCGGCATCGCCCCAGCAGCGCACGTGATATTGCAAGCCACGAATCGGCACAAAACGCGACACACTCGGTTTGATGACCATGAATTTTCTCTCCGACAAGTTTTGTGTAGTGTAGTGGCTATCAAGTCAATGAAGGCAAGCGAAGTGAGTCAAACAAAGGTGGTCAAACGAAGTAGCCAAATGATGACACCCGGCTGAAGTGCGACTATGCTGGATCAAACGTCAACACAGGGAAGGATCATGCGACCTATTTCGACCCATCACGACACCATCGCTGGGCAGATGCTGCGCCAGCCTGCCGGATTCTTGCTCTGCCTCTTGCTGGCAGGCTGTGCCACTGAGCGCACACCCGGCAGCAGTACACAAACCCGTGTTACTCCGCCCGCAGCCGCCGCACCAACCGTTGCTACCGAAACGCCCACGGCTGTCGTTCCTGCCCCAGCGGCAGCGTCAACTGAAATGCCAGCTACCGTTCCAACCCCATCACCGACGCCCGCACCAACTGCAACTCTGCCAGCAGCCCCCGCCAAACCCACGCCACCGGGCAGCCGGCAAGTTACCAAGGCAACCCCGCCGAGCGTGACACCGGCCGCGACACCGGTCACCACACCAAAACCCGCCGGCCCGCCGCCAATGGATCTGAAGGCCCTGGAACAACAACTGCGTGAAACCAAAGCCATCGGCCTGATGACCAAGCTGACCCTGAAGAATCAAATTGACGATCTGCTGGAGCAATTCCGCGACTATTACGACGGCCGTCTGAAAGCGACGCTCACTGATCTGCGCCAGCCATTTGACCGCCTGGTCATGAAAGTCCTCACGCTGCTGCAAGATGCCGATGCCGCATTGGCAAGATCCATTTCCGCCTCACGCGAAGCGTTATGGGCGATCCTGGCCGACCCGGTTAAATTCAAAACCATCACTTGATTCAGGAGAACACTGTGAACACAGCTATCAAGACACGCCGCTCAGCTACCCTCATCGCCGTCGGCATCATTCTGGCCTGCGCCGCCCCCGCATTTGCCGCAGAAGACCCGGCGCTCAACAAGGACCTGACCTCCGTCATCGCGCTGCTGGGTAAGCCCTGCGGCCAGGTGGTCAGCGCGATCAAGAAAGGCGACAACGACCACATCGCCACCTGCTCCGATGGCAACCGCTATCGCGTCTATATGAGTACGCAAGAGCGCGTCGTGGCGGAGAAACAGTAGCTACTGAAAAAATTCGGGAAAAATTGCCGTCGTTCCTGCGCTAACCAGCGACTTGGCGCGGCCATATGCGCCTAGTCGATTGGCTACGCAGAGCGCAGCAGGAACCCAGCGTCTGGGCGGTGTTTCAATGCGTTGCATAGCCAGCCGACTAGGCACGATAACGCCCGTGCCAAGTCGTTGGTTAAGCTACTGGGTTCCTGCCTGCGCAGGAACGACGAATAAGTCCGCCCCTTGATCTGCGTTTATTTTTTCCGAGGGAAAAACTTCTGACCCACTTTCCATGCCACCCCCAGCAGGATC
>JGI1358J11329_10004292_pt1 | contig 10334 bp, 9 predicted proteins | sample Subgroupgradi54m_FD_11329 | JGI IMG/M metagenome (IMG submission 11329)
TTAATAATTATAGGAATCTTTAGTTCATTTAAAAAAGAGTAGTGAGATCGCGGAGTGATTGTTTTTTTTGCACATCGTCGAGAGATGTGATGTGCAAAAGACGTTTCACATTTAATTGGCGGAGAATCGTGGGATCATTGCAATTTTTTATTTTTTCGATATACTGACTCGGTAAGCAATCAGCTATTTTTAGTAGTTTTGAAATGCGTTTTCGGTGTATGTTTAATTTGCCGGCCGCGGAGAGGTACGTTTCATTCGGGTTGGCATTTATATAAGCTTTTACCTCAAGAGCTTCGTGTATTACATTAATGGGAATAGTGGGTTCATTGGTGGGTCTCTGAGGCAATGGAAAGTCAAGTGAGGCCTCAAGTTTGCCATAGCGTCTTCGGTGAAATGCTATAACTAATTGAATTCGTTGGGGTTGGCAGACTCGACTTTTGTCCATCAATAGACCCCATATGTTGTTTTGAGCGTATAAAGTCTCCCAACCATTTATGTTCTCAACGACTTGCAGAGGTTCGAACCGATTATGGAGGCTTTTTATTTCTGGAGCAAGTCCTAAAAGGAATGCTTTATTATTCTCGACGGGGATGTCGAGTATTTGATCTTGAAGTCTGAGGTTCGAACTTAACTCTGCGGTGATGCTTTGTTTGACTTGCCAATCGCCTTCCTGAAACCGTTTCTTAGCTGATTCCGCGAAATCAAAGGCCTTTTCGGCTTCATCAATCCAATTAGAGCGGGGCGTATTTTTTAGAGCCGATTCCCAGCGTTCTTTTTCTTTTATGAGTTCATTTCTTTTGGATGAGTATTCTTCCGTGGTGATTTCTTCACTTACGCGCAAACTTAAAAGATTGTCTAATCTTTTTTTGACCGATTCCAGATTTTTATAGATCAAATTCTTACTGTTGTTTGATTCCTTGTCATCTGTCTCGCTTTCTGCCCTTAGTTGCTTGATTACCCATTGATGAAAGGGGAGAGGTATAGAAATTTTGTCTAAGAGATCAAGAATCTGTTGGTCTAATGCATCGTTACGAACAAGCTGTTGAGAACAATCACGTTTGATGCGTTTAGTACAATGGTAGTAGGTATAATGATGAACATTGCCGTTCTTTTGTTGTTTTGTTTTATGCTCTGAGGTTATGGCCGCCCCACATTCTCCGCAACGGATAAGGCCTCTAAAAGCAAACCCGTCCCGTTTATTTAATTGCTTGACTCTGCCGTCTATGATGTCTTGGGCGAGATCGAATTCCTCTTTGGAGATCATAGGTTCATGAACCCCTTTATATCTTTTTCCTTGCCAATCAAATTCACCGTAGTAAAACGGATTACGTAGCATTCTATAAAAGCTGCTACGCCCGAATTCATTCCCAGATCTAGTCCTAAGCCCGAGCTTAAAAGATCGTTCATAAATTTGTTCGACCGAACATTTTTCTTCCAATAAAACATTCCAAATTTTTTTCATAATTGGAAAGAAATAAGGATCCGAATAAATTGGAGGGAGATCAGGCAGATTGTGTTTGTTGTTTGAATAGCCAATCGGAGGCTTATGGGGAAGCCATCCTTTATCCGCTTTAGCTCGTTGGCCGCGTTTAGTGTTTAGACTTAGATCCAAAATGAATTGATTAGCCATCCCAAATTCAACACTCATCATCAAGACGTTATCCGTAGGGAAATATCCCTTTTGAAAAGTCTGAATGTGCTGAAGAACGCCTTGCTGAAGCATCCATGTGATATTCCCACCATCAACCGGATTACGCGCTAAACGGTCTAATTTCCAGCAAAGAATGCCATTTGCTTTCCCCTCATGGATATCCTGAAGCATCTGGTTAAAAACAATTCTTCCTGGTGCTTTAGCGGATTTTTCTTCGGTTAGAATATCAATAATCCGTAGATTATAATCCTGGGCTAACTTTCTAAGCTCTTCGATTTGAGAGGGAACAGAGGCCACCTGCTTATCTTCATTTTCTGAGGACTTACGGGCATATAAGAAATATTTACTGGCTGTTTGTTGGGGTGTCATTTTTCGATTCGTTTAAGAAGTTTTAATAGTTCAGACTTTTTGTAAAGCCGGTAATTATTCATCGGATGACGATGGGGCTTTAGCTTGCCTTGATTGTCCCAATTCCTTAATGTTTGGGATGTTACTTTGAGAAATTTTGCAGCTTCCTGAATACGTAATAATTCAGACATGATCGCCTCCTAACCTTATAAAACATTATAATCATATTTCTCTATTTTGAAAGAGTAATTTTGCCTCTTCTGGTGTTATCCCCATACTCCTAAAACACGTATCATATTTGTGGCTTTGCCGGCAGCTGGCGTAGGTTAGACTGTAACAATGTCTACAACCAAAATACTTTTGATCGCCTAAGTATAAAACACCCACACGGCGGTTACAGGGGCGATCATTTATGATCAAAGTACAAATAAACCACCATCTGCGTCCTCCAAAGTGACACGGCGTGGCAACGAGAGGAATTTTATAATCAAGACGACATCTTTCGTCTAATAAGAGATCTCTATAGACGTATGCTAACCGTATATATTCTTCCCCCGGGATAGTGGATATCCAGAAGTTAATACCGCCTAAGTTTTTTCTGTTAGAATACCAATCCAATTCGCCATAATGAACCCCCGCATCAAAGTAATGATGCTTTTTAAAGAACTTGGTTGAGATTGGTTTACATTGTTCTGTTGTATATCGGTAAACGGATGGCCAACGACCCATGGTAGTGCCTCCTTTTTTCCTAAATCATTTGTTTTATTAATTTTTGTTAATGCTCATTTGTTTTTTTCTGATACTGCAACTACATTTCCGTTAAATAATTTTTTGATATGGTGTATTTTTTTAAGGCTTTCATCATCAATATCTTGAATTCTTTGGATCTCTTCGAGCTTGTAAATAACGCCATCTTCAAAATGGACGCAATTGTCCTTAATTACAAAATCTAATCCGAGTTTTTTGGAGAGAATTTTTTCGGCATTTTCTGGGACGTTTGGGACGGTATCAGCGCTATTCCTTTGCAAAGATGATGTAGTAGTATTGACTACAACCTCTTTTCGCGCGTGAGTCTCATTAAGCCGTCCCAAGTGTCCTAAGATATTCTTTTGTATGACCATTGGTTTAGGTTTTTCTGCGGGTTTAATACTCATTGGAGATTTATTCCTCTTATGGGAAGACATCACATTTTTTCTACCAATGTGTTTTTCTTTAATGCCTACAAGTGCATGTATTTTTTGGCGGTGGCCATGACCCAGATCACCAGGATAAAGCACACACCCAAATTCTCCCTTAGGAGTAACAAAAAGGTGTTGGCCTTTTTGATCTCTGCCTTCTTCAGCGCATGCTGGACACTGGGCAATAATTTTCCCCCCATAGTATTTAACTTTTGAGAGTTGATTGATGTCCAACATTTTTATTTAAGCCCAACTCTTCGGTATCCTTTATTATCTTTTCCATCTCGGTAAATAGAGCCGGATTTGGGAGACGAAAATAACTCCAACATATATTTTTCTAATTCTTTTGGAATAACAGTTGGAGGTTTAGGATTCCATTGCTTGTTGGCGCAATAATCGGAATATGTATCAATTATTTCTTGGGTGGTGAGATTAGAGGATTCATTTTTGATTATTCGGTCATTAAGAAAATGTCGGATACTGTCACTTTCCGATAACAGCGCATCCACAGTAGCTTTTTGCTTTTCTTCAAGATATATGTCTCCGTATTGATCGAGATCTTCAAAAAGCATGGCAAGACCGTGTAGCGCCCAATTAAGAATGCCGGGGCCTTCTTCTTTGATAAGCAAATCTGCAAAATTAGGTATTTTTTTATTTGGAGGAGGGCATTCAAATCTGACAATTAATAGACGACGTTGCCAAGCCCCCGCGTCATAATACAAACGTACTTGGAGTCGGGAATTGGATGTGATCACAATACAAAAATCACCTTGGAATTGAAAATTTCCAATTCCTCCTTTTTTTTCGGCATCAAACCAATCACCACCCACCAGTCCTTTGATAACGTAGGCGCCCTTTTCGGAGAGAAAATTACCCGGGACATCGACCCCAACTAGAAGGGTTCTCTTTAAATAACGATATAACTCAAATCGTTCACTAAGATGTTTTGTACGTAGTTCAGTAAAATTTGCTTTACCTACAAGATGCTGAATGATTAAAGCTAATTGTGATTTACCTCGACCAGCTTCTCCATCAAGAATGAGAAATCTTTGGATCAGATTTTTGCCAAACAAACAAAGCCCAGCATATTTTTGTAGGAGTTTTGCGTCAGCATCACTGACAGCGGGCAGAAGTAATTCATTAAGAAATCTGGAGCATTTAGCGTCCCTATCATAATGGATTGGGCTTTGGTTTCTTGAGCAGAATTCCGGTGAAAAACTGACTAAATCTGCTTCATTAGAGTCGTTAAAGATGATGATCCCGTTTGCCAGGTGGACAAATTTTTTGTTTTCTTTATTAAAAGCATTTGATTGCTCGCTGATACCTTTTAATTGGGCAACGATATTGTTGAGGCAGGAGTTATGTCGTCGCAATTCGAGTGATGGGAGATTCTGTTCGCGTGAAATTGCTAACATCCGTGATGAAATTGCTTGTTTAATTTGATCAATAGAGATGGTTGTACGTAAACCAGTTTTATGGTCGTAAATATAGAAAGTCTTTTCATCAGGTTCGAAAAGCAGAATATTTTCGTGGTTGTACAAACCTGCCCAAAAGGCTTCATTAATAGCGTAAACATTTCCGTTTTTGTCCTGATAATACGGTTGTCCATATAGTTTGATAAGTTCTCCGAGACTATTATTAGGTTCTGTAGAATAAGATGCTTCATGGTAAGGAACGTTTTGTATTAATTCTTCAAATTGAGATTTTTGCCCTCCGGCTTCCATCCAATCAGAGAAATCCTTAACTGTAGTGCTATTTATGTCTGGTAGTTCAATTATTTTCACTCTGATTCCGGCATTGGCCAATTCATTAGCGACTTCAATGGCATGTTTACGCCCCACCTCGTCTTTGTCGGCCACAATAAGCACTTCTTTGCAATCAACGAGTGTTTGAGTGTAGTGAGGCCTCCATTTTCCTGCACCCATAGGGCACGTTGTTGAGACGATATCCCACGTTGCAGCATTCTCGGCATCCTTTTCACCCTCAAAAATAAAAATAGGGAGTCCATTTTTAATAGCATCCATTACTTCGGGTAGATGGAATAGGATTGGTTGTTTAGCTTCCAGCCAAACAGCACTGGGTGAAGGAGGGGTATCTTTATCATTTGAGCAGTTTCTAATTTGAGTAAAACTCTCTAATGGTATTTTTTGTTCGTACCATCCTTTGCTGAGCCCGAGAGCCCAAAAAAGGCCATGGGGTCGCCTTTGAAAGAAACCTTTAGGTTCTGTACGTACGACCTGAAAAATTAGATTGCCTTGATCATCCTTGTAATCGTATTGTTTAACTATTTTTTTCTCGTTCATTTTGCATCTCCTTTTGGTTAAGTACTAGTTTGTAAAATCTGATTAAATGTGTAGCCAATTCAGTGGCTTCGGCGATTGATAAATCAATACCATACGTTGAGCAGTAAATTGTTTTAAATTCACGAATGGCTTCTTGTGAAAGCATAAACAAATTTTTTAAAATATTTTTGTAATGAAGAAGGGATGTTTCCCTCTCGCCTGCAATACGAGCTTAGCAGAGAGATTTGGAGGTAATACTAGATTGGGTATAGAAAGGAAATTTGGGACAACTCGGGGGTATTTAGGGGGGCTATTTCTTGGTAATTTTTAAGCGTGGAATGCCAAATTTATCAAATTCGACTTTTGTAACAGGGTTTCTAAAGAAAATGGTGTCTTTTGAGACAATAAAGAATATCTTTCTAAGATCTTTTTTGAATCCTAAATTCTCAATGATTTTGTGAAAATCTTTTCCGATACTTTTACCTATAGATTCTTGAATTTTTGATTTTTTGATCGTTTTATTCGGATTTTCCATTAAATAGCTAAAAACTTTGAAATTTTCACTGTCATATTGTGGTTTTGCTAAAACTTTGTTATTGAGTTTGATTTCCTTTGAAAGCGGGAAGCTGATTTTGTATAAGATTTGATTGTTAGATGCTTTAGGGGAGGGAGACATTTTCTGAGAATCTGAAATGTTTTCTTTTCGAGTGGATTGCTTTTGGATAAATTTTTTAATTTGTGAATCAAATTTTATAAAGTTATCAACATTCAAAGTTGCTCTGATTGTGTAAGTAGGGTTTATGTCAGGGTCGCCTGTATTAGTGTAATCACTTAAAACGGATTGGTCATGTAGGAACTCTAAGCATTCGGCATGGTTTCGATCAGTATAAACCCAAAGTTCTGTTGAGTTTCTTTTTTGGAAGCTTTCGTTAATTGCGCCTGAGAGTTCCGATAACTTGTTAATAGTTTTTGGGGGTAGATTTTGAAGCTTACGCTTTATTCTGAGGAGATATGCGGAGTACCAGTTTTGCAAGTCCTGAAGAATTGTTATTGTGAAATCAGATTTCTTCTTTGATGTTAAAGATGAGCGGGAAACAGTTCTAATAACCCACTCCTTACATTCGAGGTCATACAGAATATTTGATAGTTCCGTTTTTGGGATTGTATTTAATTTATTTTCAGAATTTATGTTTAATTCGATGGTTGAAGAATTGGGGTCTCGCTTTTGAGACTTTAGAATGGCCTGAATGACAAGTTTACGGTTTTTGAGAGAGCCCATTTAGATAAAATTTCTATGTGACTTATATAGTTTTACAGGGAATTATTTTATCTGTTGTAACCAAAATCACGAGCGATTATAATCTTTTATAGCCTTATTGTAAACAATGGGGGGAGATGAAGAAAATTTATAAAATATAGCTGAATTTTTTAGGAACACGCTTTTCCTAATAAAAAACCAACGTCTAAGAGGAAAGGACTGTGTCCCGACGCACTTCGGTGCGCTCGGGGCAGGCGGTCTTTCGCTTTTACTTAGACGTTGGGCGTTAGACTTAAAAATGCTTGCCCCTTTTTTATTTCTTGGGGCAGAATACAGGAGGGAGACATGGCAATTGCCATAAGTATTCTTTTGTTAGAAGACGATCCTAATGGGGTTAAAATAATTGAAGTCCTAGGTGGGGATGATAAGGCTTTTATTATTCCCCGTCCTAGGTTAAAGGCCATCAAAGATCGGCCAGAAGTAACGAGTCCGGCGATATATTTTCTGTTCGGCGAAGGAGAAGACTCCGCCCGCAAGAAGGTATACATTGGGGAATCAGAAACGTTTTATTCACGTCTGGAGAATCATGACGGTAATAAATATTTTTGGAATATTGCTGTTGTTTTTACCGGGGGGTTAAATAGGGCACATGTTAAATACTTAGAAAATAAAGCTGTCCAATTTGCAAAAAAGGCTAGCCGATATGAGATAGTTAACCAAATAGAACCATTGATCAACAAGTTATCGGATTTTGATAAAACCAGAGTAGAAACATCTTTTAAAAGAATTGAAATTGTTTTGTGTCTTTTTGGATTTCCATTATTTGAAACAGCCCCGACAAAGGAAGATGCGAAAGAGTTGCTCATTCTTAAGATGGAATTTGCCTTAGCTAAAGGGGCATTGTTGGAATCCGGTGAATTTATTGTTTTCAGGGATTCCACAGCGAGAATCAAAGAAGTCGCGAGTTTTCAGGGCACAGGTGGGGCCGCGGTAAGAAAAAAATTGGAGGCAGAGGGGGTATTAAAAAGATTGGATGAAGAAAAATTTATATTCATAAAAGATCATATATTCTCGAGTCCAAGCGCAGCAGCAAATGCCGTTGCGGGGAGCTCGAATAATGGCTGGATTGTCTGGAAAACACAGGATGGGACTACGTTGAGCGAGATCAAGAGAAAATAGTTTCGATCAGATTATGAAGTAGTTGTGACCCAAAGATGTAGGCTGTAAAGGCCTGATTGGTACAAAATTGGCACATCAGTCGCCCTCGCCAGAAGAAATCCCTTGCGAATCAACCAGTTGCGTTATGTAAAATTGAAAAGTTGCTATAGTATTGAATTCTTCACTGAGGGCGATTATAATCTTTTACAATCTTTTTGTAAAGTATCAGGGTTTTATGAATTGAAAGAAGGGCAGCAATGTTCGAACAAACCTTTAAGAATATCGACGACATCCTCCACAAAGATGCTGGTTGCTCAAGTGAGTTGGATTATGTGGAGCAGACCTCATGGGTTCTTTTCCTGAAATATCTGGATGACCTTGAGAAGGATAAGAAGACCGCGGCTAAACTGGCGGGCAAGACGTATACAAATATTATAGGCCCAGAATATCGTTGGGACGTTTGGGCAACGCCTAAGGACAAAGACGGTAAACTGGATCACCACAAAGCCTTGACCGGCGATGACCTCAAAGATTTTGTTGATCACAAATTGTTTCCTTATTTAAAAAAATTTAAAACCAACGCTCAAAGCCCGGACACCATTGAATACAAAATCGGCGAAATTTTTAGTGAGTTAAAAAACAAAATTCAAAGTGGTTATAACCTCCGCGAGGTCATCAATCTTGTTGATCAATTACGATTCCGTTCCCATGTTGAAAAGCATGAGATGTCGCACTTGTATGAAGACAAGATCAAGAACATGGGCAACGCGGGTAGAAACGGCGGCGAATATTATACGCCTCGTCCGCTTATTAAAACGATTGTCAAAGTGGTCGCGCCTGAAATTGGGAACAAAATCTATGACGGTGCAGTTGGTTCAGCGGGGTTCTTGTGCGAAGCATTTGAATATCTAAAATCCCAAAAGAATTTGACAACGAAAGATGCCCAGACGCTCCAGAAAAATACTTTTTACGGCAAGGAAAAGAAATCGCTCGCCTACATTATCGGCACGATGAACATGATCTTGCATGGGATCGAAGCCCCCAATATCGTGCATACCAATACGCTGGCTGAAAATCTCGCCGATATTCAAGAAAAAGATCGATACGATATTGTCCTTGCCAATCCGCCCTTCGGCGGTAAAGAGCGTAAAGAAGTTCAGCAGAATTTTCCTATCAAAACCGGCGAGACCGCCTTTTTGTTTTTACAGCACTTCATCAAGATTTTGAAAGCGGGAGGCCGAGGCGGTGTCGTCATCAAAAACACATTCCTATCTAATACCGATAATGCCTCGGTCAGTTTGCGCAAATTGCTTCTGGAAAGCTGTAATCTTCATACGGTGCTTGATTTGCCCGGTGGCACATTCACCGGCGCGGGCGTTAAGACCGTTGTACTTTTCTTTGAGAAAGGCTCACCGACAAAGAAGGTCTGGTTTTATCAATTGAACCTTGACCGCAACCTCGGCAAGACCAATCCGCTTAATGAAAATGATTTAGCTGATTTCGTGAAATTGCAGAAAACCAAAGCGGATTCTGAGAACTCATGGACGGTGAATGTGGCGGATGTGGATAAAACCACGTTTGATTTGTCAGTAAAGAATCCCAACAAAAAAGATTTGTCGGATTTTCGTAGTCCACAAAAAGTATTGAAAGAAATAAAGGATTTGAATGAAAGAAGTTTCCATATTTTTAAGACTCTCACAGAGCTGGAGAGTGTTTTTGATGATCCATATAGTAAGTGGGAAGTGAAAAAAATTGGTCAAGTTTGTGAGGTTATTGCTGGGCAATCTCCTGAAGGAAAATATTATAATAAAGCAGGGAAAGGGCTGCCATTTTATCAAGGGAAAAAGGAATTTACAGATAGATTTATTGGCAAGCCAACAACCTGGACGACAAATATTACAAAAGAAGCTCGGCAAGGGGATATATTGATGTCTGTTAGAGCTCCTGTAGGGCCTGTAAACTTTGCGACAGAAAGAATATGTATAGGCCGTGGTTTAGCGGCGATAAGACCGTCTAAATTGATCAATAAGGATTTTTTGTTTAACTTTCTTTTAAAACATCAAAACAAGATTGTTGGTAATACTGGAGCTGTTTTCAATTCAATAAATAAAACACAAATCGAAAATATTTTAATTCCAGTACCACCACTTGCTGAACAGCATTCCATTGTTGAAAAAATAAATTCTCTTTTCATTAAAATTGAGGAACTAGAAAATATTTACCATCAAAAGATAAGTGGTTTAACTGAATTTAAAGAAAGCATGTTACAAAAGGCATTTAACGGCGAAATTGTGGGAGCGCGATCATGAACGAAGCCGAAACCAGAGCGGAATTGATTGACCCGAAGCTGAAAGAATGCGGCTGGGGCGTGGTCGAAGGTTCCAAAGTCTTGCGGGAATACCATATCACCGCCGGGAAAATCCAGACTGGCGGCGGTCGAGCCAAGCCACTTATTGCCG
>JGI1358J11329_10004295_pt1 | contig 10331 bp, 6 predicted proteins | sample Subgroupgradi54m_FD_11329 | JGI IMG/M metagenome (IMG submission 11329)
GAATGCTACATCGGCCGGACCATTGATGCGAAACGGCGCCAGCGCGAACACCTGCGGGGAAGGGACGCGATCACAGGCGGATGGGTGTCGAGACTGGGGGAGGACGCAAAACCGGATTTCCTCACACTGGAAACCATAGAAGCGGGTTTCGAAGCCGGCCGACGCGGGATGGATGTCGAATGGGCATGGAAATACGCAACGCGGCTCTGCGGGTGGACAGTCATCGGAATGCCTGATGATTTGTCGAGAGCGTGGCCTTCCACGGTAGAGGCGGCATGGAGGAGAGCCCATCAATGGCGATCTACCATGCGAGCATGAAAATCATCTCACGCAGCGCCAGCCGGTCATCGGTCGCCGCTGCCGCGTATCGCGCTGGCGTCACCCTGCATGACCAGCGCGATGGCCGGACCCACGACTACAGCCGCAAAAGCAGTGTCACGCACTCCGAAATCATGGCGCCAGAGGGCGCACCCGAGTGGGTGCAGGACCGTCAATCCCTCTGGAATGCGGTGGAAACAGTCGAAAAGCGGAAGGATAGCCAGCTTGCACGGGAACTTGAGGTGGCGCTGCCGCGTGAGTTGGCCCACGACCAGCGTGTCGAACTGGTGCGCGGCTTCCTCAAAGCCAAATGCGTGGACCATGGCATGGTCGCCGACTTCTCGATCCATGAGCCGAAGGCACGGGACGGGGAGGAGCAACCGCACGCCCACATCATGCTCACCATGCGCCGAATCGACGGCACCGCCTTCGGCAAGAAGGCTACGGAGTGGAACCCCGAGTTCGGCAAGAAGGATGGCCGCGTCTTCGTCGCGGACACCTCGCCGCTGATGAACCTTCGGGAAGCCTGGGCCGAACACTGCAATGCGGCACTGGAGCGCGCTGGCCTGGGGGAACGGGTAGACCATAGGTCGCTCCGCGATCAGCGCGCCGAAGCCCTGGCGATCACCAACGACAACACCCTGCCAGAGCCCGAGCGGCGGCTGGCCGAGGTCAAGGCGCTTGAACTGGATCGAGCGCCAGAGCCGAAGATCGGCGCCGTCGCCGCCGCCATGGACCGCCAGGGCCGCGGCGAGGAAGCGCATGCGCTCCGCGAGGCACTGGTTGTACGCCAGGAACGGAAGCAGCTCCGCGACCTGGCGCACGAACTACGCCAGGTCGTTGACCAGGCCGCCAAGGCCATTGAGGCCGGACGGGAGCAGTTAGACACCCTGTGGAAGCGCGCGGAAAGGGCCTTCGGCCGGTATCGCGAGGATATCCGCCGCCGCGAACTGATCGGGGAGCCGGCTCCCAGGCCGGAACCGAAGCCGCAACCGGCCGTGACAAGTCACGCGGGTTCGCCGCCGATCGCCGCGACCACCATGCAGAGGCCCCGACAGGATGACCCGTTGCAGAGCTATCGGGAGGCCCTGGACCGGGCGGGGAACCCGTATGACCGGCAGATCGCCACGGCCCGCCTGGACGTGGCCAAGGAATACCACGCCGCCAGCAAGAACCCGCGCCACCACTCGGCTGCGATCATTCAGGAGGCCGACCGGCGGCTGTTGGTGGCGCTGGTCTCGCCGCAAGTCGACGCGACCGCCGGGCGGCGCGCTGACAATTCCAAGCCGAAACACAGAAATTATGAAGAACTGAAGACTATTGTAGACTCTGAAGTAAAAACAATCGCTCTGTCAATTAAGAAATATTCCGAAGAGCGCCTTTATGAGGCCGCTGAACTTAAAGATAAAGCAGCGGGAAAGATGGTGTTTCTTGATGACAACAAGCCGAAATATCCGACTGGCCTTTTTGCTATATTTAAGCGTGCGGCATACGAACAGGAATTGAAGGAGTGGGAGGCTGAAAGGAAGCGTGTTCGCGACATCTATTTTGACGCCAAAAAAGAATATGAAAAATTGGATAAGTTTAAATGGCACTACGTGGCAAAAGCCAGCGATCACCTTAGAAATTCTAATCCTGATTTAATGAAAGAATTTGATCTGGCGAAGCATACATTTGACGAACAGGAACGGCCTGTGCGCGAGGCGGTGAAACAGTTTCAGTCTGTTGCCGGACTTCGCGAAGTCCGAGCATACGGCTACAACGACCATGGAGAGCACTGGCACAGACTGCCAGATGACTTGAAGCGCTCTATTGAGACGTTCAACGCCACGCCGAAGGACCAGCGCGCGGCCATTCTGGAGGCCATGACCCAGCGGCTGAAACGTGATCCGCAAGCCCTGAAGGCGATACAACACCAACTCGAGCAATCAAGAGGACAGGGAATTGAGATGGTCCGAAGTTGATAGCTTTAAACGGAGTGGTTCTCTGACAAGCAGAACAGAAATTTGTATGTAAATATAGGCAAGTATATCTTGCCTATATTTTTAATATCCAGGCATGCTTTATCTGCATTTGACATACTGCCTAACAATTCCCGGAACATTGGTCAATCATGTCTACCTATATTCTCAGATCGGAATGCCGCTGCCTTGATCGCAGGCGCGGGCTGATAGTCTTTAAGTGATTGCCTCTAGAACCGCCTAGGAAGGCCGTAGAGGGGGCATCTGACGCTTTGGCTACGCTACCACTGCTAGGCCCCTTCTTGCCACCTCACGGGCTCTCAGAGCGGCAGGAAAGCCTATCCTCAAATCCACCTCGGCGTTCGATCGTTCAGCCTCCCGGTTAACACTTAATGGTTGTTAAGCATTTTTTTTTCAGTTGAAAAATTTTATCCACATTATCAACAAAGAAAAGTAGCAAAAGAAAAAAACTACAACCTAAGGGTAGGTAAATTTGTGGGTGGTGAAAAAGGGCGGTAAAGTCTGAGTCTTATATGCTGTGGATAAAAATGCAGGACACCAGATTTTAAGCCGAACTCGCTTGACCGATGTGTGGGTCTAGGCCCACCATATGGTGGGCCTAGACCCACACATCGGGGGAACGTCATGTCCGCGAAACCGCCACTTATTCACAGGGGGATTGAGGCCGGCCCTGCCCACCTTGTCCCTGACGGCGAGTCAGAAGGGCCGCAAGTAGTAGTGGTCGTTCCGAAGAAGCGTATTGTAAGTATAGATCCTGGTGAAGGGTGGATTATCGCTTGGCAGGAGGCATTCAAGATGATATGCAAAGAAAAAAGTCTTAATTTGACTGATTATCGTGTTCTTTCGTACTTGCAGGCTATGCTTGATTTTGACAATTGGATTAGGTTATCTCACGGAGAGATTGGCGAATACATTAGCGTTGACCGTGCAGATGTTTCGCGGAGTATGAAGAAGCTGTTGACACTTGGTCTTGTTCTTGCTGGACCGACCGTCAAAAAAATCAACACCTACAGGCTGAGTCCTGTCGTCGGCTTCAAAGGGTCTCAGGCTGAGGCGATCAAGCAACGCAGGGCCGCGTTGCGACTCATCAAGGGCGGGAAGGCTCCGACCGAAGAAGACGCCGAACATAGCCGCGCTCAGACGACTGACGAAATACCAGACTGAGGAACCACCCTGGAACCTTGAGGAGGGTACGACATGGGTAAATCAAGTCTATATGATAAAGATTTCTACGCTTGGGCAAATGAACAGGCTGCTTTTTTGCGTTCTGGCCAATTGTCAGCCGCAGATATCGAGCACATCGCCGAGGAAATCGAAAGCATGGGCAAGACCGAGAAGCGCGAATTGGTCAGCCGGCTTTCTGTACTATTACAGCATCTTCTGAAATGGCGGTTCCAGCCGGAACGGCGCGGTAGAAGCTGGAAAGCGACGGTCACTGTCCAGCGCCATGCTTTGACACGGCATCTCAAGGACAATCCAAGCCTCAAGTCCGGCCTGGACGAGTTCATTGCAGACGCCTACAGCGATGCCGTTCAGTTGGCCATCGGCGAAACCGACCTTCCCGAGCCGACCTTCCCGCCCGAATGTCCCTGGTCATTTGAACAAATCATGGATGCCGACTTCTGGCCGGACCATCACTAAACTTCATCGGCCGGCGCCGTCTGTTTAACGGCAAGGTCGAACACCTCGCGATCAACCGGCCGCGACAGGTAACGGTCCAGCAGGGCCATGAGCTTCTGCTTAGCCGCAACCGAAGAAGTCGCCGAACAAAATCTAGAAAGTGCTAGCTTGGCAGATGTGCTTTTGGATGAAACACCGAAGTGAAATATCAACAGATTAGGTGCAGTATGGGAAAGTCAAGTTTATATGACAAAGATTTCTACGCTTGGGCAAATGAACAGGCGGCGTTGCTGCGTTCAGGTAAATTGTCAGACGCCGACATCGAGCACATCGCCGAGGAAATCGAGAGCATGGGTAAGACCGAAAAGCGCGAACTCTTTAGCCGTCTTAAGGTCCTGCTCATGCATCTGCTGAAATGGCAGTTCCAGCCGGTCGGTCGGTCGGTTTCGTGGCAGCTGACGATCAAGGAACAGCGTAGAGAGGTTGCCCGCCATCTCGCCGACAACCCCAGCCTCAAGGCCCGCCTCTCCGAGACGATGGCTGACGCCTATGGCGATGCTATCATTGCTGCCGCCCGCGAAACGTCGATGCCGGAAGAGGTCTTCCCCACCTCCTGCCCGTGGTCGTTCGAGCAAATCATAGATGTGGCTTTCTGGCCGGATCATCACTGAACTTCATCGGCCGGCGCCGTCGGCTTGGCGGCAAGGTCGAACACCTCACGATCCACCGGCCGCGACAGGTAGCGATCCAACAAGGCCATGAGCCGCTGTTTGGCAGCCGGGTTCTTCTCAGCCTCTGCTAGAACCGCTGCACCCACCAGAACCTTCCGCCGACTATCGGCCTTGTGAAGGCGTTCCTTCTGCCGCACTTGAATCGCCTGCATCTGAGCCTCAAGAGCCTTCTTGCGCGCCTCCAACTCGGCCAGCTTCTCCGCCTCTGTCTTCTTCGCCACGGTGCCACCTCCGCTAGGGTCCAGGGACGCGCAGCGGTCCATGGTGGGGGACGCGCGTCGCGCGGGGGCGATGCCCCCAGGAAGAACGGGCATGTCGGCGCAGCCGACATATAAGCGCGCACTTCGTGTTTTCTTTCCGGTTGTTTTGGCATAGAATGCCTGATCGCACAAGGCTATCTGGCATGTACCACAGACGCTTCACCGACGAACGAGAACAGACCATCTACGCCCTGGTAAGCCGGGGCTCTCTGGAATGCTACATCGGCCGGACCATTGATGCGAAACGGCGCCAGCGCGAACACCTGCGGGGAAGGGACGCGATCACAGGCGGATGGGTGTCGAGACTGGGGGAGGACGCAAAACCGGATTTCCTCACACTGGAAACCATAGAAGCGGGTTTCGAAGCCGGCCGACGCGGGATGGATGTCGAATGGGCATGGAAATACGCAACGCGGCTCTGCGGGTGGACAGTCATCGGAATGCCTGATGATTTGTCGAGAGCGTGGCCTTCCACGGTAGAGGCGGCATGGAGGAGAGCCCATCAATGGCGATCTACCATGCGAGCATGAAAATCATCTCACGCAGCGCCAGCCGGTCATCGGTCGCCGCTGCCGCGTATCGCGCTGGCGTCACCCTGCATGACCAGCGCGATGGCCGGACCCACGACTACAGCCGCAAAAGCAGTGTCACGCACTCCGAAATCATGGCGCCAGAGGGCGCACCCGAGTGGGTGCAGGACCGTCAATCCCTCTGGAATGCGGTGGAAACAGTCGAAAAGCGGAAGGATAGCCAGCTTGCACGGGAACTTGAGGTGGCGCTGCCGCGTGAGTTGGCCCACGACCAGCGTGTCGAACTGGTGCGCGGCTTCCTCAAAGCCAAATGCGTGGACCATGGCATGGTCGCCGACTTCTCGATCCATGAGCCGAAGGCACGGGACGGGGAGGAGCAACCGCACGCCCACATCATGCTCACCATGCGCCGAATCGACGGCACCGCCTTCGGCAAGAAGGCTACGGAGTGGAACCCCGAGTTCGGCAAGAAGGATGGCCGCGTCTTCGTCGCGGACACCTCGCCGCTGATGAACCTTCGGGAAGCCTGGGCCGAACACTGCAATGCGGCACTGGAGCGCGCTGGCCTGGGGGAACGGGTAGACCATAGGTCGCTCCGCGATCAGCGCGCCGAAGCCCTGGCGATCACCAACGACAACACCCTGCCAGAGCCCGAGCGGCGGCTGGCCGAGGTCAAGGCGCTTGAACTGGATCGAGCGCCAGAGCCGAAGATCGGCGCCGTCGCCGCCGCCATGGACCGCCAGGGCCGCGGCGAGGAAGCGCATGCGCTCCGCGAGGCACTGGTTGTACGCCAGGAACGGAAGCAGCTCCGCGACCTGGCGCACGAACTACGCCAGGTCGTTGACCAGGCCGCCAAGGCCATTGAGGCCGGACGGGAGCAGTTAGACACCCTGTGGAAGCGCGCGGAAAGGGCCTTCGGCCGGTATCGCGAGGATATCCGCCGCCGCGAACTGATCGGGGAGCCGGCTCCCAGGCCGGAACCGAAGCCGCAACCGGCCGTGACAAGTCACGCGGGTTCGCCGCCGATCGCCGCGACCACCATGCAGAGGCCCCGACAGGATGACCCGTTGCAGAGCTATCGGGAGGCCCTGGACCGGGCGGGGAACCCGTATGACCGGCAGATCGCCACGGCCCGCCTGGACGTGGCCAAGGAATACCACGCCGCCAGCAAGAACCCGCGCCACCACTCGGCTGCGATCATTCAGGAGGCCGACCGGCGGCTGTTGGTGGCGCTGGTCTCGCCGCAAGTCGACGCGACCGCCGGGCGGCGCGCTGACAATTCCAAGCCGAAACACAGAAATTATGAAGAACTGAAGACTATTGTAGACTCTGAAGTAAAAACAATCGCTCTGTCAATTAAGAAATATTCCGAAGAGCGCCTTTATGAGGCCGCTGAACTTAAAGATAAAGCAGCGGGAAAGATGGTGTTTCTTGATGACAACAAGCCGAAATATCCGACTGGCCTTTTTGCTATATTTAAGCGTGCGGCATACGAACAGGAATTGAAGGAGTGGGAGGCTGAAAGGAAGCGTGTTCGCGACATCTATTTTGACGCCAAAAAAGAATATGAAAAATTGGATAAGTTTAAATGGCACTACGTGGCAAAAGCCAGCGATCACCTTAGAAATTCTAATCCTGATTTAATGAAAGAATTTGATCTGGCGAAGCATACATTTGACGAACAGGAACGGCCTGTGCGCGAGGCGGTGAAACAGTTTCAGTCTGTTGCCGGACTTCGCGAAGTCCGAGCATACGGCTACAACGACCATGGAGAGCACTGGCACAGACTGCCAGATGACTTGAAGCGCTCTATTGAGACGTTCAACGCCACGCCGAAGGACCAGCGCGCGGCCATTCTGGAGGCCATGACCCAGCGGCTGAAACGTGATCCGCAAGCCCTGAAGGCGATACAACACCAACTCGAGCAATCAAGAGGACAGGGAATTGAGATGGTCCGAAGTTGATAGCTTTAAACGGAGTGGTTCTCTGACAAGCAGAACAGAAATTTGTATGTAAATATAGGCAAGTATATCTTGCCTATATTTTTAATATCCAGGCATGCTTTATCTGCATTTGACATACTGCCTAACAATTCCCGGAACATTGGTCAATCATGTCTACCTATATTCTCAGATCGGAATGCCGCTGCCTTGATCGCAGGCGCGGGCTGATAGTCTTTAAGTGATTGCCTCTAGAACCGCCTAGGAAGGCCGTAGAGGGGGCATCTGACGCTTTGGCTACGCTACCACTGCTAGGCCCCTTCTTGCCACCTCACGGGCTCTCAGAGCGGCAGGAAAGCCTATCCTCAAATCCACCTCGGCGTTCGATCGTTCAGCCTCCCGGTTAACACTTAATGGTTGTTAAGCATTTTTTTTTCAGTTGAAAAATTTTATCCACATTATCAACAAAGAAAAGTAGCAAAAGAAAAAAACTACAACCTAAGGGTAGGTAAATTTGTGGGTGGTGAAAAAGGGCGGTAAAGTCTGAGTCTTATATGCTGTGGATAAAAATGCAGGACACCAGATTTTAAGCCGAACTCGCTTGACCGATGTGTGGGTCTAGGCCCACCATATGGTGGGCCTAGACCCACACATCGGGGGAACGTCATGTCCGCGAAACCGCCACTTATTCACAGGGGGATTGAGGCCGGCCCTGCCCACCTTGTCCCTGACGGCGAGTCAGAAGGGCCGCAAGTAGTAGTGGTCGTTCCGAAGAAGCGTATTGTAAGTATAGATCCTGGTGAAGGGTGGATTATCGCTTGGCAGGAGGCATTCAAGATGATATGCAAAGAAAAAAGTCTTAATTTGACTGATTATCGTGTTCTTTCGTACTTGCAGGCTATGCTTGATTTTGACAATTGGATTAGGTTATCTCACGGAGAGATTGGCGAATACATTAGCGTTGACCGTGCAGATGTTTCGCGGAGTATGAAGAAGCTGTTGACACTTGGTCTTGTTCTTGCTGGACCGACCGTCAAAAAAATCAACACCTACAGGCTGAGTCCTGTCGTCGGCTTCAAAGGGTCTCAGGCTGAGGCGATCAAGCAACGCAGGGCCGCGTTGCGACTCATCAAGGGCGGGAAGGCTCCGACCGAAGAAGACGCCGAACATAGCCGCGCTCAGACGACTGACGAAATACCAGACTGAGGAACCACCCTGGAACCTTGAGGAGGGTACGACATGGGTAAATCAAGTCTATATGATAAAGATTTCTACGCTTGGGCAAATGAACAGGCTGCTTTTTTGCGTTCTGGCCAATTGTCAGCCGCAGATATCGAGCACATCGCCGAGGAAATCGAAAGCATGGGCAAGACCGAGAAGCGCGAATTGGTCAGCCGGCTTTCTGTACTATTACAGCATCTTCTGAAATGGCGGTTCCAGCCGGAACGGCGCGGTAGAAGCTGGAAAGCGACGGTCACTGTCCAGCGCCATGCTTTGACACGGCATCTCAAGGACAATCCAAGCCTCAAGTCCGGCCTGGACGAGTTCATTGCAGACGCCTACAGCGATGCCGTTCAGTTGGCCATCGGCGAAACCGACCTTCCCGAGCCGACCTTCCCGCCCGAATGTCCCTGGTCATTTGAACAAATCATGGATGCCGACTTCTGGCCGGACCATCACTAAACTTCATCGGCCGGCGCCGTCTGTTTAACGGCAAGGTCGAACACCTCGCGATCAACCGGCCGCGACAGGTAACGGTCCAGCAGGGCCATGAGCTTCTGCTTAGCCGCAACCGAAGAAGTCGCCGAACAAAATCTAGAAAGTGCTAGCTTGGCAGATGTGCTTTTGGATGAAACACCGAAGTGAAATATCAACAGATTAGGTGCAGTATGGGAAAGTCAAGTTTATATGACAAAGATTTCTACGCTTGGGCAAATGAACAGGCGGCGTTGCTGCGTTCAGGTAAATTGTCAGACGCCGACATCGAGCACATCGCCGAGGAAATCGAGAGCATGGGTAAGACCGAAAAGCGCGAACTCTTTAGCCGTCTTAAGGTCCTGCTCATGCATCTGCTGAAATGGCAGTTCCAGCCGGTCGGTCGGTCGGTTTCGTGGCAGCTGACGATCAAGGAACAGCGTAGAGAGGTTGCCCGCCATCTCGCCGACAACCCCAGCCTCAAGGCCCGCCTCTCCGAGACGATGGCTGACGCCTATGGCGATGCTATCATTGCTGCCGCCCGCGAAACGTCGATGCCGGAAGAGGTCTTCCCCACCTCCTGCCCGTGGTCGTTCGAGCAAATCATAGATGTGGCTTTCTGGCCGGATCATCACTGAACTTCATCGGCCGGCGCCGTCGGCTTGGCGGCAAGGTCGAACACCTCACGATCCACCGGCCGCGACAGGTAGCGATCCAACAAGGCCATGAGCCGCTGTTTGGCAGCCGGGTTCTTCTCAGCCTCTGCTAGAACCGCTGCACCCACCAGAACCTTCCGCCGACTATCGGCCTTGTGAAGGCGTTCCTTCTGCCGCACTTGAATCGCCTGCATCTGAGCCTCAAGAGCCTTCTTGCGCGCCTCCAACTCGGCCAGCTTCTCCGCCTCTGTCTTCTTCGCCACGGTGCCACCTCCGCTAGGGTCCAGGGACGCGCAGCGGTCCATGGTGGGGGACGCGCGTCGCGCGGGGGCGATGCCCCCAGGAAGAACGGGCATGTCGGCGCAGCCGACATATAAGCGCGCACTTCGTGTTTTCTTTCCGGTTGTTTTGGCATAGAATGCCTGATCGCACAAGGCTATCTGGCATGTACCACAGACGCTTCACCGACGAACGAGAACAGACCATCTACGCCCTGGTAAGCCGGGGCTCTCTGGAATGCTACATCGGCCGGACCATTGATGCGAAACGGCGCCAGCGCGAACACCTGCGGGGAAGGGACGCGATCACAGGCGGATGGG
>JGI1358J11329_10004305_pt1 | contig 10319 bp, 12 predicted proteins | sample Subgroupgradi54m_FD_11329 | JGI IMG/M metagenome (IMG submission 11329)
AAGATAATTCATAACGAAATTTCCCTTCTTGAAATTGAACTCTTCTGGTTAGACCTTTTTCTGTAAAAAGATTGATAATGCGAAATGATGTAACAGGATCAGCATTTATGCCCTGTCTTTCAAGGTAATTAATCATAGTAATAACATCAAGGGGTTTATCGGTTTTTTCAAGAAGTTCCAGTACCCCAAGACGAGCAGGTGTGACCCTGAGGGCGACTACTTTTAATTCTTCTCTGCAATTGTGCTTCATTGCGGCAATTATATGCAACTTAGTTGCATTTGTCAAGCCCTCATAAACAATTCCTTTTTCGATTTAAAGAAAAAATACCCAACCGTTCCAAAAGTTATCACCGGAGAAAGATAGTTTGGGATACGGAATCCAAAACTATCCAAAATCATAATTGCTCCTAAGAATAAAATTGAATACATTGCCCCATTTTTCAAAAATTTATATCTTTTTATCCTCTCTATATTGCTTACCGTCAATTTTCTAAGAACTAATGCTCCAAGACCGTTTCCCAGAAGAATTAAAGGGATAGAAAATGTAAAAGCAAAAGCGCCTATTATTCCATCTACTGAGAAAGTTGAATCCAAAACCTCCAAATATGCTACCTTGCTTATATCAGACATATTGCCGCCAATAAGTTTTCTTTCTTGCTCCTCAGCGAATTGCCTGAATCCATGAATGATAAAAAATGCGGTAGAACCGACAACTGCTGCGAATGCAAACATTGGATCTTTCTGAAGGGAAAACCAGACAATAATTGTCAAAAGGACAGAAACGACAGCAAAAAACCATGCTCCCTGGGCTTGAAAAAATCGCTCACCTTTTAGTCCGAAATTCTTAGACTCCAAAAATAACCAATTAAAAAACAAAAAAACAAGGAACACTCCTCCGCTTAAAAGAAGTAGGGGTGAAGTTCTTTCGATTGCTTCAGCAATATGTGGATCCTGCGAGAATGCGGCAAAAAATACGCCGACCAGCCCAAGCTGAGGATTTGCTATCCAGACAATCAAAAGAGGCAGAAGACCCCGGATAACAAGAACAGCAAAAAGAAAACCCCAAAGCAAAAACCAACGGCGTGCTTTCCGACTCATGCCTCTTAAAACTTCTGCATTGATAATGGCATTATCAATGCTTGTGACGATTTCAAAAAGCGAAAGCCCGAGGATAGTTAAGAGAACTGCTCCTAAACCCATAAAATGTATTGTATCACTTTTGGGGTTTGAAATTTAAAGAAATAGAATTTATGCAGAAGCGTTTGCCTGTTGTTTCTTTTGGTCCATCGTCGAACACGTGGCCCAAGTGTGATCCGCAATTGCGACACATTACTTCGGTTCTACGCATTCCTAAACTGTTATCCTCGTGAAATTCAACCTGCCCTTCCAAGCTTTTATCAAAGCTTGGCCAACCGCAATCGCTGTCAAATTTTGTATCGGATGAGAAAAGTTCCTGCCCGCAGGCAGAACAAGTATACATTCCTTTTTCAAAATTTTTGTAAAAACGGCCCGTGAAAGGAGCTTGTGTACCCTTATCGCGCATCACCTCGTATTGCTCGGGGTTTAGTTTTTCTTTCCAATATTCTTTCGATCTATTTTTTAAATCCATATTTATTTTAACGATCTTATTAAAGAATTTGAAGCTTCGGATCTTGCTGATACGACGACCTCTTCGTTAATCTTTAATATTGTATAACCGGTATCATAAGATTTACAACCCGAATAAAATGACCCAGATGGATCAAGCGGAATTATCTTTATATATTTTGGGGTCAAGATAGAACAAAGATCTACCCCGTTATTGGAAATCTGCTTTGGCGTTGATGTGATAGGTAAAGGCAACCGGCCTTTGTCAATATAATATTTATGGACGCCGCTTGATATGGAATTTATATCGTCCAGTCTTTGCGCATCCCGCGCTTCTTTAAATTTTTTGGGAGGATTGACCTGAAAAACTATCACTATAATAGCTATTAAAACACAACCTGCCAACATCATTAGCTCAATGGTATTAAAAAAATTAAATCGAGATTTCATGGCAAAATTAAGCCGGTAATTATTACTACATCGTATTGACCGTTAATATCATTTTGAATTGTTACTTTTGTAAAAATATTTTTAAGGAGAGTTTTTATTTCATCCCGATTATCGATCGAAATGTTTTGGGAAAATGTCACTAGAGTTGCAGTATTAGTGGCATTATTTACATTCCCCGTAAATATATTTGTATATCCCAATGTCTCCAAGTTATTTTTTACAAGTTTTGCTTGTCCGGGGACACCGGTACCGTTTAATATCTGTATTTTAAGATCTTTTTTATTTACCAATATCAATGTTGGGGTTCTTGAGGGATCCGCAGTCACAGTTGGAATTGAGGAAGGCAGGATAACGGTATTAATATTAGAATCATTATTTCCCATTAAGAAAGATTTAAATATTTGAAGTTTAAATACTGCAAAAACGAGTAAAATAATAATTAAAAAAACAACGCCAAATATTATGTATTTAGTTTTATTTTCCTTTGATTCATTCTCTAAAAAATTTGAATTTTTTATCAAAGATCCATTCTTCAATAATAAAGCGCTATCGTTAATCTCCATTTTGTTATTCTTGATACCAAATACAAAAGCCGGCACTGCGTAATTAATTCTCCAGGACACCGCATCAAATGCTTCAATCACACAATTATATAATTGCCTATTTGCCGCAATCAAATAAACTTCATTTCCATTTTTTAATGTTTTTTTTGAAAGACTTTGTGAATCAAGATTAGTATTTATAAAAAACTCCCGATCTTTTTCCAATAATTCCTCTCTAGTTGTAAACGGTATGATCTTTTGAAAGATAACATCGTCGCCCAAAACCAAAATTACTTTTTGCTTTTTAATTTCCGTTTTAGCAAGAAAATCGACTATCGCCTCCTTTAGCTTCTCTTTGTCTGTAACTTCTGAATTTTTAATACTCCCGACGGGCAATTCTAAAGATTCTGTACCTTCTTTTTCTCCCAACAATTGTAAAGATTTACCCTGAAGATAAGCAACTAATTTAACTCTATTAAAAAACATAGTTTCATTATATCGCAAATTTCTTTATAATAAATATGCATAAATGAAAAACATTTTTAAGATTATTAAAGTCTCAAAGCCGCTGCATAATATAGTAGCAATTCTTGCCGCGCTTATCCTTTTATCTTCTCTTCTCCAGCTTATTGCTCCCATTTTATCTAAATTTATAGTTGATCAAATTGTTCTCAAAGTTCAACATAAAGGCGGAGACGTTGGGAGATTGATTCTCTTGATTGTTATAGCATTTCTTTCAAATCTTTCAGGATTGATTATTTCAAAAATAAGCGATAGGCTTGGGGATCATTTTGCGGGAAGATTAAGGAAATTCCTGACTGAAAAGTTTTATGATAAGGTCTTAACTCTTCCTCAATCATATTTTGATTCGGAAATCTCAGGAAAAATTGTTAATCAATTAAATCGAGGAATAACAACTATTTATGCATTCCTTAATGGCGCAACAAACTTTATTTTGCCTACATTTATTCAAAGTATATTCACTATAATCGTACTTTCATACTACAATGTGCCAATCGCCGCAGTTACATTCTTACTTTTCCCCATCTTTTTAGCCCTAACCTATTATTCAACGGCTAAATGGGGCAAGGAAGAAATTAAGAAAAATAAAATAGAAGACTTCTCAAAAGGACGAATACAGGAGGTAATCTCAAATATGAGTCTTGTAAAAACCTTCAATAATGAGAAACACGAATATTCTACTATCTCCGAGAACTTAGAAAAAATTAATGAGATTTACGCAAAGCAAAGCAGAACTTTCCATAGATTTGATTTTTTTAGAGGTCTGGCTTTAAATATTATTCTTTTTACAATAAATATTCTGGTTTTCTATAATACTTTTCAGGGAACTATAAGTATCGGAGAAATGGTACTTATATTATCTCTCGTAAACCAGGCAAGGATCCCGCTATTTGCAATGTCATTTATCTTAACGCAGATCCAAACCGCTGAAGCCGGATCAAAAGAATATTTTGAAATTTTAAGTCTTCCTTCAAAAGAATATTACAATCAAGACACAACCCCGATTAAATCGGGAGCAAAAATTCCCGATCCGACAATCACATTTAAAAATGTTTCGTTTAATTATGAAACATCGGGAAGTGTATTAAAAAACGTTTCATTTAAGATTGAAAAACACGAAAAAGTTGCCTTGGTCGGACATAGCGGAGCCGGCAAGTCAACTATAGTAAATCTGATTCTCAAATTTTATGATCCATCCTCCGGCAGCATCTTTATAAAGGATAAGAATTATAAAGCTCTTTCTCACAAATTTGTTCGAAACAATATTTCTCTTGTCTTCCAGGAAAATGAGTTGTTCTCATCAACCATAAGAGAGAATGTATCCTATGGAAAAATAAATGCTACGGATTCGGAAGTAATTCTGGCCCTGAGAATGGCAAATGCTTACGAGTTTGTGCAGAGGCTGCCAAACGGATTGGATAGTTCTGTTGGAGAAAGAGGAGTAAGGCTTTCCGGAGGACAAAAACAAAGAATCCAAATTGCCCGCGCTATTATTAAGAACTCCCCTATTTTGATTCTTGATGAAGCAACATCTTCTCTTGACGCGAGGTCTGAAAAAGAAGTGCAGGATGCTTTAGAAAATCTTATGAAAAAAAGACTTGTAATAATTATTGCCCACAGATTTTCAACAATTCAAAATGTCGACAAGGTGTTGGTTATTGATAAAGGAACAGTTGTTGACAGCGGCGATCCAAAAGCCCTTTCCACAAGAGAGGGTATATATTCAGATCTTCTTCACTATCAAATAGAAGGCAATAGAAAATTGCTGGAATCTTTTGAAATATATTAACAAAACGCATTTATGTTAAAATTGTTTGAGATTTAATTTATTGAAAATTCCATGTATAAAATACTAGTTATCGCTGCCGGAATAATTTTAATTTCCTTGTTCCCTGTAACTGAACACACGAGAGTCAGAGAATCTTCTGATATAACCTGCAAAGATCTAAGTTCTTTAAATCATGTGTATAGACCTTGGCGTCTGGTTGTTCACAATCAATGCATTACGGTAACGGGGGTTGTCAGAAGAGTACTAAAAGAACCGGATGGAGATTATCATATACGATTAATTGTTGATAAAGAATTTAGAAATACTATTAATTTTGGCAACCTTTTTGAACTTCATGGAGATTTGGTGCTAGAACCAGTTTGTGCCCATTCTTCAAGCCATGATTTTGAAAAAAAAGCCTGCGGAGATTATAAAAGCAATGTTTTAATTCCTAAAAAAGGAGAACGCATAAAAGTAACTGGTCAATATGTTACCGATGTGATGCACTACTGGAGGGAGATTCATCCCGTGTATTCAGTTTCAAAATTATGAAAAAAAAGATAAAGCAGTACTTAAAAATTCCTTCGCAAGCATCCTATGCTTGGGCTGTTGATCTTTATGTTTGGCTTTTCGCGCTTTTAATTACACTGCTAGTCATAAGTAGATACGGGAAAAGTATTCATTTAGGAGCTGCCAATACGGACATAATTCTACTTTTAATTCTGTTTGTTACTGCAATTTTTTCCATAGCCGCAATTATACAAATTTCTTACAATTTAATTCGCTATAAAAGGGAGCGTCCGCATCTTGAGTTTAAAAATATTTTGATAAATGTAATACTCTTCCTGGGGCTAGCAATATTTATATACTTCACTGCGTTCGGCGACTAAATCCCTGAAGACGGCTGCCTGAAACCACTTTGAAATTCTTCAACAATAGAGTTTTTTTTACCTCCTGTTTTACTGTAAATTTCCTTAGAGCTACGGGGCTTGGAATTTACAGCAACTATCTCAACAATTTCATCTGTAATTATTCCAAAGCCAAAAGGAAATTTCTCTCCGACAAATACTCTTGTTCTTTTTAAGTCCTCCACATTTACAGATCTTGCCTTAATCTTTCCATTTCTTTTTGCTTCATTTAGATCAACTAACTGACCCAGATAGTTCAATCCCAATATATTACCATCCGCCGTCCTAAGATAAACGTCTATTATTGTACCTTCTTCAGCGTCTGTAGGCCTTTCTTCAAATAGTCCTGACAAGTGAAAAGATTGCCCTGGAGCTCTAAACACATAACCAATTTTGTTATCTCCAACGGCTACAATTTCTGGATTATCTTTAACTTTTATATCTTTATCTTTACCAACTTCTGCCATAGCCATATATTAATCAAAACAGAAACCTCTGTCAATTTGAATAACCTTAACTCTTTTCTAAATTTATTCTAATTGTAGTTTGACGCATGCCAGCCGATTTTATTAAGCTTTTTTCCGATCCGAAAAAACCGGTTTTAGGATCTCCCTCAACAGGTTCTATGCAAACATAATTTGTATCGTATTCTCCCGCTGAATTTTTCCCTACCCAAAACTGAGCAAAATTAAGTCCCTGCTGCTCCAATATAATTGTGGGTATTCCGGGAATTTCAATTTTATTTCTAGGGAGCCATTCAATAATCTCGTCTTGCTCTATCATCTTTGTAACATCAACTCCGTTTATCTTTACCCCTTTATGTCCCTTTGGGGCATTCCAATAGAGGTGTTCTGCAAAATTAACAGGAACGCCTATCAATCTACTAGACAAATTGTAAGCAGACACTGAATGGAATGTCTCCAAAGTAAAAAGTCCGCTGCCAAGATCGAAATTCTGACACACTGTCACTCCCGGGTAAGATCCACCCTTAACATTACATTCTAAGGCCAAAGTATTAAGATATTTTGCATTTTCTTTTACTTTGCATTGAGAATCCCTCATTGTTCCATGTTGAGGCAAGTTATAATGAGTATTAATTTCAGGACCAAAAAGCGGACTGCATGGGTGGGACGACCCTTCTTCGCCATCTCCTCTTGGAACGGTTGTCAATATTTTTACGCCGGAAAGAGTCAGATCTTTTATTCTTGCGCCTAATGTCTGAATTTCCATCCTGCTTAGCGATGGCCCTCTTATCTCCTTTACTATTGTTTTTTGATCAGCCAATGTTTCGCTATTTTCCGTTCTTCTCATATCTATTTTGCCCATATTATAGCATCTTCTCAATCTTTTTTATTTCAACAGTTTCTTCTTTATCTATAACATTGTATCCCATTTTCTTTATTTTATTTCTCAACTGATCTGCTAAATGATACCTCTTTTGCTTTCTTAATCCCTCCCGTTCTTCAATAAGCGCCATAATTTCATCCGGTATCTCCAGCTTTTGCTCACGATTCAATTGGGGTTGGTTTTGTGAGAGGCCCAAACCGAGCACCCTATCCATTTTAAATAAACTTCTTGCCTTTGCTCCTGTCGGGTAATCTGATTTGAGAAGTTCCCACATAACCGCAAGGGCTTTTGGCATATTCAAATCATCGTTTACCGCATCCAAAAACTGTTTATCAAACTGCGCGCATCCGATACTTTCTTTATCCCATTTTGAAACCTCATCTTTTAAACGATTAAGGGCTGTCTGCGCTGCCTCTAAGGCCTCAAAAGTGAAATTCATTTCCCCACGATAATGGGTCTGCAAATAAAGATAGCGAAGGCTCAAGGAATCAAAGCCTTTGTTAATCAAATCGGAAAGGGTAAAAAAATTCTTTAACGACTTACTCATCTTTTTTCCATCAACCAACATATGCGCCCCGTGAACCCAATATTTTACAAATGGGCTCTGCCCTGTTTTTCCCTCGGACTGCGCAATTTCGTTTTCATGGTGAGGAAAAATCAAATCGATTCCCCCAACATGCATATCAAATCTATTTCCCAAATTTGACTGGCTCATAACCGAACATTCAATATGCCAGCCCGGTCTTCCCCAGTGCCAGCCCCACGGACTTTTGAATCCAACCTCATCCTCCAGGGCAACTGCCTTCCACAAAGCAAAATCCTGCACATTTTCTTTCGAATACTCATCGGACAACACCCTGGTGCCCGTTTTTAATTGTTCGTTATTAATTCCGGAAAGCTTGCCATAGTGGGGAAATTTTGAGATGTCAAAATATACCGACCCGTCCTTTTCAACATAGGCTAATCCTTTTCTTATAAGCTCCTGTATGTAATGGATCATTCCATCGATATACTCCGTTGCGCGCGGCTGTTTTATATTCTCTATTTTTATATTTAATTTTTTAATATCTTTAATAAATAAATCCGTGTACTTTCCTGCTATTTCATCAATTGTTGTATTGTCTTGTNCTGCTCTTTTGATAATCTTGTCATCGATATCTGTAATATTTTCAACCGCAGACACGTTGTATCCGTTAAACTCAAGGGTGCGATATAAAATGTCTGACAATATAAAAGTTCTTAGGTTGCCGATATGCATATGGTCATAAACCGTCGGACCGCAGGTGTACATACCAACATTGGGTGGATTAATAGGTTTAAAATCTTCAATTTTCCGAGTTAGGGTGTTATAAAGTTTTAACATAGGTTATCCTGCTCCTGGTATTTTCTCTACTCTTTGGGCAGCTCTTTGAGCAGCTAAAGGCGGTGGTTTCTTCGCTTCTTTTTGTTGAAGCTCCTGCATTTCTTTTTTCTTTTCGTTCTCAACTTTTTCAGCCGGGCGCTCATCTTGATGCTTAGGAGGATTGAATGTTGGATCATAATAATTTTGTTTGTGCAACTGTTGCTCAAGCTCTAGAATCTTTTTCTTCTCTTCAGCGGATTTATCAGTGAGTTTATCAACTGGAGATTTACCATACAAGCTCTCTACAACTTCTTTAGTAAAATTTTCCGAAACGGTCTGATTTGGATTTTTTTGCACATCTTCTTTTTGCTCCGGAGCTTCGCCATTAATGTCCGCTCCTTCTCCAACCGGAACTTTTACGATTTGCTGTCCTGTTTTTTTGACGACACTTCCAAGCTGTCCCAACGTAGCGCCTAAAATACTATCATTGCTCATATGCGAATTAATACAAATTATTCGGATGTATTCGAATTTAAAATTCTATTATATTTAAGACTTTCGCCATAGAAATTTACGAGAATACCCAATTTGAGATTACACGCTTGCAGATATGCACGAATCTGTCTATAATCGTTTTTTGTTAACACAGGCTTTACTTTCAATTCTAATATTACTTTATTATCAATAAGAAAATCAAGAAAATACTTTCCAATCTTTTCATTATCTATAGTCAAATCTACTTCAACTTCCCTTTTATAAGAAATCTTTTTGCCTTTCAATTTAACTTCTACTGCTCGTTGGTAATATTTTTCTTGATATCTATTTCCCAAACTATTATGAACTTCGAATAAAAGTCCAACAATCTGATAGCTTAGCTCTGGGTGAACAATCTTAGTTTTATCTAGCAATTTATTCGTATTCATTTTTTATTCGTATTGATTCGTTCCAATTCGTAGAAATTCGTATGCTAATAGTCCTGCCTTCCTTCCATTGCCCTTTGTAAAGTCAACTCATCAGCGTATTCTAAATCCGCGCCGGTTGGCAACCCTCTCCCAATTCTCGTAATTCTTAATTCTCCATTATTAATTCTCAATTGCTTTGCAATATACATTGCCGTTGATTCCCCTTCCATAGTTGGATTAGTCGCCAATATTACCTCTTTAATCTCTGTCCCGTTTGTCTCCTTTGAAACCCTATCGAGTAATTGTTTTATATAAATTTCATCAGGACTAATGTTATTTAAGGGATCAATCTTTCCATTAAGTACATGATAAATACCGTTATATTTACCATTTTTCTCAAGAGCCAACACATCCAAAGCCTGTTCAACTACACAAATCGTTGATTTATCCCGTCTTTCATCTTGACAGATATCGCAGGGGTCTTCCTCTGCAATAGTAAAACAATTAGAACACATAACAGTTCGTGCTTTAAGAAGCTGTATGGCGGATGAAAACTTATCAAGCTCAACTTGCGGAACATGCAATAGATAAAAAGTGAGCCTTTGCGCCGTCTTGGGCCCGATGCCGGGTAATCGCTCAAAGCTTTCAATTAGATCTTGTATCGCCTTTGGAATCTTCATAAAAAATCAAAAATTAAGAACATGTCTTTGAGATTTTATATTTTATTTTTTATTTCTTTTGCTATCATATCGCTAACTGAAAGTATCTGAAGTTTGGGAAATCTTTTTTCTTCGGGTACAAAAATTGTATCTGTTACAAAAATTTCTTTAACTCCTGATTCCTGTAAAATTTTGGGCGCATCTGCGGAAAAAACCGGATGTGTTGCAAAAACATATAACTGCCTAACTCCTTTTTCTTTTAGAAGATTAGCCGATGCAACAATCGTTGATC
>JGI1358J11329_10004308_pt1 | contig 10311 bp, 10 predicted proteins | sample Subgroupgradi54m_FD_11329 | JGI IMG/M metagenome (IMG submission 11329)
TTATCCCCACTGCCCACGCCCAAATCGGCCTTGATTTCCTCAATCTGCCTCCGGGTGCAGAGATCGGCGATGTCTTGTCACGGCTCTATGTGTTTGGCGTGGGACTTGTTGCGATTGTCGCAATGATTATGCTGGTGATTGGAGGTGTGCAGTATATGGTAGCCGGGGATAAGGATCCGGGGCCTGCAAAAGAACGGATCAGAAACGCAATCTGGGGACTTATCTTGGCGCTCTGTTCTTATCTTATTCTCTATACTATTAATCCGGATTTGACGAAGAAGGTGATANTGACGCCGATAGAAATAAATGTGGTGGCGCCGCCAACGCCATCTAATCAACTGCCAACTTTTAGATGCAGCACAAATGGGATAGAATATCCCACAGCAGGAGAATGTAATACGGCATGCACCGGAGGATCGTGTACAAATACCCCACCGCCTACAGTTGGGAAGTGGTTATGCGAGTCGAACACCAATTCAAACGGTAATGAATTTCCAGATGAAACAGCGTGTAAAGCCGGTTGCAGCAACACTGGCAATACCCCGGGGTCTTGTACAAAATTGGAATAAATTAAGGAACAGTAGCGGCTAATTCTCTTTGTGCTGGGTAGCCGCAACAAGGCAGGGTATGCTGTAAAATCCCTAATCCATAAGTTCTGCATATAAATTGTAAGAATCCCTAGCGTTGTTTACAATCGGCCCTTCGGCTAATGTAAACATCATGACTATTCACAAACGCACCCGTCTGACCCCGATCCAGCGCAGAGAGCTGTATGACGACTATCATATCAATCGTCTGCGCGTCTGCAACCTGATCCGGAAGTACCGAGTGTCTGCCCCCATCGTATACAAGATACTGAAAAGGGGCAGACAACGGGACTTCAGTGTGCATAGAAGCACCAATGCGCGGTTTCGGATGATCCAGTATGGATTAAAGCGGTTGGCAAAGGTCGAGCGGGAACTGGAAGAACGGCTCAAGAAGCAGGCATTGCGCTACAACAAGCAGTATCCAGGAGAGATGGTGCATGTGGATACCAAGCGCCTGCCTGTTCTTACCGGAGAAAGTCCGAAAGACGCTCCCGAGTATCTGTTTGTAGGCATTGATGACTTTTCACGGGAGCTGTACGCGGCAATCCTTCCTGACAAGACCCAGTATTCAGCCGCCGCCTTTCTGGATCAAGTACTTGCCGAATGCCCCTATACCATTGAGCAGATATACTCTGATAATGGCACCGAGTATCGCGGCAGGGAGGACCACGCCTTTATGCAACTCTGCGCTCAACAGCGTATTGAGCAGAGATTCACAAGGGTGAAGACCCCAAGAACGAACGGCAAAGCGGAACGGGTGATACGGACATTGATGGAAGGGTGGCACCAGAAGACCTATTTCAAGAGTAGAGCGCATCGGAAAGTTGAGCTCATACGATTCGTAAATTGGTACAATACCGTCAAGCCGCACAAGGGAATCAATGATCTGACGCCGATGGAACAATTGATTAATTACTTTTATCCGACTATTCTGTAAACAACGCTCTGATTTCTTACAGATAAAGAGTATGGTGGGGGATAATAAGATAATAGACCTGTTGCGTAATAATTTTCGTGACGAAATTGTCATATTTTGTGCGAGTGTTGCAAAAATTTGAAGCATATACGGCGTATATGTTGAGAATTTTTTGCAAAGTCGTAGCCAAAATATGGAAATTGCAGTAGAAAGATTATTACGCAACAGGTCTAACAGGTAATCGCAATGGCAAAGACAAAACAGAAACCAAAAAAGAAAGCATCCGTCCCGATGAAATCGGGACGGATGAAGTCCTCATCGCGCCCGAAGCGCGGGATCGCAAAAAGCCGTGCTGTCGCGGCGCGTCCGGGAGATGTCCCGAAGCCGTCAAAAAAAGAAGCCGCCGCAAAAGCAGAAGATAATATCAAGGCGCTTCTCGCGCGCGGCCGGGATCGCGGGTTCGTCACGTATTCGGAGATTCTTTATTATTTTCCGTCCATCGAAGACGATGTCCTCTTGTTGGAGGATTTGTATGAACGCTTTGAGCGCGAGCATATTGAGGTGCTGGAAACAAAAGAATTTATCGCCGACGCCAAAGAGAAACCCGCAAAAAAACAGGCCGCGACCGGGCGGCGCTCGCGCGAGGAATCCATGGATTTTGACCAGTTGGCACAGGACTCGGTACAGATGTATCTGCGTGAGATCGGCAAGATTTCTTTGATCTCCGCGGATGAAGAAAAGGACCTTGCGCGCAAGATTGAAAAAGGCGATGACGAGGCGCGCAAAAAACTCACGCAAGCAAATCTGCGCCTGGTTGTGTCCATTGCCAAGCGCTATGTCGGCCGTTCACCGCATCTAACATTGCTCGATCTTATTCAGGAGGGCAATATCGGCCTGTTCAAAGCCGTGGAGAAATTTGATTACCGCCGCGGATATAAATTCTCCACCTATGCGACATGGTGGATACGACAGGCCATTACGCGCGCGCTCGCGGATCAGGCGCGGACTATCCGGATTCCGGTGCACATGGTGGAGACAATTTCAAAATACCAGCAGATCAAGCGCCGGCTCCTGCAGGATTTGGGTCGGGAGCCCTTGACCGAAGAAGTCGCGGCCGAGATGAATATGGAGATTGAAAAAGTCCGGCATATTGAGAAAATCGCGCAGGACACGGTGTCGCTGGAGTCGCCCGTCGGGGAGGATGATGAGGACTCGGTGCTCGGCGAATTCATTGTGGATGAAAAAACCATCTCGCCCTTGCAACACGCGAGCCGCCGTCTCCTGCGCGATCAGCTGATGTCCGTCATCAACGAGCTTACCCCGCGCGAGAAGAAAATCCTTGAGATGCGCTTCGGGCTTGAGGACGGCATTACGCATACGCTGGAAGAAGTCGGCAAGGAATTCGGCGTCACGCGCGAGCGCATCCGCCAGATCGAAGCCAAAGCACTGGAGAGAATAAGAACCCACAAAACCGCCAAAAAATTCGAAGGATACTAAAATGGATCCGATTTTAAGATTAAAAAATATGAAAATCCATATTTTCAAAACCAATCTTCTGCGCGATAAGAAAATCATCCGTGAGATAGAGATTCCGGAGGATACGACTCTCTACGAACTTGCCGAGGCGATTATCAACGCATATGATTTTGACTTTGACCACGCGTTCGGTTTTTTTAGCAAAGTTACCGAGGGATGGGGGACTTGCCGATGGTAAAGAAAGATATGAACTTTTTGTCGATTTGGATCCAAAAGAGGCGAACGGCGCAAAGAGCGTGAAGAAAACCAAAGTATCCGCAGTATGGAAAAAGCCCGGCGACAAAATGATGATGCTTTTTGACTACGGCGATGAATGGCGGTTTGCAGTTGAACTCATTGGTTTTGGCAAAAAAGAACCAAAAACAAAATACCCCCGTCTCGTCAGCGCAAAAGGAGACGCCCCGGAACAATATCCGAAAATTGAAGAATAATTTATGCCTCGGCCAACAAAAAAATTAGGAGAAGATACATGACACCAAAGAATTATTATTATAACTACTTCAGGGAAGATTTTTTAAAGTTTTGGATAAAAGCGCCAAATCGGCCGAATTATGTTAGTGGCGAGCCGCTTTTTAAATTTGCTGGATTAGTTAAGCGTGACAATTTTGAACCGCTAGAAGATATTAGTCGAGAAAACCTTGTATGTTTTTTATCTGCTCTGGGGTGCACCATTTTGATTGATCAGGCGATCCACGCGCATTTCAAAGAAGACTACCCGAAGTTTCAGGAAATGACATTATATCCCAAAATGGAAGTTGGCTGGATGAATGCTAATCCTTGGATGGTCTTTCACCAAAATGTTAGGTTGCCTCGCGGTTTATATAAAGGCGAAATAATAGAAAAATTTACTGAATTTGCAAATTTTTTCACCCAGGACGTAAAAGAATTTTTTACAACTAATAATTTTAAGCAGGCAAAATGGGAAGCGGTGCGCGAAGCAATGTTAAACGACTCCGATGTTAGTAGCGGAGAATTTGGAGAGATTTTCATAAAGGAATTAAAAAATGACTCATTGGTCAACAAAAAATTAGAGAAATCTTACACCATACAAAACTCAAACCAATAAACTGGAGTTTGTAAGGGTATGGCGCGGCAGGAAGGTGTGATATACTGCCGATATGGGGAAAATGAAAACGGCAAAGCAAATGGAGCGGCATCTCAAAGGTATGGCGAATCATTACCGCATTGAGATATTGCTTTTGGTCGCGGAGCGCGAGGGAGTTACCCTCGCGGATATTATTGAAACGCTCGGTGCCAATGAGAAAACTATCGGCGAACACACGCGGCGGCTTTTGCACGCAGGACTCATTAATAAAAAGTACCGCGGCAAATTCGTGGAGCACGCCTTGTCGCCGTATGGAAAAATATTTGTCAGTTTTCTCAAATCATTCCAACGCGCCTGACAACACCCTTACAAACTCCAGTTTGTAAGGGTGTTGTGCGGGTTGAGGAAATGGTTGAAAAAAACATCATCGCACGGAACCATGCAATCATATCTTTGGTTTTTTGTTGCATGGGAACGCCAAGAAAATAAAAACTGGATTCCTGCTTGCGGGGGAATGACGGGGGGATATAAGGATTATCGGGATTGATACAAACTCTTACCTTTTTTCGTTGTAGAGGAGAATGAAACTTTTGATCGTGACACAGGCGGTGGATCGCGAGGACCCGAATCTCGGGGCGTTTTATTATTGGTTTGAACTGTTGGCTAAGCACGCGTCGTCCGTCACCATTCTTGCGGGGCGCGCGGGCAGTCAGGATTTGCCGCCGCATGTCGCGGTATATACATTCGGAAATGCGCGCCTCGGGAGGATCGGACGGCTCTGGAAATTCTGGGAGCTTTTCTCGCGCCATTACGCGTCTGCCGACGCCGTGCTTTTCCATCAGATTCCGGAATATGTGATCGCGGCGTCGCCTTTTCTCTTGAGCCGCAGAAGTATCACAGCGCTGTGGTATGCGCATGGCGCGGTTTCGTGGCGGCTCCGGATCGCCGAGCGGCTCGTGGGATATATTTTTACGTCGTCGGAGGCGGGATTCCGCCTCGCGTCAAAAAAGGTCCATCATCTGGGACAAGCCATCAACACGGATATTTTTTCTCCGGCGGCGAATCATCACGGAGCAGTGAGCAGTAATTACTTGCGTCTGATAACCGTCGGCAGGATCGCGCCAGTGAAAAATTATGAGACGATTATTACGGCATGTGCGATTTTGCGCGAGACGTGGCCGCAGGCGTGGGTGCTGACTATTGTCGGCGGACCGATTACGCCGAGCGACCATATGTATGGAGCGAAAATCAAAGCGCTCATCCGCGAAAAAAAACTTGAGCAATACGTCCATTTTTGTGGCGACCGCGGCTACTCCGAAATTCCCGATATTCTCCGCGAGCACGACATGTTTCTTAATGCATCGGCCACCGGATCGCTAGATAAGGCGGTACTGGAAGCCATGGCGTGCGGATTGACCGTGCTTACTTCCAATGAAGCGTATCGCGCGATTCTTCCTGCGCGGTATTTCCTGGAGCATGCGAGTGCCGCGTTTCTCGCCGAGCGCATCAAGGCGTGCGCGGGCGAGCCGCGGCCGAACATGACGCTTCGCGATATTGTTTTGCGCGATCACGCGCTCGCGCGGACCATAGAAAAAATATCAGTACTTCTTGCAACGCCGGTATGACCCAGAAGAATGACATGAAAATATATTATGTCGTCAATGCGCGCCTGCCGACCGAGAAAGCGCACGGTATCCAGATCGCGAAAATGTGCGAGGCCTTGATTGAACAAGGAATGGCGCTCGAGCTCATCGTGCCGCGCCGCGGCAGGGATTTCCGGACGCTACGGGAGTTTTATGGATTGCGTGTTGATGTACCGATGACGCGCCTTTGGGTACCCGACTGGTATGGTTCGCGGATAGGATTTGCCGTAAGCTCACTCTTCTTTGCTGTCCGTTATTTTTTTCACCTTTGGCGGAAAGAGAAAAGCGGGGAGCCGCGCATTATTTATACCACTGATCTCGACCAATTCTCCTTTTTTCTGATTCCGTTCCTCGGCGTGCCGTATTTCGTAGAGATGCATGATGCGAAAAAGAAAACCGTGCCGTTTTCGCTTCTGCTGAATCGGGCGCGAGGCATCATTGTGATCAATGGAATCATCAAGCGTGAACTCACTGATGTATTCAAATTAAAAGATGATGTTCTGCTCGTTCTTCCCAATGGGGTCGATCTTTCCATGTTTCGGAGTCAGGAGAGTGTAGAATCCGCGCGCGCTGCGCTTGATATTTCGAAAAGCAGGACCATTGCAATGTATATGGGTCGGGTGTATGTATGGAAAGGTCTTGACGTCCTGCCTGCCGTTGCCAGTAAACTTCCGGATGTTCTTTTTTACATCGTGGGGGGCACTGCCGAGGAGATGCGCGCGATTGGCGCCATGGATAAGCAGCCGGAGAATCTTATCTGTGTCGGTCTCCGGCCGTTTCAGGAAATTCCGCGGTGGTTAAGAGCGGCAGATGTTTTAATTGCGACCGGAACGAATAAAAATGCATATTCATTTTTGCATACTTCGCCGATGAAGCTTTTTGAGTACGCCGCGGCGGAGCGCCCTATTGTTGCGGCGCGGACACCCGCAATAGAGCAGATTTTTCCAGAGCAGAGCGTATTTTTTTATCAGCCAGACTCAAGTGACGACATGGTTAAACAAATAAAATTGGTACTTGGAGATGCCATAAGTAGAGTCAGCCATTTTACAAGGGCCTACCAAGAAATTGAATTGTATTATCAGTGGGAAAACCGCGCGAGATTCGCGCTTGGATTCATAAGAAAGCGCATATGAAAATAGGCATAGTCCTGCATCCGTATGGCGAAGAAAGACCTGCGGGCCTGGCCCGTACCATTTTTGAATTTACCAAAGCGTTGATCGCGCACGATCAGGACAACGAATACATTATTTTTTTGAAAAAGGCGCCGCGCATAGCGCCGGATCTGCCCGGGCGGAATTGGCGGATCGTGGTGCTGGGAGAGGGTGTGCTGTGGCTTGAGCGCCTGCGCCATGCCCCGTCGGCGGATGTCTATGTTTTTAACACGCCGGTCATGCCGCTCCTATGGCGGCCACGGCGCTCGGTTGTCTTGGCGCTTGATTTTGCGTACAAATATTTTCCGCCTGATGATCTCGCGGGCCGCATCCGCAATCGCATCATGGAGTGGTATCACGGCCGTTCGTTGCGCAGAGCCGATAGGATCATCACGATGTCCGAAGCAACTCAAAAAGATGTCCTGCGCTTCTTTCATATTCCATCGGAAAAAGTAGAAGCGGTGCATTGGGGATTTAAGAAGATTTGTGACGTTGCGTTTGAAACCGTGGATGTTCCCGCGGAGTTCTTTCTTTTTGTGGGGGTGATGAAGGAACGCAAAAATGTCCTCAATGTCGTCAAGGGCTTCCGCGAGTTTGCCCGCCGCCATCCCCGCCATGCGCTGGTGCTGTGCGGCAGGGGAGAAGGAGAGTATATGCAGAGATTAAAAGATTATATCCGTGATGAAGGGATTGAGGAGCGCGTCATTTTCCCCGGGTATCTGACCGAAGGCCAGGTGGCGTATCTCTATCGGCATGCGGCGGCGTTGGTGTTCCCTAGTTTTGTGGAGGGGTTCGGGTTTCCGGTTCTGGAAGCCATGGATTGCGGCACGCCGGTCATTACTTCGGACTGCTCTTCCTTGGCAGAACTGGGAGCGGGAGGCGCCGCCGTGCTCGTGGATCCGCATCGGTCGGATCAGATTGGGGCGGCGATGGAGAAGATTGCGATTGATCAGGATTTCAGCCGATCGCTCGTGGCAAGGGGCCGCGCGCAGGCGGCGCAGTTTTCTTGGGAGCGGCGCGCGCCGGAATTTCTGCGCGCCATTACATCACCTGCTTTTTAATCAGTAGGTCTATTGATTGCGCCCGGCCGACATTTTATGTATGATGAACTCAACCTATCTCAAAAATACCATTTCATTATTATTTTTGAGATAGGGTTATCGAACTATGACTGACAAAAAAAACATCTGTGTTATCGGGATGGGGTATGTCGGCCTTACCTTGTCCCTCATTCTTGCCAAGAAGGGATTTCGGGTGCAGGGGATTGAGACGCGCCCGGAACTTGCCAAACAATTGCAGGCGGGCACGCCGCATTTCTATGAGCGCGGCCTTGAGCCGCTTCTGCGGGAATGTCTGGATAGCGGGGCATTCACGGTTTCCGAGACGATCCCCACTGCTCCCACGATTGACGTATTTATCGTCGCGGTCGGCACGCCTCTTGATCCCGCGACGAAAGTGCCGATTCTTGACTCTCTGCGTTTGGCCGCCGAGAATATTGCTTCGCATTTGGTTGAGGGAGCGCTGGTGATTCTGCGAAGTACGGTTCCGGTGGGGGTGACGCGCGGCGTGGTACTTCCTGTCCTGCGGCGCCACGGGCCGAAAAATATTTTTTTGGCATTTTGTCCGGAGCGCACGGTGGAAGGAAAGGCGCTTGAGGAATTGGAATATTTGCCGCAAATCGTCGGGGGTCTTGATGAAGAAAGCTCCCGGAGGGCGGAGAGCATTTTTACGAGGATTACTGCCAAGGTAGTGAGAGTTTCTTCGTTGGAAGCCGCGGAAATGACGAAACTCATTGATAATTCTTACCGTGATCTTTGCTTTGCTTTTGCCAATGAGATCGCCATGATTGCCAAACATTTGGGTGTCGCGGGAGACGAGGTCATTCGTGCGGCAAACGACGGCTATCCGCGCACCCATGTAGCGCTCCCCGGTTTTTGCGGCGGGCTCTGCCTGAAAAAAGACCCGCGGATTCTTTCGCTTTCAGCCCAGCGAGCCGGATACCGGCCGCGGCTGGTGGGCGCGGCGCGTCAGGTCAACGAGGAGTTGCATCGCTATGCTGCCCTGCGGATCGCGGAACACCTGAAAGAAAAAGGCAAGGATATCGGCCGCGCCAAAATTTTCATCTCGGGTTTTGCGTTCAAAGGCAGGCCGGAGACCGATGATATACGGGATTCGCCGACTTTGGAAGTGCTTGTAGAACTCCGCCAACTCGGTGCCGCGCGGATCGCGGGCCACGATTTTATGGTAGCGCCGGCGGTGATCGCGTCTTTGGGCGTGGAGCCGGTATCGCTGGAAGAAGGATTCCGCGGGGCGGACTGCGCGGTATTTATGAATAATCATGCCGGTTACGAAAAGTTGGATATCAGCCGCTATCTTCTTCTGCTCAATCCCGACGCGCTGGTTTTTGACGGCTGGCGGCTCTTTGATGCGGCACTGGTAAAAAAACATAAGGGATTGTCTTATGACTCCCTCGGATAATATTACTATTGTCGTCACCGGTGGCGCGGGCTATGTCGGAAGCCGGTGCGCGATAGCGCTCGCGGATCGAGGATACCGGGTTGTCGTGATTGATCTGCCTGCCGCTGTTTTGGAGCGCCCTTCCGGCGATTCCCGCATCACGGTTCGCTCAGGAGACCTTCGCGATCCGCAGTTTGCGGCCATCGCTTTGGAGGGCGCGGCGCTGGTACTGCATCTTGCCGCGCGCATCGGATCGCGCACCTACATGCACGATTTTCAAGCGGATATCTTACGCGACAACGCGCTCATTGATGCGGCGCTCTATCAGGCGGCAGTGGCAGTCGGAAAGCCGGTGATGGTTTATGCGTCCAGCTCTATGGTGTTTCAGCATGCGCCGGTTTTTCCGTATCGGGAAGAAGACATTCTTCGTACTCCGCCGCCGACCAATGTCTATGGATTTTCCAAGTTGAGCGGCGAATATTTCTGCCGCGCTTTTGGCGCGCAGTACGGCCTGCCCTACGCGATCATCCGTTATCACAATATCTACGGACCCGGAGAACAGGGGAAAGGCGAGGGCGCGGGCAATGTGCATGTGTTGCCGGCGCTGATGAGAAAAATCCTTTCCGGCCAGTACCCGCTTGAACTTTTGGGGCCGATTGGGACGCGGCCGTTTACTTATATCGATGACGCGGTAGAGGCGACGTGCAGGGTTGCGGAACGCGCTCTAGCGCGGGATGCGGCGGTGCTCGGCGAAGATTTTAATATCGGGCCGGCCGCGGCGACATCCATTGTGGATTTGGCGGCGATGCTTTGGGAGCAATGCGGCGACAGCAGGCCGTTTCGCTACGTTGTCGACAGCAAGCTTGATCATGTCACCGCAGTGCGCCGAGAGATGGATCCGGAGAAAATAGAGCGGATTATCGGCTGGAAGCCAAAAATTGATTTGCAAACCGGCATCCGTAAAACCGCCGAATGG
>JGI1358J11329_10004311_pt1 | contig 10303 bp, 9 predicted proteins | sample Subgroupgradi54m_FD_11329 | JGI IMG/M metagenome (IMG submission 11329)
TGCCCGCCCAATACGGTCACGCCTTTGAATGATCCAAAGATCGAAAGTGTCGGCAAGCCGGCGCCGAATTGCGAGATCCGGATTGTGGACGATGAGGACCATATTTTACCCGATGGCGATATCGGCGAGATCGTCATCCGCGGCTGGGTGGTGATGCAGGAATATTACAAAGATCCTGAAAGCACGGCCTTGGCCAAACGCAACGGCTGGTTCCATACCGGTGATCTGGGCCGTTTTGATGGCGGCGGATTTTTGTATATCGTCGGGCGCAAGAAAGAGATGATCAAGGTCGGCGGACAGATCGTCTGTGCGCCGGAAGTGGAAAGCGCTTTATGCAAGCACGAGGGAATTTTAGAGGCGGCTGTCGTAGGAACATCCGATGTCCTCAAAGGCGAGGCGGTCAAGGCGTTCGTGGTGCTTAAAGCCGGCGTTGCATTAACACCGCAGGATGTGCGTTATTTTGCCCGTGAACATTTAGCGAATTTCAAGGTGCCGCAGACCGTTGAAATATGCGACCATTTGCCAAAAAATCGTACGGGAAAAATTGATAAAGAACAACTAAAAGCAAGGAGTGTTTATGTCTAATGTGTCCGTGTCTAAGGAACACATGACCAGGGACGTGCATTTGACCGGCAAGGACCTGATGGGCATGGTGCAGTTATTGCCGATGGATTTCGGCAAATATGGCATTGTGCCTGGCCCCCGCGAGCGCATGGAAAGTGTCATGAAAAAATTGAAAAATCCCATCAAGAAATTCGCCTTCATGGAATACACCATGTTCACGGGGACTTATGAAGACGTCAAGGTGACCACCATCAACGGCGGCCGTTTCGCCGCGGACACGGCCATCACAACGGAGATCTTATGCAATGGCCAGACCGGTTGTCTCATCCGGATCGGCAGCTGCGGGGTCCTTTCCAGCACGATCAAGGTCGGTGACCTGGTTGTGGCAACCGGCTGCGTGCGCGGGGATGGGGTGTCCCCGTATTATGTGGATGATTCATTTACGACATTGCCTGATGCCGGCCTCAACACCCAATTGATCGCCGCGGCCAAGGCCTCGGGGTTGACCGTCCATGAGGGCAAGGTCTGGTCCACCGACGCCATTTTGCGTGAAACAAAAGAACACGTGAACAAGGCCATTGACCAGGGCTGCATTGCCGTGGACATGGTCAGTTCCGTATTTTTGACCCTGGCCCAGCTGTATAAGATCCCAGCCGTTTCCATCCTGGCGGTCAGCGATCATCTGATCACCGGTGAAATGGGTTTTATGAACGCGGATTATTACATGGCCGAGGGCGCCCTGGTCAACATCGCGTTGAATTTGGTCAAACAAAGGGAAGCAAAATAAGATGTTTGAATCACCCTTATTTTGGCCGGCGCATGTGAAGGGCAATGTGCTTTATGTCCTCGATGAGACCTTGGTCCCGTCGAAGATCAAGTATATCCCTGTGCACAATGTCAAAGAAGCGGTTGCTGTTATCCGCAACATGAAAACCCGCGCTTTCGGGCAGTTTTTGGTGGTCCTCAATACGTTCTTAATAGAAGTTAAAAGTAAAAAGTTGGAAGCTAAAGATATAGAAAAGATCGCTCACGCCCTTAATAATTCCCGTCCGACTTTTCCTTTCGTGGAAGTCACGGACATTGTGGTTGGTGTTGCGCGCAAGGCCGCCCATGAGAATGCCGATGTCTGTAAGGCCGTTGTACGCACAGTGAAAGGTTTTTTAGAGGGCATCCGCCATCGCCGTCTTGAGCGCGTGCGCCGGATCGCGGTCCATATCGCGGACGGCGACCATATTTTGACCCATTGCAATGTCAGCGGAGAGTTGGCCATGGCCGCGGCCATCGCTATAAAAGAAAAAAAGCGCGTGAAATTTTACGCGACGGAAACCCGGCCTTACATGCAGGGCGCCAAATTGACCGCATGGGAGCTGCAAAAAGCCGGGACGCATGTGACGGTGGTCCCGGATAATGCCGTCGGCGCTTTGATGGCCGAAGGGCTGGTCAATAAGGTCATCATTGGTTCCGACCGCTCAGCAGCCAACGGGGACGTGGCCAATAAAGCGGGTTCTTACCAGATCGCTGTGCTGGCCAAGGAATTCAGCATTCCGCTGATCGTTTTGACCCAGCCGTCCAAAGGTGTGGCCACGGGGCATGACATGCCCATTGAAATAAGGGATGCGGATGAGTTCTTGGTCTTCAACGGTCAAAGGGTTTTTGGTTCCCCAGTCAAAGGATTTTATCCGGGATTTGATGTGGTGCCGCATCAATTCATTACGGAAGCGATCGCTATCCATGCGGGATTATAAAACAAGGTCCATCGTTCTTTTACAGGGCGTTTGTGCTGAAGGCTTTTTTAAGACCTTTAAACCGGCAAGGACTGTTTCTGTTTTTGTTCTGGAGGGCAGGCCTGACCTCGGCGCGGGCAAAGGCAATAGCGCGGCCCTTGTCAGGAGAGGCATTGTTCCGACGGTGATTTGTGACAATATGGCCGGGTTCCTGTTCTTTAAGGGATTGGTCAAAGAAGCGGTTTTGGCCTGTCAATTTGCGGATCAAAGCGGGGCTTTGTGCGATATGGGAGGGTTGATCCTGGCGGTTTTGGCCAAACGCCATAAAGTTCGGGTCAGATTGGCACCCGCCGAACATAAAACGCGGTTTTTGGGAAATCCTGACGATATTTTATCTTTTGAGGGTCAAAGGACAGCGCCCAAAGGCGTTGGCGGTTATGTGCCTTTGGTTGAATGGGTACCGGCAAAATACCTAAAATGAGCGAACAATTAAAACATAAGATCATCACAACCGGCAAACTCCTGTGGGATAAGGGTTTGGTCTTTGGGTTCAATGGTAATATCTCTTGCCGTCTGGACACGGATACCGTTTTGATCACAGCCACCGGTGCTTGTTTAGGTTTTCTAAAACAAGCAGACATAGTCACAATAACCGCTGCAGGCGAAGTGATAGGGGGTCTGGCCTCCAGCGAACGGCTGATGCACACGGCGATTTACAAAGCGCTACCGAAGGTCCAATGCGTCGTGCATACGCATACGACCTACACCAATGGTTTCTTTTTATCCAACGACCGCTTCACGCCTAAAACATTTGAAGCACAATTTTATTTGGGCGAAGTGAAAGCCATTGCCCAAACAACCCCGTCAGTCACTGATCCCGCGCCGGTGGTGGAAGTACTTAAAATGAATAATATTGTTGTCTTAAAGAATCATGGCGTTGTGGCGGTGGGGGACGATCTGCTCAATGCGTTTGTGCTCATTCAGGAATTGGAAGAACAAGTGAAAATGGATTTAGTGGATGCGCATTATAGAGATACCTCGGCGGGTGGCGCCGTAGTCCCGAAGGCGACAGGACCTGCCGTCGGAAGAAAGTATAAGCTTTTTTCCAAGGAGCAGATCGAAGAGATCGTACGCTTGGTCAATAGCGACGCTCAGATGCAGGAATTAGGCGGCAAGACCGCGATGAATATGGCTCTGGCAGTCATTTTGGATGAGACAGGGCAGGCCCACCGGTTCACGTTCAAGAACGGCCGTATCACTCAGGTCGCGCAGGACGCTGACGCGGAATTTGTCATCAATGCGCCTGAGGCAGTGTGGCGCGCGGTATTCAGCCGGCAAATAGACCCGTTCGTGGCCACGACGCAGAAGAAAATGCATTTGAAGGGTGATTTCGCGCGTATTTCCAAATGGTATGCGCCCTGCAGCCGCATTTTTCAATTATGGACCAAGGTACCGGTTGAATAAATGATCACCAATACCCAAAAACAGGATTTTGATCTCTTCATTGAAGGGAAAATAGCGCCTTCGTTGGGCGGCAAATATTTCGATTGCGTCAATCCTTCCAATGGCGAGGTGTTCGCGCGTTTGGCGGACGCCGATGCCATGGATGTCGAGATCGCCGTTAACGCCGCCCGCCTGGCTTTTGACCACGGCCGCTGGCCGCAAATGGCCACCGGCGAGCGGGGAAAATTTTTATTGCGCATCGCCGCACTGATCCGGGAGAACGCCAAGGAATTGGCAGACTTGGAATGTTGGTCCACGGGTAAGACCATCAAGCACGCCACGTTCATTGATGTCCCGACATGCGCGGATACGTTCGAATATTTCGGCAATTTCGAGACCCCATTAAATTATGAAACCATCGAGATACCCTCTCCACATCTGTGTTTGGTGGACCGGGAACCCGTTGGTGTTGTTGCGGCCATCATTCCCTGGAATTATCCTTTGATCATGGCCGCGTGGAAGATCGCTCCGGCTTTGCTGGCCGGCAACACGGTTGTTTTAAAACCATCGCCAACAGCCTGCGCCGCGGTCATGGCTTTAGGCAGGACCATCGTCCAGGCAGGTTTACCTAAAGGCGTTTTGAATATCATTAGTTCTTCACGCAATGAGGCCGGCAAAGAACTGGTTTCCCATTCTCAAGTGGATATGGTGTCTTTTACCGGATCAACGGAAACCGGCAAAGCGGTGATGGCCCAGGCCGCCAAAAGCGTTAAAAAATTGACGTTGGAATTAGGCGGCAAATCTCCCAACATCGTTTTTGCCGATTGCAACATGGAAGCGGCCCTTGGCGGGGCCTTGTCTGCGATCTTCATGAATCAGGGACAGATGTGCACGGCCGGGTCGCGGCTTTTGGTGGAAGATAAAATTTATAAGACATTCGTCGAACAATTAGTGAAACGGGCCCAAACGTTCAATATAGGCCCGGCAGACAGTTTTGAGACCGAGTTCGGTCCTTTGGTCAATACCGCCCATCGCGATGCGGTATTGCGTTTGATCGAGCAGGGCAAGAAAGAGGGGGCGAAATTAGCGTGCGGCGGCAAGGTTCCGGCGGGTACAAATCCCAAAGGCGCTTATCTTGAACCCACGGTTTTTATCAATGTCCGCAATAACATGACCATCGCCCAGGAAGAGATCTTCGGTCCTGTATTATGCGTGATGCCTTTTACATCCGTTGATGAGGCCGTTCATCTGGCCAATGATACTAAATACGGTCTGGCAGCCATGATCTGGACGGAAGATTTGATCAAAGCCAATGCCGTGGCCAAACGCCTGCGCTGCGCCACGGTGTGGATCAATACCTATGGCGCTTTTGACAATGCCGTGCCCTTCGGCGGATACAAACAAAGCGGTTTCGGACGGGAATTGGGCAAAGAGGGTTTATGGGAGTATACACAGTTAAAAGCGATCACCACCGATCGCACGCCGGGAGGCAAGCCGCTGGCGAGCAGCTGGTTTTGAAAAACAACAGGAGAATATTATGAACATTCTTTTTTTAACCCCACCGCTTAAAGCGTGGGATTCGCACGGTCTGCATAAAGCCGCCAATCAGATGCACGCGCAGGCCGCGGCCTATGTCCGGTCCAAGGGCATTGCCCGGGTGCAGGCCATGGACTGCCGCGCCATGGACTATGACTGGGACATGATGCTCACCAAAATAGGTGAGGCCAAGCCAGACATGGTGTTTTTGGGTGACCAGTTGTTTTCCACCTGCGGGGCCGCGGTGATCTGGTATTTCAACGAAGCCATGCGCCTGATCAAGGCAAAATTCCCGTCCATCATCACGGTGGCCAGCGGCCTGTGGTATTCGGCGGATTATGAGCGCCAAATGCGGTTGAACCCATGGATCGATTATATTTTGATCGGTGAAGGGGAGTTGACGCTCGAGGATCTGGTCAATAATCTCAAGACCAAGGCCAAAGACATGCGCGACATTCCGGGGTTGGTGTCCCGCCGCGACAAAAATACCATCGTCGTCGGTCCGCATCGCGGGCTCATTCCTGACTTGAACGTTCTGCCCATGCCGGCTTATGACCTGTTCCCGATGGAGAAATATGTCGGCCATACGTATTGGAAACCGTTCGCGGAATTGATGACCTCCCGCGGCTGCCCGGGCAAATGCCATTTTTGTTACGAGTGGGCCTTATATGACAGCCGTTCCGCGGCCAAAGATTTTACGTCCTGGCGCGGACTTTCCGGCAGACGCATTGTTGATGAATTGGATGTCCTGGAAAAAAAATACGGCGTTGTCACCGTGGTGATGCAGGATGACGCGTTTAACAGCGACACAACGGCCATGATCGAATTCTGCGAGGAAAAACTCAAGCGCGGCAATAGGATCGGCTGGGTCTGTTTGGGCCGTGCCGACCAATGGATCAGCCAGCATGATATTTTACCTTTGATGCGCAAAGCCGGTTTGTTCATGGCATTGACCGGCGTTGAGGTTGAAAGTGATGCCCAGCTGGTCAAGACCGGCAAAGGTGTTACCATTGATCAGATCAGAAAGACCATTGAGATCCTGCGCGCGCAGAACATCGGCACCGTTGGTACGGTGCTGATCGGTTTGCGCGAGGACACCGAAGAAAAGATCAAGGAGCGGCTGCGCGTCGCCGATGAAATAGATCCGGACGTTTTTGCCCTGGATTATCTGACCCCGGTCCCGAATTCCCCGGATTGGCGTTACGGTATTCAAAAAAGCTGGTTTGATCCGGAAAAGATCAACCTGAAAGATTGGGATTTTCAGCATCCGGTGGTCCCGACCGATTTTTTGTCCGTGGAAGATGTCGGCCGCCTGGGCGCCTGGTGCATGCGTGAATATTATTCCAAACCGGAACGCATTCACCGCATCATGGAAAGCGATTATGACATCCGCGTCAAATTGTGCGTGAAGGATTTCATGAACAACATTTCCAAATGGGAGGCGAATTCGCGCGTGCAGTCCGCGGCGAGGTAAGCCCATGGTCAGCGTCCATACGACAATGGCCTGGGAGCCCACGGCCCTGGCCAAATACAATCAAATGCTCAACCTGATCCCCATTTTTCATCGCGGGATCGCGCAGGAAGTGGTCAATAAAAAGGCGGAACAAAACGCGCATCAGCGCGCCTCGGCGCAGGTCGAGGAAAAGGACATTGTGTCCGCGTTCATGACAGAAGTGCCCAAGGCCTTCTATTCGCTGATGATCCGTATCATGAATGAGGTCGGCTTTAATTATAAGGGAGAGGCATGACGATCGCGGTCATCGGCGCGGGCGCCATTGGTTGTGTTGTCGCCGGTTATTTAAGTAAAGCAGGGCAACCTGCCTGCCGGCAAGGCAGGGATGTGCTTTTGGTTGGTCGGGACGATCAGGTGAAGGCCATCAATGCCAATGGCCTGACCATCAAGGGCGCGCGGGGAAGCGCGAACATCCGCGTGCGGACTGTCCCGCGTCTGGACAAACCCTATGATTTGGTCATTTTTACCGTCAAGACACAAGATTTGGAAAAGGCTTTTGAGCAAAATAGTGAATATCTGGGAACAGGCCTGGTTTTAACAAGCCAGAACGGCGTGCAGGCGGACCATCTATTGAGCGGTCATTTTGACCGCAGCCGGCAAATGTCGAGCATCGTAATGTTCGGCGCCACCTACGTCAAACCCGGCGAGGTGACATTCAATTTTGAAGGCGATTGGATCATCGGCCGTCCGTCGACGCCTCTGGACCCAACCGCGCATAAGGTCGGTGAGGTCCTGGGCAAGGCGTTTAAAGTGGTCGTGGACCCCGACATCATGGGGATGAAGTATTTGAAACTTTTTGTGAATTTCAATAATTGCATTCCGGCGCTGATCGGCAAGTCCATGCAGGAGACCTTTGCCGATAGGAACCTGTGTCGCTTGAGCATTATGCTGCTTAAGGAAGGGCTGGATATTATCCGGTTGGCAAAGATCGAGATGGTTTCCATGCCGGATTTCCCCAAGGAAAAAATTTTTGCCTTGGCCGATATGCCGCTCGAGCAAGCTGCGGGGATCATCCACAAAACCCTGACCGGTTTGAGCAAGGAGCCGTTGTACGGTTCTATTTTGCAGAGCATCATGCGCGGCAAGACCAGCGAAATAGAGTTTATCAACGGAGAAGCGGTGCGTTTGGCCGAACATCTGCATTGTCCTGCGCCGCTCAACGAACGCGTCGTGGACATGGTGCATGAGGTTGAGCGGACGGGAAAATTTTTTAGCGTGGACCATGTCAAGAGAGAATTCAATTTGGAGGAGAAAATATGCCATCATCAAAATTAGCGTCATGGGTCCCTGAACATTGGGGAACGACCGAACGCGAGGTCTGGGATTGCCTGGAAACGCATTGGGACCATTTGATCAACAAGCGGGTGGATGAATTCATCAAATACATCCATCCGGACATGGTCGGTTATGGCCATGAAAGCCCTTTGCCTGTTGACCGCCCGTGGCTGTATAAATGGGTGGGGTTCTGGACCAAGAGCACCAATATCGCCATTTGCGAACTGCGTCCCGTTCAGATGAAGGTGTACGGCGACATTGTTATTTTGCAGTATTTCATTTTTACCGTTGAACAAAGCACAGAAGGCGTTAAAAGGGTGATCCGCCGCTACACCATGACGTGGAAAAAAGGCAAAGACCACTGGCAGGTCATTGCCAGCCATAACAATTTAATGGGTGAAACGTTGAGACATTGATATGAAGAAAAGACGCGTTGTGGTCACGGGGGTCGGCATCATCGCGCCCAACGGCATCGGCAATGATGCCTGTTACAGCGCCATGGTCAAGGGCGTTTCAGCGGTCCGCCGGGTGACGGAATTCGACGTGTCGCTGTTCAATACCAAGATCGCGGCCCAGGTGCGTGATTTCGACCCCGTTGCTTTGGGTCTTACGTTTGAAGAAGCGATGCGCATGGACCGTTATGTCCAATTCGCCATGGTGGCCGGCCGCATGGCCTTGCAGGATTCCCGTTTGGATCTCTCTCAAGTGGACAAAGAGCGCATGGGTGTGTCCTTGGCCAATGCCATTTGCGGTACCAAATACATGGAAGAAGAGTTCGCCCTGGTCACGGACAGCGGCAAAAAACCCATTAATCCGCGCATTGTCCGTCCGGACCTATACGATGCCGCGATGTTCAACACACCTTCGAGCGAACTTTCCGCCAAGTATGGTCTTCAGGGGGTTTGCAATACCATCTCTACGGGCTGTACCGCGGGCACGGATTCCGTCGGATTTTCTTTTGAGGCTGTCAGCGACGGGGACGCGGACATCATGCTCACCGGTGCCAGCGAAGCGCCCGTCACGCCCATCACATTCGGGGCGTTTGACACCGTCAATGTCCTTTCCGTGCACAATGATGATCCGGCCCGGGCTTCACGGCCGTTTGACAATCAACGCAACGGTTTTGTCATTTCCGAAGGCGCGGGGCTTTTGGTCGTCGAAGAATTGGAACATGCTTTAAAACGCGGGGCACGCATTTATTGTGAGATCACCGGTTTCGGCACCACCTGCAATGCTTATCACATGACCGACCTGCCAACGGAAGGCGATGCCATGGCTGACAGCATTATTTTAGCCATTGAAGATGCCGGCATCAAACCCGAAACCATTGATTATGTCAATGCCCATGGTTCCTCGACGCGCCAGAACGATGTGTTCGAGACCAGCGCTTATAAAATGGCCTTGGGCCCGTACGCGTATAAAGTTCCCATCAGTTCGGTGAAATCCATGATCGGCCATCCTTTGGCCGGCGCCAACGGGATAGAACTGGCCTTGAGTTCCCTGATCTTTGAGCGCAACATTTTGCCGCCGACGATCAATCAGCAGGAACCTGACCCTCAATGTGATCTGTATTACATTCCCAACGAAGCTATACAGAAGAAAGTTAATTGTATTCTCAAGACATCCAGTGGTTTCTCTGGAATTCACTCAGCCATGACTTTACAAAGGTATTCCTAATGGACCCCATTGCGATCACCGGTTTAGGCGTTATCTCTCCATCAGGAATGGATAAAAAGGCGTTCTGGGCCAATGTGGTCCACGGCAGGAGCGCGGTTGAAAAGATCGAGCGTTTTGACGCCAGCGCTTATCCGTCTCGGATTGCCGGAACTGTCAAGGAACTGGACGCCTACAGCAATGTCTCATCGCGGCTTTTAAAGAAGATAGATCTTTTTTCCCACATGGCTTTGGTGGCATCCGAAATGTGCCTGAATGACGCGGGCATCAATTTGCCGGACGAGAATTTAAAGCGCGTCGGGATCTTTATGGGCAATGCCTTGGGCGGCTGGCTGTACGCCGAGACCGAGTTGCGCGATATGTATCTGGAAGGCCGCGAAGGGGTGAGTCCTTTTATGGCTTCCGCGTGGTTTCCCGCGGCGCCGCAGGGGCAGATCTCCATTCACTATGGGATCAAGGGTTTTTCCAAGACCATTGTCGCGGACAGGGCCAGTTCTTTGATGGCCATCGGCTACGCGGCCAGGACCATCATCCGTAATAAATGTGATTTTATTTTGGCCGGGGGCATGGAAGC
>JGI1358J11329_10004313_pt1 | contig 10299 bp, 10 predicted proteins | sample Subgroupgradi54m_FD_11329 | JGI IMG/M metagenome (IMG submission 11329)
GCCATAACGGCAGGCCGACGAAGACGACCAGGCTGTAGGCGATATACGCCCCGATCATCAGGACTTCGCCATGCGCGAAGTTGATGAACTCGAGGATGCCGTACACCATCGTGTAGCCCAAGGCGACAAGAGCGTAGATGCTGCCGACGATGATGCCATTGGCGATGAGCTGGGAGATGATGGCCACACAATCACCATTCGATAAGCTTTAGTCCGCTGATGTTCACGAAATCTTTCTTATTTCTCGTCACGACAATCGCTTCATGCACCAGAGCGATGCAGGCGATCATGAGGTCGGCCTCTTGCGTCTGTTTTCCCTGTTTCTGGAGTTCAGCATATTTCTGTCCGAAAGATTTTGCTGATTCTTCATTGAACTCAAGCAATGCGACACTATGGACAAAATCTTCAACAAGCTGCAGGGCTTCTTTTTGCCGTTCCGCAAGATAGGCCCCCTTAAAAAGTTCTGCAAGGACGATAGGGGTGATGCAGATCTGGGATTGGCGTGACGACAGCGCCTCAAGTTTTGCGAGCAGGCTCGCGTCGCCGCGCAGTATATCTATGATGACACTCGAATCGAGGCAGTACAGCATTCAGAATCGAACTCCATGCAGGGCAAAATGCTTCCGGTCCTTCTCCAGCTTTCTTTTTATCTCTTCTGCCTCTTCTGTCTTTCCAGGCCACTTCCCGAAGAAATCCTTCAAGGGCCTGCGCTTTACCTTCTCGACCAGCCGGAGGACAACATCAGAGAAGGAGTCATCCCCCTGCTTTAACGCCTTGATCTCCCCATATGCCGCGTCCGAGAGGGAAATGACTTTAGCCATAGTGTATGTATATGCATATGTATATATAAAGTTTACGGTGGATTTGGGAACGGTGATTTTTCCTGTTCTCCCCATGGGTAAGGAGAACAAGAAAAAATCACGGCTATGATGATTAGGCTACCTCCGTGAGAACCAGCTTGGTGATTATTGTTTATGGTCAATGCTTAAGCCGCTCTTTTGCTTGCCTTTCTCGCTCCCGTCTCTCCCGCTCCAATCGTTCCTGCCGTTTCGTCTCGACAAGCCGGTCATTGTCTCCTTCGGCTCTGCGGATGGCGATATCTAAGCTGGTCCCGGCAGAGACAAGCCATGGCGCGCGAATGGAATTTCCTGGTGCTCTCTCCCGAAGCGCCAAATAGAGTGTATGGGGATTTTTCTCATAGGCAACGGTTGCCTCATTTGGCACCCAGATATACGTTTGCCCATTGTCATAGCGTAAAGCAGGACTTCCGCTTCTATCCGTTGCGCGAACAAAGGCCATATCAGGCAAGCCTTCCCAGACTTCCCAGTAATCGCGGACCTTTTCTGCTGCCATCTCGCGGAAATGCGCTGGTGGTGGGGTGTATTTGAGGTGGGTCATTTAGGTCTCCTGTTAAATCGCTTTTCGTTCGAGGACAGTATATGTTATGATGGCGCCTATACCTACATAATCATAGAGTAGTCTGGCTTGGAACTTATCACCGGAAACCTGATCATTAGGGATCTCCATCCTATCTGTTACCCACACCCTTTCCATCTCATCGATGCCAATCACATAGGCGACTCTCTGGAAATTTACAGGTCCTGCGCGAAAGCGGATTTCGGCCTGTTCGACAATCCCGACAAGCTGGCCATCCGCTGGTCGTCTTGTTGCTTGGTCCAATACGATTTTCGGTAGTTCGCCAATTGACATAATGCTCACCTATTATGGGGATAACTTCCTTGCCTAAAAAAAATTAAAAAAACAAAAACAAAAAATTAATCGCGCAGCACCACCGCCTTACCATCCCGCACTTCCTTGACGACATAGCTGGCTCCTTTCAGGTCACCGTTCCCGTCAAAGCTGATGGTGCCGGAGACACCTTGGTAGTCCTGTACCTTGTACAGCTCGTCCTTGACCTTTGCAGCGTCTGGACCAACCTTGCGCATGGCGTTGGCGATCAATTTGACATTGTCATAAGCCTGCGGTACACAAACAGGCGTGTCCGTCTTGCCTGTCTTGACGACCATCTTCTCTTTGAAGTCTGCTGGCAAGACAACCTTCGGGACCACGAAGCGGATACCTTCTGCAGCATTACCCGCTCCTTCGTAAATCTTGGCGTCATCCCATGTGTCAGCGCCGAGGAAGGGCATGTTCATGCCAAGCTCTTTCGCCTGCTTTAAGCCGATGATCGTGGCTTCGGTATAGGATGGCATATACACGACATCTGGATTGGCACTCTTTACTTTAAGCAGTTGGGTACGCAGATCACGCGAGGTCTGCTCGAATGGCTCGACAGCAACAACCTCACCCCCTAACTCCTGAAAACGCTGGTTGAAGACATCTTTCAGGCCGACACATGCGTCGCTGTTGCAGTACAGGATGGCTGCCTTATGGCCGAAGTTCTCGAAAGCGTACTCTGCCGCGAACTTGCCCTGGAACGAATCTGATGGATACGCACGGAAGACGTAATCGCCTGCGTTCGTGATGTCTGGGTTTGAAGAGCACGGCGAGAGCAAGACAGTCTTGCCCTCGGCGATTGGTGCTGAAGCGAGGGTCTCTGAAGAGCAGAGACCGCCGATAATGACCGGAACCTTGTCCAGATTGACCAGCTTTTGCGCGGCGTTTGTCGCGGCATTGGCATTACACAGGCCGTCCTCATAGATCACACGAAGAGGACGCCCATTGATGCCGCCTGCCTTGTTGACCTCTTCAACTGCAAGCCCGACGCTCTGCTGCGCCATCTGTCCGATAGATGCGGCATCGCCGGTCAACGGCCCGATGAAGCCTATCGTGATCGGCTGCGTTGAACGCTGTGCTGTTTTCGTTGCCTTTGCTGACGCCTTTTCGCCGGGCAGCACCGCGAGAACGATGAGCAGGACTACCACAAACACACCGATGATGCCTAATGTCCATTTTGTCCATGATTCCATTGTTTTCACCTTTTCATAGCATTTGATGATTATGGTGCAGCTTTGAAATCCGCCTGCACCCGGTCATATATCCAGCGAAAAATTTCTGGAGTGAACTGTCCTCTCTGTGGCTTATCGTATCTCATCTTTCTATCGATGAGCTCAAAACCGAACTGGTCCGATGCGCCATATACGCCGTCATCGTCCTGCTTCCATGGATAATGAAAGGATATCTCAACATTCCGATGGATCCGTTGATGGATCACTTCTTGACAATAGATGAACCCGACATCATCGACGCCATCCGCGGCACCCGGGACATCACGAAGCTTGATATGCTTCCCGAGATGGAGCTTATATCGCTCAATGGTATTTGGATGCACTAAAACACGCCGTCCCCGGGTAAAATTCCCTATGTCGAATCCTCCATATGCACTCTGTACAACAAAACGTCCGATGCGCGGCCGATAGAGATTTTTTTCCATCGCTGCCACGACAGTTTTGTGGATTTGTTCAATCATGCCTGTGTCGATGACGGTTTCAAGATCGGACATTGTGTTCATCTCCTCAGAGTTTGCTCAGTTCAATTTGGTCACGTTAACGGACTTCCCGTCATGCTACGCAACCCTCCAAACCCCCTTTCTAGAGCTTACCTCTCCTCAGTGACTACAGAAACAGAATATATTTATAGATTCTTATTAAAATATATAGATATATCTAATTATCTTATATTATCAGAAAACTTTAAATAAACCTCTTCATTCCAGCCTCAAATGAAGCGCAAAGTCGTCGAGCAGGGTGGCGTGACCCTTATGCTCTCGCTGCCGAGAAAGTGGACCAAGAAGCATGGCCTCAAGAAAGGCGATGAGATCGAGATACAGGAGAAAGACCGTGACCTTATCATCTCGCCGGCAGGAGCAGTGCCGGAGACCGAGCGATACCATATCGACCTCACCGATCTGCCGCCGCTCATCAACTTCGGCCTGAGCGCCTTGTTCATCCGCGGCATCGATGAGCTCGAGATCGTCTCCAAGAACCCGGAATACATCGAGAAGCTTCAGGAAAAACCGATCAGCCAGTTCATCGGCTATGAGATCATCGAGCAAAGCAAGAACCGGTGTCTTGTCAAAGACCTGTCGGGAAGCCGGACGGTTGATGACCAGTATTACCCATCGCTCTTCCGCAGGATATTTCTTCTCCTTATTTCACAGGGAGAAGAAATAATCAAAGCGGTGGAAGAGCAGCGCCACGACATTGGCCATGTCGTATCCATCGACCTGAACATCAACCGCTTCTGCTTCCACTGCATGCGCATGCTGAACAAATACGGCTATACGGAGTATAGGCACACCCCCACCATGTTCCATCTGGTCGCCCTTATGGAAGACCTCGGCGATACCTTCAAGGACATGGCGGACCATATCGCCAAGAACAAGGTCACCTTTACGCCGCAGCAGACAGGGGTCATGAAGCGATGTTATCAGCTCCTGAAGGATTATCAACCCCTCTTCTTCCGCTTTGACGCGCAACAGGCAGCCCTGCTCGACAGCCGCTATCGCAAACTGCAGGACGAGCTTGAGGAGACCCTGCGACAGACGCGACCTCCCACGCAGCTGCGCGGCATGATGCACTGGCGGACCATGAGCGACCTCATCGCGAAGATGCTGAGAAACCAGCTGACGGTGGCTCTTTAAATTGCTCTTTAAGGTGATTATGGCCCGCCGAACATCGGCCCATTGGGCATCTTCTGCCGCCGTGGCCTGAAGGGGGTTCGGTACCACGGGTCATCCCTGACCCGGTCAAGATTCCAGTGGGATCCGAACCATGCCTCTTTTCCTGCACGGGTTTGCGGAGTCAATGGACACGACTCAACCCTATTGCCACTGACGACCATTTCGCAGTCGCGATAGTCTTTGAACACACGCGCGGTGGTATCGATAGCGGGTGGAATACATACATCAGAAGAAGGGTGGCAAAAAGGCCGAGTCATAAATGAATCGATATATTCGCCGAGATTATATCGTATTATTTGCTGGGCAAGCAGATGAGGGATATGCTTCTCCACAACATTCCACTCCGTCGTCTGATAATGCTGGACAATCCGCTTGACGAGATCTGGTGCATACATCGCCGCAAGAGCGGTGCTTCCTTCACCATACATCCTGGCCATGAACCGATACATCTCCGTCTCTTTCTCGATACGAGGATCAGACTCAGGAAGCATGATGGGATATGTTCTTTCCCACTCTGCATTCTTGGCCTGCGTCTCTTCCTGATACTGATAGTCAAGGACCTGATTGCGATAACGACCGGCCGTGAATGTGAGAGCAAGCATCAGGGCAGAGGCAGTGGCAATACCAGCAGCATTGGTGAATTTTCTCCTTCGCTGCCCGGACTTATGCCGCCGCACAAGGTCTTCCAGCTTCCCTTCCGCGTCCACATCAAAATCCATCCGGAGCACGCTGTGGGATCGTTCCTTTGACACATGCCGTCCATGGATGCCGCGCATCGCGGCATCATCGAGTGGATCGCCGAACAACGCATGGACCGGTCGGAGCGACGGATCGGTATCGTCGATGGCAAGCTTCTGCCTGACCATCTCCTTGGTAAACAGCGTGGCATAATGACGCATCATGGCCTGCGATTCTTTAGGGTCCGTCACCTGCCTGCTTTGGCTGTAATGATGATAGCGGGCGGCCCAGAGCAGGTAATTCTCCGCCTTGAGGCGGCCAAAGCGCTCTCTGAATTTCGCTTCATCAAACGGTCCATCGAGCTTGCGCATGACGCCGACAGCATCTGTGAGCAGGGCATCCTCGATCGTCCGGCCATCTCTCATGGCTAATGATGCGCCGGCGTGATCATAGATGCCTGCCTTCACCCAGCATTGCACCAGTGAGTTTTCGATGAAATCCCTGCAGGCAAATTCAAAATCTATCGGGGTGTAGACGGCGTTTCCTGCCCTATCACGTCCGACCATGGTATTTGCTGGCAGATTGTCGCCATGCACGAACGCCATGCCATCAGTGCTATTCAGGTCAAGCGCCTGGATGATCCTGCCTTCTCTACGAGCAGTATACTCGCGGGCCTGTACCATGTCCACAATGTGCTTGCCTGCCGCATCAGCGGTATAATCACGGATGAACCTGTTTCTTAAGGACGCATCAGCGCGCATGAACACCTTCTCGAGGATGAGGCGTTCATGGTCGCGTGTCTCGAAGACCTGCCCTCCCACACGCGTGGCAAGCTTTCTTCCTGGTGCGGTCTGCCCATAGGCATTGGCGTAAAAACCGAGCGCCAGATCAATAGCCGCCTTGTCGCGCAGGAGGGCATAGCGGTCTTCAAGAGTAGGATTTCCTGTCTTTAGGGTGTCGTGCAGATCTTGGGCATCTGCGAGGAAGAGATTGCCGAGCAACCCATCATCGCTGTACGTCGGTTCCATAGTGCTGCATCGGGAGAGGATGCGGAGAACCTCTGGATCCGTGGCTGCGGTCTTGGCGTACTCGGCGACATGGTGCATATATCGCTGCGCACCGCTGGCGTGCGCTTGCTGATCTGGATCCTTGAAGACGCTGTAGATGGTCTTCGCGATGGGCTTTCCATCGACGACATGGGTCGCTACGACAAGGATACCGCGCTCATACACATGGAAGCCGGTCACCTTGTCGCCTTTGATGGTCTCAAAGGTCTGCACGCCATTGTGCTCGATCTCTTCCAGCGTGAGACGGTCGCACGCACCATCTCTTACCTTCTGGCGGAGGGCACCAAGCACGCTTTCCGTGACAATGCCATCATACTGCCTGCCAAGAAGCAGCTTGAGGACATGGAGATGGGCGATGGCACGGCGCTCATCCAGCGTGCCAGAACGTAGGGTGCCCAGGTGGCCGCGATGGATAGAAGTGGCTGTAGCGGGATTGCGGAGAATAGTATCAAGGGTTATAGGTTCTCTATGTGCCATTTTATCGGTTTTTACGCCTTATAAGGCCCTTGATGCAGAACCCCTATATAAAGTTTTCTATTTTTAACTACTATTTAGTGATTACTTATAGAAAAAGTTAAATAGTAGTTCAACTTCCCGAACAGCATGAAACCAAAAACTCTCGATGCCTTGCTCCTTGTAGTTGGACTTGCAGGTCTGGGAGGCGGCGCGTATGAACTCGCCAGACCGAGACCGCCACATGACCTATCAATCATAGAGTGGGCAGGAGCAGAGAATAGATTGAGAACACCAGAAGCCGTCCCCTATGCACGAAAAGCCATTCCGGGTATGGCCGCATTTTATGCTGGCGGTAACTGTGCCCTCGCTTATTTTCTTCGCCAAGAGCGCCGAAAGAAGGGATAGAAAGAGAAAAAAAGAAAATAAAAAAATCAAGCCGTCTCTTCACCCTCAGCAACTTCGTCGCCGACGCCTTCATCAGCGCCTTCTGCGTACTCCTCGGCGTTGTACGGCACGAACTTGCCGCCTTCAACCTCGAAGTAATCGTAGGTCTTGCTGACCTCGCCATCAGCGTCGAACTCGTACGTACCGGAAGCGCCCTTATAGGTGCCCATGCGGTAGAGGTAGTCCTTCATCGCTGTTGACGTACAATCGGTCGCGGCGCATGCCTTGGCAAGAATCATGACCACATCGTACGCTTCAGGTGTGTAGGCGCTGTACTCCTTACCATACTTCGCCCTATACGCATCCGCGAAGGAGGTCAATTCAGGCGATTTCGGCACGCCAGGCAGGGTCACGATAAGACCATCAGCGGCATTGCCTGCGGTCGCAAGGACAGCATCATCCTTCGTCGCATCCGCACCGACAACCTGCACCGTGATACCAAGCTCGCGCATCTGCTTGAGCACGAGACCGGCATCCGCGGGGTAGGCAAGCATGTAGACCATATCCGGGTTAGCGGCTTTGATCTTGGTCAATTGCGCCCTAAAGTCTGTTGCAGACGGCTCATACGTTTCCTCAGCAACGACGTCCATGCCTAATCCTTCAGCGGCATCAGCGAAGACCTCCTTTAGGCCTGCACCCCAATCATTGTTGATGTAGGTCACCGCAACCTTCTGCGCACCAAGTCTCTTGAGAAGATTGGCTCCTTCAACACCCTGATTTGCGTCAGAGGGAACGTTTCTGAAGATGTAGTCCCCTGCATTCTTGACAGATGGGTTCGTTGAACCGTAAGAAAGCTGGAGCATCTTATTCTGTTCAGAGATAGGTGCATCCGCCAACGTCGCGCCAGAACAGAGCGAACCGGCGATCGCGACAACCTTATCCTGTGTGATCAGCTTTTGCACTGCGCTGCTGCTTGATTTTGCATCACACTGGTCATCCTCATAGACGACCTTCAGCTTCTTGCCCGGGATCAGGTTTCGTTGATTGATCTGCTCTTCAGCTAACCGTGCAGCTTCAGTGGTCGGTATGCCGATCGATGCGGCACCGCCAGTCATGGCGCCAAGAAAACCGATCTTGACTTCTTGCTTCTCTACTTTCTTCACCTTTGGCTGTTCCTTACCACAAGCAGGCAATATAACCAGCATCGCGATAATGGCAAAGATAGCTATAATTTGTACAATTCCTCGCTGTCTCATTGTCACACCCTCCATTAATAGATTTATCGCTTATTGGAGAAGAGAAACACAGGAGGCTATTTAAATATTTCTCCTGTTTTCTACCAAAAAACCAGAGCAACAAACTATATAAATACGCCATCAATAAGCCTTCTTATGGCAGATAAATTGACTATCGAGGATATGGCCACGTTCTGCAAGGCCAAAGGCTTCGTCTACCCGACTGCAGAGCTTTATGGGGGCCTTGCCGGCTTCTTTGACTTCGGACCATTGGGGGTTGAGGTCACCAACAACCTCAAGCAGCACTGGTGGAAGACCTTTGTGCAGGGCAGGGATGACATGGTCGGCATGGATGGGAGCATCATCACCAACCCAAAGGTATGGCAGGCATCAGGCCATGTCGATTGTTTTGAGGATGTCCTGGTCGAGTGCAAGAAGTGCCATACGCGCGTAAGGGGAGACCAGCTGCTTGAAGAGCAGCTCAAGATCCAGGCAGATGGGCTTTCACGAGAGGATATCACCAAGCTTGTCCGGGAAAACGGGATCAGATGCCCACAGTGCAAGGGCGAGCTTGGAGAAGGCAAGCAGTTCAATCTCATGTTCCACACCACCGTCGGCCCTGCTGCAGAAGAGGGCGCGAAATCCTACCTGCGTCCAGAGACCGCGCAGCTCATCTTCGCTGATTTCAAGGCGATCACCGACACCACGCGCCTCAAGCTTCCCTTCGGCATCGCGCAGATCGGGAGGGTCTTCCGCAACGAGATCGCGCCGCGCGATTTCCTCTTCCGCTGCCGCGAGTTCGAGCAGATGGAGCTTGAGTATTTCATCCATCCGAAACAGGTGAACGACTGCCCGTATCTCAAGGACGTCCTCATGCATCGCGTGCTGGTCTTCTCCTCGGATATGCAGGAGAAGAATCAGCAAGCAAAAGAGATGAGCATGAAGGACGCGCTTGACAAGAAGATCATCAAGACGCCATGGCATGCCTACTGGCTCGCGACAATGCATCAGTGGTTCATCGGCCTCGGCGCGAATCCGGCGAAATTCAGGATCCGCCAGCATCTGCAGAAAGAGAAGAGCCATTACGCGCTGGAGACATGGGACCTCGAGTACGAGTTCCCGTTCGGCTGGAAGGAACTGCAAGGCATGGCCAACCGGACTGACTTTGATCTGCAGCAGCATACGAAGCACTCGAAGAAAGACCTTTCCTTGTTCGATGAGGAGAGCAAAGAAAGGATCATGCCGCATGTGGTCGCCGAGCCGTCGCAGGGCGTCGGGAGAGCGTTCCTCGTCTTCATGTTTGATGCATACGCTGATGATAAAGAACGCGGCAATATCGTGCTCAGGCTGCACCCGTTGCTTGCGCCGATAAAGGCGGCGGTGTTCCCGCTCGTCAACAAGGAAGGGTTGCCAGAACTTGCGCAGGAGATCTATCATGACCTCAAGAAGGAATTTGCTGCAGCATACGACCGATCCGGCAGCGTCGGCAGACGATACGCGCGCAATGACGAGATCGGCACGCCGTACTGCATCACGATCGACTTCGATTCCCTGAAGCTGAAGGATGTCACCATCCGCGACCGGGACACAACACGGCAGAAACGAGTAAAGATCAAAGACCTGAGGGACACGCTGCGGAAGCTCGTGTCTGGCGAGCTCTCGTTCGAGGAGCTGAAAGTAGTATAGTATCAATATCACTATCCATATCACGATGACAAAAAGAGGGGTACCATACACCAGCTATCTTGCGATAGCGGTGCTGCTCTCGCTTCTCGCCGCGCTCGCTCCAGCGCTTGCCGCCACGGGCCCCTTCCTGCCTGGTGATGAGGAGACCGTG
>JGI1358J11329_10004319_pt1 | contig 10286 bp, 14 predicted proteins | sample Subgroupgradi54m_FD_11329 | JGI IMG/M metagenome (IMG submission 11329)
CCGTTTACTGCGCTCATGTCGTGATCTCCTTTACGGGATCCGACAACATCAAATCACTACCTTATGCCCCTGTCCAGTTTTTGGGGAGCACCTCACAAACTGTTCTCCCCGAACACTTTTAGATATCCTATCAAAGTTGCTTCTGATAAGCTAAAATTCGTGGGGTATTGGTCTGAAGATTATCTACTAGCCGACCAGTGCAAGAGAGCGGTGCCATTTGGCCACCCGAGTCTCCTGGAAGGCAAATTCATCCATTAAAAAGTCTTGATCGGCGTCCAGTCCGGGGAGGATTTTTCTTTAAGTGGTTGAGTTCAGCTTACATACCCTATCAATGGACGAGCAGTCGCGCTTTAACCTGCTAAAGGCAGTAAATGAAGCTTCCATCGATGCTGGTCGCCCGATAAATGCTACCGAGCTTCTAAAAGTTTATGCGGCGACAACGGGGAGTACGATTAGCGAATCTCAGGCGACGCGGATGGTCAGGGAATTGCTGTCGCTCGGAGATGTGAAGGCTGAGGTGTTCAAAGACAGCGGAGGCACAGAAAGGGTCCAGCGGATCGAAATAACTGGAGATGGGCACAAATTTATATACGAGGTTCAAAACAGACATCGGCCCTTTCTAACCAAGAACAAGAAGTGGATCATCGGAACCATAATTACGGTCTTCTTGGGAATTGTTACTATTGCTTATAAGGGACCAGCAATTAGTCACTGGATGGGCTTTAAAGGTGATTGGCATGCCGGTCGGGATATCAATGTCCAAATAAACCAGGGTGGAGGGGAATCGGTAATTTCCTTAGGACCGCAACAAGAGAGTTTGCTCAGGGCGATTCATAGATGTCAGGTTCAGTTTGGATTGAACAAGTTAGTAATTCTTCGTACTGGGGAAGTCGTTTTCGGCTCGCCAGGTCCCAAAGACGCGGGTCTCAATCTAGCAACGGAGGTGCTTGAGAAAGGTAAGCCCGAAGTGGTAGCCAGAGAATTTGAAATTCTAATGGAAGGAATGCCAGCCGAATATTTACAGAGAATACCTGAGGCACGTTACGACAATCCGTTTGTTGTTACGGTCACCAAGGCAGGTGTTGATTATCTAAATCAAAGGAAGTGAGGAAATATTAAGTGGGGACTAATGTGAACTCCTCCACCCAGGCCCACAGCTGTCAGGAGCGGGGGGGAGGCTGCGAGGGCTCGAACCAGACTGGCTGAGGCGATAGGATAAGTTTTTGTTATGCCACCTGTTCCATAAATCTTTCAAGGGATTCTGAGTCAGCGGTGAGGGACCAGTTCTGAAGATCGTCCGCTAGCCGACCCTGCTTTCCTTTTTGTGTGAGGTAATTAATGCAACCGACGATAAGAAAAATTTCGCTGCAACACATGGAGGAACTCACCCAAGCTAGCGGTAACGAATGCGTCCTTCCCATGAGGGACACCCGAGTATATGTGGTAGGGAGTTTAGCCCTGCTAGAGGAAAGAACCATGCCAGGTGGAACTTTGTCTGTTCAGGTAGTAGGAGGGCAGAGAGAAGCGGGACACCGTTCGGCGGGTATTGAAGAAACATGTTGGTGGATAATTAAAGATCCGCCGGGGGTAGAAGAAGGGTATTATCTGGTTGGTCCCGTTTCTAGAAAAGGGATAATGCTCTCAGGCGAAGATTACTAGGCTTGTTCCGAGCGGTGTCCGCTAGCTGATCCCTGCAAGTATGTATTGCTTCCTGCAACATCCGATAACCCCAGTTCTGTGAAACTCTGGCGGAAACTGCGATTCCTTGGAAAGCTTGGATGTTCTTGACATTTTAAAGTAGAACTTTAAAATAGCAAATATGTACATCACGCGTTTGTTGGAGAAAACCCTCGAAGAGGCCATGGCGTCCTTCCCTGCGGTCTTTATTGGCGGACCGCGCAGGTCCGGCAAGACCACGCTCGCGAGAAGGTTCTTAAAAGATTACAATTACGTCCTTTTGGATGAAAGGGATGTCCGGTCGCTTGCCATTGACGATCCCCGCGGTTTTTTGGAGAAATACCCGCCTCCGGTCATTATTGACGAAATCCAGAACGCTCCAAATCTCTTGCCCTATATTAAAGCCCGCATTGAGGAGAACAAAAAGCCCGGACAATGGGTGATCACCGGTTCTCAGCAGTGGGCTCTGATGAAGGGAATCAGTGAAACTTTGGCCGGCCGTATTGCTGTCTTGCATTTGTATCCGTTCTCTTTGGAAGAGGAACAGAAGATGCCGCGCCTTCATTTGGGGACAGCTGAGGCGTTTGTCCATGAGCTGATGCAAGCGAAGAATATCCCATCCAAGAGCGTTCCGCTTGGCCGCTGGCTTTTGGAAGGCGGGTATCCGGAGATCGTGCTCAATGCGAAGGTATCGCGCAAGCTCTGGTTTTCCAGTTATCTTCAGACGTATATCGACCGGGATGTTCGCGGGCTGATCAAGCAGTCGAACCTTCACGATTTTGAACGGTTCATTCGTCTTTTGGCGGCTCGCACGGCCCAAGAATTGAACTGTTCCACGTTATCTCGGGATATCGGCGTTTCCGTGCCAACCGTCAAATCGTGGCTGACACTTCTTGAGGCGAGCGGTCTTGTTTTTCTTTTGATGCCGTATCATAAGAATTTCGGTAAAAGGATCATTAAGTCGCCTAAGTGTTATTTTATGGATACAGGACTTGCGTGTTATTTGACCGGGCTTCAGATGCAGGACCATGTGCTTCAGGGGCCCATGGCGGGACCGCTTTTTGAAACGGCATGCGTGTCGCAGTTTTATAAACGGTTTTCTGCGCTGGTTGATCCTTGTTCTTTGTATTATTATCGCAGTACAGACGGGTTGGAGGTCGATCTTTTGATCGAGACCGGAAAAAAGATCTATCCGGTTGAAATGAAGCTCTCCTCGACTATTGACTCTGGGAAGACGAAGTCTTTGGTCAAATGGCTCGGGATTTCCAAGATCAAGGATGTCCGCGGGCTGATCATTTCATCGTCTAAGCAGATGGGTTTAGTCGGGAACAATGTGGCGAATTGTCATTATTCGCTGGTTTGACCGTACCCCGCCAAGCCATCCTTCACTGGGCCTATGACAGCCGTCAGCTCTAAGCGCATTCTGCTGACCGGCGCCACCGGCTATGTGGGCGGCAGGCTGTTGAAGGCATTGGAACAGGCCGGCCACCGGGTGCGCTGTCTGGCGCGGCGGCCGGAGTTTCTTCGGTCCAAGGTGGCAGCAGGCACCGAAGTGGTGCCAGCGGACCTACTGGATCGAACGAGTCTCATGCCGGCCATGGCCGGCATGCAAGTGGCTTACTACCTCGTGCATTCTATGGGCTCGCAAGGTGCTTTTGAAGCCCAGGACCGGCAGGCTGCCCGTCAGTTTGCCGAGGCGGCGCATGAGGCGGGGATTCGCCGCATCATCTATCTCGGTGGACTTGGAGACGACCGTCAGCAGCTCTCGCCACACCTGCGCAGCCGCCATGAAGTCGGTGAAATCCTGCGTGGTTCCGGCGCGCAGGTGATCGAATTTCGTGCTTCGATCGTGATTGGGTCCGGGAGTCTGTCGTTTGAATTGGTCCGCGCGCTCGTGGAACGCCTTCCGATCATGACGACCCCGCGTTGGGTATCAGTGCCTGCCCAGCCAATTGCGGTCACCGACCTGCTCGACTACCTTGTCGCGGCACTGGATCTACCTGACGACGGCCACCACATCTTCGAGATCGGCGGGGCCGATCGGATGTCGTACGGTGATCTCATGCGTGAATATGCCCGACAACGCGGCCTGCGGCGAGTTATGATCCCCGTGCCCGTGCTGACGCCGTGGCTCTCCAGTCTGTGGTTGGGTCTGGTGACGCCGGTCTATGCACGGATCGGCCGTGTTCTGATCGAGAGCATCAAGTATCCGACCGTTGTTGAGGATGACACGGCGTCTCGGGTTTTTGCCGTCCGCCCGAAGACGGCGCGGGAGGCTATCGCAAGCGCCTTTCGCAATGAGGAACAGGCATTTGTCCAGACGCGTTGGTCCGATGCGCTTTCCGTGTCGGATCGGCAAGCACCGTGGGGCGGCGTGCGCGTGGGCAACCGGCTGGTGGATTCCCGCGAGGCGCGGGTCGGTGTCCCGGTGGAACGGGCGTTTCATGTGATTCGCCGCATCGGAGGTGCCACCGGCTGGTACGCGGTCAACGGGTTGTGGCGGCTACGCGGGTTCATTGATTTGCTGATGGGCGGTGTTGGGATGCGTCGGGGGCGCCGCGATCCGGAGCAGCTCCAGGTGGGTGACGTCCTCGATTGTTGGCGCGTCGAGGTTTATGAGCCTGATCGCCGCCTGCGTTTGGCCGCTGAGATGAGACTACCCGGCCGCGCCTGGTTGGAGTTCGAGGTTCGGGGCGATGGGATGCAGTCAACTATTCGGCAGACCGCCATGTTTGACCCGGCGGGACTGTCCGGCTTGGCCTACTGGTATCTGCTCTATCCCACGCATCAGGTGGTCTTTTCCAGGATGCTTCGTGGGATCGCCACGGCGTGCACTCGTGATCTGACAAAGAGTAGGATGTCCAGGTAGATCGGAGGGACAATTATTAAGTCTTAGGGATGCTGGAGCTTACGAGTTTCTGACCTCTCAAAAACTGGACAAATTGGACAAAAGAGGGGAAGATCAGAGAGGTTCCCTCGTCCGCGACCTGTCAGGGACCCCGGTCTTTCCTCTCTTAAGGCCACAACAGAGAGGCCAAAAGCCTCGATTCAGCGATTGAATCGGGGCTTTTTCATGTCCTGGAAACGTCAAGAGATGCGTGATTGTTTTGAGTCGCGGAGTTCCGAAATCTGCGTTTCCGCCATCGTCCGATAAAGCCAGCCAAACCCGTGCCCATTTTTATCTGAAATTAGCCAAAACATCTCAGAAGTGGCTGCTAGTAAATGGTTCCTAGTAAATGCCATGGTAATCGTACCTCCTGAACTCGGGATTGGCGTTTCACAAAAATTCCACGAGCATGATGCGGGTCATATTCATCGCATCTCTGCCCATGTAGATTGGAGGGCAACAGGAGAATTCTATGATGCCTCAAGTGGATTTCAGGGTAAATCCTCCCACTGTCGATGAAGACCCGGCCATGCCACGGCTGAAGCTGAAGTGGGAAGTGGTTATCCCCATCGGCCTCATTCACCTAGGAGCACTTTTGGCTCCCGTCACTTTCACCTGGTCGGCCTTCTGGCTTTTCCTGGGATTGACGTGGGCTACCGGTTGGGTAGGAATCGCCCTGTGTTATCACCGGCTGTTGACTCATCGAAGTTTCAAAGTGCCTCGGTTGTTGGAGTATCTCTTGACGTTCTGCGGGGTGCTTGCGGCTCAGGGAGGGCCGGTGGGATGGGTTTCTACCCACCGTCTACACCATGCTTACTCCGATACATCTAAAGATCCCCACAGCCCGGTGGATAGCTTGTGGTGGAGCCATATGGGATGGTTTCTTTATGATGATCCGAGGCGAGCCAGGTGCTGGGCGCTTGACCTTGCGCGGGACCCCGTCCACCGTTTTCTCAATTTGACCCAGGGCGTTTGGCCTATCTTGCTGGGGGTTCTCCTCTATGTTATCGGGGGCTTCCCCTGGGTGATTTGGGGGTTCAGTGTGCGAACCGTGGTCGTTTACCATGTTACGTGGCTGGTGAACTCCGCAGCTCACACTTGGGGGTACCGGACTTATAAGACCAACGACCGATCCACTAACTGCTGGTGGGTGGCTCTGTTGTCGTTTGGAGAAGGATGGCATAACAACCACCATGCTTTTCCTCGCTCGGCGCGCCACGGTCTGCGTTGGTGGGAGCTAGATTTGACGTACCTGACCATTAGGACATTTGCGGTCCTTGGGCTGGCCGAGAATATCACTTTTTCCCCGCCACAAAGGCCCGTAAGATGTCCGATTCCACAATGATGCCGACCAGTTTCTTCTTGGCGTCCACAATCGGGATCGCCCCGATCCGATTCTGCACCATCAATTTGGCCGCCTCCTGAATCGTCGCATCCTGACCCAGGGTGATCACCGGGGCGATCATCACATCTTCTACCTGAATGTTGTCATCGATTCGGTACAGCTCATGCCAGGTTTTGAACACGTCTGAGATCTTCGGCCTGCGCAAGTCCCGGTCGGTGACGATCCCCTTAAGTACCCCTTCCTTGACGACCGGCAAATGCCGGATTCCCATCGATTTCATGAGGCCGAACGCTTCTTTGACCGACGCATCTGGTGAGATCGTGATGACTTCCGTTGTGATCCAATCCTTGATTTTCATAGGTTGCTCCTCCGTTGTTTTCCTCAAGGGAGATGTTACTCGAACCGGGCGCTCTTCTCTATGACAGAGATCATAGAGTGGAAATTTCAGGCGGAATGGCACAAGAGGTATAATGGCCCCATGCCTCGGCGACTGGACATCGAACTATTCCTGAAACAGGTGGAGATTTTTCAGAAACTGTCCGCCAAAAATCGCGAGCGGCTGGCATCCCTCTCCCATGAGCGCGCGTTCGGGAAGGGAGAGACGATCTTCGAAGAGGGCAGGCCTTCGGACAGTCTCTGGCTGGTCATGGAGGGGCGGGTTCATCTGCTCCATCACCTGGAGATTGGCCGGTCGCAGACCACCTGTGTCATGACGGCAGGGGAGACTTTCTGCTGTCTGCCGGCCCTGGATCAGGGCGCTTATCCGGCCACCGCTATCGCGGCCACCAAATCCCGGGTCCTGCAGGTTCCCAGCTGGCTTTTCCATGAATTGGTCGGAAATTCTCGGGATCTGTTGAAAGAGGCGCTCTGCGTCTTCGGTGGGCGCCTCCGCCAGATGGAATCGCGCGGCTGTATGATCCACGATCCGGTGGAGAAACGGATCGCGCAGTCCCTGCTGACCCTACGCAATAAATTCGGGGACACCATTCCGTTGACCAAGCAGGAGATAGCCGATCTGGTCGGCACCACCGTGGAGACCGCCATCCGGACGATGAGCCGTTTCCAGCAGGAAGGCTGGCTTCGTTCCAGCCGGGGTAAAATCCAGCTTCTCAAGCCGGATCGTCTCGCCGAGCTCTTCAAGTAATCCCCGTTTTTCTCCGCCATCTATGATCTGGATCATGGTCTTTGTCTGCCTGGGAGAGCTATCCTTTTCTTAGAAGATTTGAAGGAGAGGATTCCCATGGTGAACTTAGCGACGGAGAAAAGATTCAGCGATTCGCGCGCACCGATCCCAGAAGTGCTCTGGTTTTCCTGCGATGGCATGATGGTGCTCGATGAGCATCGCCAAATTCTGGCCGCCAATCCGGCGCTGGAGCAGATGACCGGCTGGCCAAGCGACGCGTTGGTTGGCAAGGTGGAATGCGGGGTTTTGTTTTCCTGCCGAGATTTGCATGGATGCCCATTGGCGGAGCGACCGTGGGAATGCCCCGGATTAAAAGCCATCCAGCAGTTCGAGCCGGTTCATTCGGCTGAGTACACCATCCGGACCGCCGATCACAAGAGAAAAGTAGTCAGCACCAGCTATACCCCCATTCAACTTCCCGGCCGCCCTGTCTGGGCGCTGGCGGTGATGCGGGATGTCACCCTCCAGAAGCGGCGGGAACGCCAGTTGATCCACAGGGCGATGACCGATCCGTTGACCAACCTGCCCAACAGGGCCGCGTTTTTGGAGGCCTTCTTAAAAGAGACAAAGCGCGCTGCCCGGCATAACAGACCGCTGGCGGTTGCAATGGTGGACATTGATCAGTTCAAGACCTACAACGACGCTCACGGCCATCTGGCGGGCGATGAACTGCTGATGGCATTGGCCGGTGTGCTCAAGACCGGTCGACGCGGCGCGGACATGGTGACCCGGTACGGAGGAGATGAGTTTGCTTTCCTTCTGCCCGAGACCGATGCCGCTGGGGCGATGGTGGTGACGGAGCGGGTCCGTTTCGCCATTGAAAAGTTCCCCTTTGTTGGAAGGGGAGTCACCATCAGCATCGGTGTCGCTTCTTTTCCCGGGGACGGCTCGACCGTCCAAGAGCTTTTGGAGGCGGCGGATCGGCGACTCTATCAGGCAAAACGCCTGGGCTGCAACCGAGTGGTTGGACCTGGAGGGAGGTGAGTCTCATGAAACAGTTTCAATTGCTGGAACCATGGCGCGAAGGAGTGGTTCAAATCCTGAACCAGGCGCTTGCGGAAGAGCTGGCCTGCGTGTGCCTCTATGCCCGCAACGCAAGACAGCTTAAAGCTGAGGACCATTGGTTCCTTTTCCATCTGTTCTGCGAGCAGATGGCTGAAGAGGCATCGCATGCCCGTTTGCTGACGGGGCGGATTCGAGATCTGGGTGGGGAGCCCACCCATCAACCAGCCGACTGGTGGCGGATGGGAAAAAGGAGATGCAAGGTAGGAAGGATTCGCCGGATGCTGCAGGAGGCGGCTGCCTTGGAACACCGGGAGTTGGCGCGATATGAAAAAGGCATTCTAAGTTGCTCTTTAGTCGGCGATCTCAAGACGAAGGAATTGCTGGAAGGGATCGTGGACAGCGAACAGTCCCATCAGGACCAATGGGTGGGGCTTCTTGCCAGGTGGGATTGAAACGATGGATCAACGGCGAACGATCATCTGGTGCCGAGCCCATGGGAGGTCCGTTCAGGTGGTGCTTGAGCGGGCGGGGGAAGAACAGCCCATTGTCCATGGTATTCCGGATGGATGGAGAATCACGAGATGTCTGGATGAAACCTTCGATTGTGTGGGCAAAGAATGCCCATTTCCGATAGGCCGTGAGGAATTGCGTTCGAGACGGCCGGCGGCTGACCAAAGGAAGGGTTGAGAGAGTGGTCAGATAGGGTTAAAGATAAGGAGGGCTGTCCCATGAAGGAGTTTCTCACGTTCCTTTGGTGTGATGCGTTTAAGAGACCTGTCCGAGTGGTGTTGGAGAGGACGCATAAGAATGCTTCCCCTGTCCATCATGTTCCGGTGGGTTGGAAGATGAAGATCTGTGTGGATAAGGGGCGAAAGTGCAACGAAGCGGCCTGCCCGCTTTCAGACCATGATGAGATTGCCTGACTGGACCGCGCAGGAGCCGTTCAAAGGGTTGCCGATGCCGGCGCACCGATGGTTGAGGTCGGCTGCTCGGGAGAAACGTCTCAAAGAAGGAGAGATTTTGTTTCAGGAAGGAGAACCGGCGGATCATCTCTGGATTGTCCGTTCCGGATGGGTGCGATTGGTCCGGCGGGTGACCGATGGGCAGCATCTGACCGTGGATATTGTGACACCGAAGGGACGATTCTGCGGTCTCACGGCATTCATCGGCGGACATTACATGGCTACGGCCGTCGCAGCCGGGCCGGTGACCGTTGTTGCCATTCCGGCCAAGGCCCTCTCTCATTTGATGCAGGAACATGTCGAGTTGGCCTCCTACGTGGCCAAGCAGTTCGATGAGCGTTATCAGCATATGGTGGCCGCCTACACCACCGCTTTTTGCCCGGTCCAACAGCGCTTGGCTGCCGTGCTGATCCGTTTGAAAGGAGCGTTTGGTTCCGTCCTGCCGGTCACCCGGCGGGAGGTGGCCGAGATGGGAGGGACCACCGTCGAGACCGCCATCCGGGTCACCCGTCAGATGCAGAAGGAAGGGATTCTGCAGGTGAGCCGCGGCCGGATTGAGATCCTGCACCCAGGCCTTCTGTCCCACATCGAGCATCCCTCAAGCCCCGCCGACGGCACCTGAAAAATCTCCGCAATATGATTTCCATCATATTATTTTCCTTGCCGTGCCTGTATCCTGCTTCTAGACAAACAAAGGAGGATACGACAATGAGCATGGGCGAAGGGGTGAAGGGTTCTTTAACGGCTGTCTGGTTCTCCGGTTTTTTCGGGTTGGCTGCTCTGGTGCATTTGGTCCGGTTCCTTTTTCAAGTTCCATTGGTTGTAGGAGGGCGTTCGGTTCCCATGGCGGTCAGTGTGATCGTCGTATTCGTGGCAGGTGTTCTGTCACTGAGGTTGCTTTCGGTCGGACGAGGGGGTGGTTTCTGCTGTTCGGCAAAATAAGTGAACTCAAAAAGGAGGAAATAACGATGATGTTGCAAAAAAGTTTAGGAAGGGGGCTGTTGATTGCAGGGATGGTCGCAATGCTGGGGACGTCAGTTGTCACCGCTGAGCCGTCGCAGGAGATTCAGGCGATGATCGCTCAGCACCGGCAGGCGGCCGGGGAGGCGCAGAAAAAAGCGGCTTTCCACGAGGATATGGAGAAGAAATTCAAGGAAGGACGAGGCGGTTCCAAGATTGATATGGTTGGGCATTGCCGGTATTGGGCGGATTACTACAGGAAGCTGG
>JGI1358J11329_10004323_pt1 | contig 10283 bp, 8 predicted proteins | sample Subgroupgradi54m_FD_11329 | JGI IMG/M metagenome (IMG submission 11329)
CTTGACGTACCACAGAGGGTACGCCTGCGTCGTCGCGCCTCGGCCACGGAGCCCGGGCGCACGCAACGCGGTTCGCGCGAGGTTGTGAAACCAACTCCAGTCCCATCAGTCATTCTTCTTAACGGTCGTGATTGCGTGACCATTATTCCCACGGGCCGTGCAGTGCAACATGTCGGGTTGTAGCGTCACCTTCCGCGCCTTAGCGCGATTGCCTTCCATTCTCTCACAGTTTGCGTCATAATGTCTCACGCGGAGTTCGTGCATCTCCACCAGCACACGAACTACTCCCTCCTCGACGGCGCCTGCCGCATTAGCCCCCTGGTCAAAAAGGCCGTGGAGCTGAAGTTTCCCGCGCTCGCGATCACCGACCACGGCAACCTGTTCGGGGCGGTGGAATTTTACGAAACCTGCACGAAAGCCGGCATCAAGCCCATTATCGGCTGCGAAGCGTACATCGCCCCGCACAGCCGGTTCGATAAGACCGGCACCGGCATCCGGGATTCCAATGCTCACCTCGTCCTCCTGGCGAAAAACGAAACCGGCTACGCCAATCTGATGCGGCTGATCAGCATCGGGTATCTGGAAGGCTTCTACTACAAGCCCCGCATTGATAAAGAAGTCCTCGCGCAGCACAAGAACGGTCTGATTGTGTTGACCAGCTGTCTGAAGGGGATTCTCAACGTCCACCTCACTCAGGAGCAGTTCGACCTCGCGCGCAAAGAGCTCGATGACTTCATCCAGATCCTGGGCAAGGAGAACGTCTACGTCGAACTCCAGGATCACAACCTCGTGCTTGAACAGAAAGTGCGGCCCCATCTGGTGCGCCTGGCGGCGGATGCGGGGTGAAGTGCGTGGCCACCAACGACGTCCACTATATCGAGCAGGCGCACGCCGAAGCGCACGACGCACTCATGGCCATCCAAACGCAGACCACGATCGACGATCCGCACCGGCTGCGCTACGAGCAACCGGAGTTCTATCTCAAGTCGGCCGAGCAGATGAAGGCGCTCTTTGCCGAGCATCCGGAGGCCGTCGCCGCCACGCTCGAAATTGCGGAGAGATGCAACGTCGAGTTGGAATTCGGCAAGACCCATCTGCCGTACTACGAGCCGCCGCAAGGAAAAACCCAAGCGGAACATCTGCGCGAACTGTGCTATCACGGGCTCGAAGGCCGCTACGGGGACGTGTCCACCCCGCTGGTTGAGCGGCTCGAACATGAACTGGCGGTCATCCAGCAGGCGGGCTACGTCAGTTACTTTCTCATCGTGTGGGACTTCGTCCGCTTTGCGAAAGAGCGGGGCATTCCCGTCGGTCCGGGCCGCGGCTCCGCGGCGGGCAGTCTGGCCAGCTATTGCCTCGGCATTACCGATCTGGACCCGCTCAAATACGACCTGCTCTTTGAGCGGTTCCTCAACCCGCAGCGCGTGACCCAGCCGGANATCGACATCGACTTCTGCTACGAACGCCGCAACGAGGTCATCGAGTACGTCATCCAGAAATACGGCAAGACCAACGTCGCGCAGATCATCACCTTCGGGACGATGCAGGCCAAAGCGGTCGTGCGCGACGTCGCCCGCGTCATGAAGATGTCCTACGCGGAAGCCGACAAACTGGCGAAACTAATTCCGAACGAGCTCGACATCACCCTGACCAAGGCGCTCGCCGAGGTGCCCGAGCTGATCCACCTCTACCGCACGAGCGACCAGGTCAAGAAATTGATGGAGATCGCCCTCGTTCTCGAGGGGCTGACGCGCCATGCCTCGACCCACGCCGCCGGGATTACCATCGCAGACAAACCGCTGACCGAATACGCGCCGCTGTTCAAGAGCAACGACGGCTCGATCACCACCGGCTTTGACATGACGTCGCTGGAGCACATCGGGCTGCTCAAGATTGATATGCTTGGCCTGAGAACGCTCACGGTGATTGACGAAGCGATCAAGCTCGCGGAGCGGCGCCACAATTTCCTGATCAACCTGGAGACGCTGCCGCTCAACGACCCGGACACCTTCCAGCTGCTGGCGCGCGCCGAAACGATGGGCGTGTTCCAGCTGGAAAGCTCGGGGATGCGCGATCTGTTGAAGAAGATCAAGCCGACGCAGTTTGAGGATATCATCTCGGTCATCGCGCTCTTTAGGCCCGGCCCCATCGGCTCCGGGATGCTCGATGAGTTCATGAAGCGCAAGCACGGCCAGATCCCCATCAAGTACGAGCATCCGCGCCTGGAGCCCATCCTCAAATCCACCTACGGCGTCATTGTCTACCAGGAGCAGGTCATGCGCGTCGCCAGCGACCTGGCCGGATTCTCGCTCGCCCAAGCGGACCTGCTGCGCCGCGCGATGGGCAAGAAGATCGCCGAGGTGATGGAAGCGCAGCGCAAGGCGTTCGTGGACGGCTGCATCAAGAACCGCATCCCGGAGAAGACCGCCAACCGCATCTTCGATTTGATGGAGCACTTCGCGGGCTACGGCTTCAACAAGAGCCACAGCGCCGCGTACGCCCTGATCTCCTACCGCACCGCGTATTTGAAAACGCATTACCCGGTCGAATTCATGACCGCCCTCTTCAGCAGTGAATTGGCGAATACCGACAAGCTCGTGGTCTCTCTGACTGAAGCCAAACGCATGGGGCTGAAGGTCCTACCGCCCGATGTCAATGAAAGCCAGGCGCTCTTTACCGCCATGGACAACAAGACGATCCGCTGCGGGCTCGGCGTCATCAAGAACGTGGGGATGTCCGCGGTGGAATCTATTGTCCGCGCGCGCGAAACGCGCGACCGGTTCCGGACTATGGCGGAGCTCTGCGACCTCGCTGATTTGCGCCTCGTCAACCGCAAGGTCTGTGAAAGCCTGATCAAGGCGGGGGCGTGCGACAGCATGGGGTTGTCGCGGGCGGCCCTGCTGGCCAGCCTCGATCAGGCGATGGAGGAAGCGACGAGCACCCAGAAGGACCGGGTGCGCGGCCAGCTGACATTTTTTGATGAACTGAAAGCCAAGCTCGAACCCGCGCCGCAAATGATCCCCGCGGCCGCGCCGCTGCGTCTGCGCGACTGGCCGGAGAGCCAGAAGCTGGCGTTTGAAAAGGAGCTGCTCGGATTTTATGTCTCCGGGCATCCGCTCGCCCGGCATGAGCACACGATCAAGACGCTCGGGTCCGCCACCTCCTTGCAGCTGCTCCAACTGGAAGAAAATATGATGGCGACCGTGGGCGGCATGCTGAGCAAGATCAAACACACGACGACCAAGAAAACGAACGAGCAGATGGCGGTGTGCATACTCGAAGACCTGGAAGGGGACGTCGAAGTCCTGATTTTTCCCAACGTCTTTTCCCAATTGGCGCCCCAGTTAAAACCCAATGCCGTGGTCTTCGTGGAAGGCCGCATCACCATCCGGGAGGACCGGCCGCGGCTCGTCGCCCAGCAGATCATTCCGATCGAGCAGGGGGCCAGCAAGCTGACTCAATCCGTCGATCTGGTGCTCCACGGGCCCGGGATTGAGAAGCCGCTGCTCGAACAGCTGAAGGAGCTGCTGGCCAGATTCCCGGGCACGATCCCGATCTATATCACCCTGAACATGGCCGCGGAATCCCCCATGCGGCTTAAACTGGCCGAAAACTTTAAGATCGACCCGAAGCAGGAATTGCTCGACGCGCTCCATCAACTGCTCGGGGAGGATGGGGTGGTCCTGAAGCGGCAGGCGAGCCGCCCGGCGCAACCCCTCAAGCCTTTCTATGCGGCTCAGCAGAAGTCACGGGCATGGTCGAGCGAAGAGTAATAGGCTTGCCGCACGCCAATTGTCACAACATCAATCGTGTCAACATGATTGGCATTGTGGGGCTTGACAAGCCCGCCGGCCCTATGCTAGGCTGGCTCTTCCTATGGCGCTGACTAAGAAAGACTTAGTGCTTGTGGTCTCGAAGGAAACCAACATCACGCAGGTGGACGTCAAGCGCGTCATCCAGCTGATGTTGCACCATCTCATTGAGAGCCTGAAAGAAGGCAAGACGATCGAGCTGCGCAATTTCGGTGTCTTCAAGGTCAGGCAGCGCGCCCCCCGACGCGGGCGCAACCCGAAGACGGGCGAAGAAGTCCCGGTTCCTCCCAAGCGGGTCGTCGTGTTCAAGCCTGGCTTACTTATGCGCCAGGACATCAAATAGCGTCTGAGTCGCCCTCCTTGTTCCTCCTCGTGCTTGCGCGGGTGTTCACGTCCATCCTGTGATAAAATAAAGCATCTTCATGGCATTTCAGGCCTTGCGAGGGACGTCCGACCTGCTCGCGGACACGGTCAAACGTTGGTCCACCATCGAGCACCGCATCCGCCGCCTGGCCGCCGTCTACGGATATCAGGAAATCCGCACGCCGATCATTGAAGACGCCGCCCTCTTTGTGCGCTCGGTCGGAGAAACCACGGACATCGTCCAAAAAGAGATGTTCCGTTTTGAGGACCGGGGCGGCCATGACATTGTGTTGCGGCCGGAAGGCACCGCGTCCATCGTCCGGGCGTATCTCGAGCACAATCTCCACAAGACGCAGGGCTTTGCGAAACTGTACTACCTGGGGCCCATGTTCCGCGCCGAGCGGCCGCAGGCCGGACGGTTCAGACAGTTTCACCAGTTTGGCGTGGAGGCGATCGGTTCCGCGAGTCCGTGGGTCGATGTGGAAGTGATGGCCCTGGTGCTGCACATCCTGCGCGAGTGCGGGGTCGCGGACACGTCGCTGTGGATCACGAGCATGGGCTGCCGCGACGACCAGGCGCGCTCGGCCGCCCGGCTGCGGGAGCTGCTCGCGCCGCAGAAGGACAAGCTCTGCAAGCAGTGCCAAGAGCGGTTTGACAAGAATGTCTTCCGTGTCCTGGACTGCAAAAACCCCTCGTGCCATGCGATTGCGTGGGGTGCTGTCAAGGGATCCCCGGCCCGTCCCTCGCTGGAGCCGGGGCGGGCGCCGTTTCTGCTGTGCGCGGACTGCCAGGCGCACTTCGATGAAGTCCGGCGCGGGTTGAAGGCCTCGAAGATCGCATTCGACGACACGCAAGTATTCGCGCGCGGGCTCGATTATTACACGCGCACCGTGTTCGAAGTCCGAGCGAAAGGCCTGGGCGCGCAAGACGCGGTCGCGGCCGGCGGGCGCTACGACTTGCTGGTGGAGGAACTGGGCGGGCCGTCAACCGGGGCCTTCGGGTTTGCGATGGGGCTTGAGCGGCTGTTGATGGCCGCCGGCGAGCCAACGGAGGCTGCGGCAGCGCCGCGGCACGGCGTGTATCTCGCGATCGCCCAGCCCACGCTGCTCAATGAGGGGTTTCAACTCGCGCAGCAGCTTCGGTCGCGCGGCGTGGCCGCACTGCTCGACTATGACGGCCGCAGCTTGAAGGCGCAACTGCGCGAGGCGGACAAGGCCGGCGTGCGGTTTGTCGCCATCCTCGGAGAGCAAGAGCTGAAGCAGCACGCGATCACCGTGAAGGATCTGGAGCAGGGCGGGGCGCAGGAAACCGTCTTTCTCAATGCCTTTGGAGACCACATCACCAGCCGCCTCAAATCGACGAAATGCCACTAACGACCGCCGTATGGGGAAATTGTAGATTTCGGATTGTAGATTTTGGATTGACCGTAGCAAATCCAAAATCTACAATCTAAAATCCAAAATCTGACGATGATGCGAACGCATGGTTGTGGAGAGTTAACCGAGGGGCATGTCGACCAGACGGTCACGCTGTGCGGCTGGCTCCACCGGCGCCGCGACCACGGCGGCTTGAGCTTTTTCGACCTGCGCGACCGGTCGGGTCTGGCTCAAATCGTCTTCAATGCCAAGACCAACGCGGACTTGCACCAGCACGCCAAGGCGTTCGGTCCCGAGTATGTCTTGCGCATCACCGGCACGGTGCGCCGGCGGCCGAAGGGCACCGAGAATCCGAAACTTCCGTCCGGCATGGTGGAAATCTCCGCCACGGAGGTGTCCGTCCTCAACTCCGCGACGCCGCCCCCATTTGAAATTGACGATGCGGTCGAGATTTCTGAAGAAGTCCGCATGCAGTGGCGCTACATCGACCTGCGCCGGCCCTCCAGCCAGCAGAAACTCATCCTGCGCCATCACATCGTCCACCAGATGCGTCAGACGCTGCACGACCTCACATTCCTCGAAGTGGAAACCCCCATCCTCACTAAATCAACGCCCGAGGGGGCGCGCGATTACTTGGTCCCCTCGCGCGTCAATCCGGGCCGTTTTTTCGCGCTGCCGCAATCGCCCCAACTCTTCAAACAGCTGCTGATGGTCGCGGGCTTGGAGCGCTATTATCAAATCGCCCGGTGCTTCCGCGATGAAGATCTGCGCGCCGACCGGCAGCCCGAGTTCACGCAGCTGGACCTGGAGATGTCCTTCGTGGATGAAGAGGATATCTTCGCCGTGATTGAGCGCGTCGTCAGTACCGCCTTTCAGGAAGGGCTCGGTATCACGCTGAAGACGCCGTTTCCCCGGATCACGCACCGCGAGGCGCAGGAGCAATATCAGAGCGATAAGCCTGACATCCACACCGAGGCGAATCCGTGGGGGTTCTGCTGGGTGACGGAGTTTCCGCTCTTCCATTGGGACGACCAGGCCAAGCGCTGGGATGCCGAACACCATCCGTTTACCGCGCCGCATCCCGATGATATCGCCACGATGGCGCAGACGCCTGTGACGGCCCGCTCGCGCGCGTATGACCTCATCCTGAACGGGATGGAGCTCGGCTCGGGCAGCATCCGGATTCATCAGGAAAGCGTCCAACGCAAGATTTTCGAGGTCTTGGGGCTGGCGAACGACACCGTGCAGGAGCGGTTCGGCTTTTTGCTGCAAGCCTTTTCGTATGGCGCCCCGCCGCACGGCGGCTTCGCGCTCGGGCTCGACCGGCTGATCGCGCTCATGACCGGCGCGCCCTCGATCCGTGAAGTCATTGCGTTTCCGAAGACGCAGCGGGCGGTGGATCCGGTCACCGATGCGCCGTCATTCGTCACCGATGAACAGTTGAAGGAGTTGGGGATCGCAATTTTGAGTCTGAAAAAATGATACACATTCAACAGGAGGGAGAAGCGATGCGGACCAGCACACCCTATGTCATCGGATGCCTCGCCATGCTCGTGGCGGGCGGCTGTCGCACCGCGACGCGCGTGAAGGAAGTCCCGCGGGTGGACTTGGAGGTCGACAACACCAACGGCAACCGCGGCTATCTCGTCGGCACTCCGCCGCCTGCGACGGCGTGGAAGACCACGCGGCAAATTGTCGAGACCGACGTGGAAATCCCCAGCCTCTACATGCCGAAACGCACCGGAGCTCCGGTCAGCCTGGAAGGGGGCGCGCCTGCCGAGACCACGGCGGGAGAAGCCCCAACGGAGGCAGCCGCAGAGACGGCGGCTCCCCGGGGTCCCTATGACACGTACGTCGTCAAGAAAGGCGAATCGTTGTGGACGATTGCCAAGAAACCCGAGATCTACGGGAAAGCCACCTATTGGCGGCGCCTCTTCGATGCGAACCGCAATCTCTTGAAGAGCCCGGACCGGGTCCGAGCCGGGATGAAACTCAAGATCCCGCGCAGCGTCGCCGGCAGCGGCACGACGTATGGCGAGGAAGGCGTTACCTACAAGAAGTAGCGATGTTGGAGGTTGGAACGGCCAACTTTCCAATTTCCATCTTCTAACTTCCAACTTCCACACAATGGCTGAACAAGCCCTCACGCTTCGTAACGACCAAGAAGCCCAAGCGCTCTTCGGCAAGCACGACCAGAACCTGCGGCGCATTGAGCAAGCGCTCGGCGTGTCGGTCGTCCTGCGCGGCGAGATCGCGAAGATCACCGGCAGCGAAGAGGCCATCGGAAAAGCCATGAAATTGTTTGACGATTTGCTGGTCGTCGTGCGAGCCGGCGCGCCCCTGCGTAAAGAGGACGTGGACTACGGGCTGAAAGCGGTGCAGGATGAGCGGCTGGTCCGCTTGCACCAAGTGTACCAAGAGCGCATCGAGGTGCCATCCAAGCGGCGGTTCATCATTCCCCGCACCCCGACCCAAAAGACGTATGTCGAAGCGATGCGCACGCACGACATCGTGTTTGGCATCGGTCCGGCGGGAACGGGGAAGACCTACCTGGCCATGGCGATGGCGGTCGAGCATCTCACGAAGGGTGCGGTCTCGCGCATCATCTTGACCCGGCCGGCCGTGGAAGCCGGGGAGCGGCTCGGGTATCTGCCGGGCGATCTCTATGAAAAGATCAACCCGTACCTGCGTCCGCTGTACGACGCGCTCTACGACATGATGGAAGTGGACATGATCCGGCGCTACATCGACCGGGGCATCATCGAAGTCGCTCCGCTGGCCTTCATGCGCGGCCGGACCCTTAACGACTCGTACATCATCCTTGATGAAGCGCAGAATACGACGACCGAACAGATGAAAATGTTTCTGACGCGCATGGGCTTCGATTCAAAAGCCGTGATTACCGGCGACGTCACGCAGGTGGACCTGCCAGCGGACCGCGCCTCCGGGTTGATCCAGGTCCAGACGCTGCTCGCCAGCATTCCGGGCATCCGGTTTACGCTGTTTAGCGGCGAGGACGTGGTCCGTCATGATCTCGTGCAGGAAATCATCCGGGCCTACGAGCGCACCAACGGCCAGCGCGCGGCCTCCTAACGGCACATGGACTTTTGCATCACGAACGCCCAACGCACCGACCCTGTCAACACGACACAGATTCGCCGGCTCGCCGGCCATGCGGCACGGCACCTCGCGATTCGAACGCGCGGACGCATTGAGATCACCTTCCTCGACGCCCGACGGATCCACGCCCTCAACAAGCGGTTCCTGCGCCATGACCGCTCGACGGACGTCTTGAGCTTCCGCTACGACGCCGCCCCCGTGTCGTCACGGAACGGGCCTCCGGTCGTCGGGGAAATCTTCATCGCCCCGAGCGAAGCCAAGGCCTATGCGAAGCGGCACGGTCTCTCGTATGCCGAGGAGCTGTCCCGCTACGTCGTCCATGGCCTGCTGCATTGGCTTGGAGAAGAGGATCGGACCCCGGCGCAGCAGCGGCGCATGCGCCGCCTGGAAAACGATATCATTTTAAAAAATCCGGCTGCGGGTGGCAGGGCATGGCCTGGAGCCGGACGTGTGGAGGGGCGAGCGGCCACGATGTCCCGAGCAGCGCGAGGGACGAGCGAGCCCCGGAACCGAGTGCCGGCGCGGCACGGCCGGACGCGCCAAACGTTCCGGCGGAACGGCCAGCCCTGACGGGCCCCGCAGCTACCAATGGGCATTCACACCGCTGACGCGATTGTCCTCCGGCGCTACCTCTATCGGGAGACCAGCGTCATCATCAGCTGCCTGACCGACCGATACGGGAAACTCAAGGGGCTCGTCAAAGGCTTGCGCACGCACCCGAACCGCCATCGCAGCGCCATGGAACCGCTCACCGTCAATCGCATCGTCTTCTACGACACGCACACCAGCCAGCTCCACCTGATCAGCCAATGCGAGCTGCTCGCACCGCTTTCACAGCTGCAGCATGATCTGGACACGGCGCGCTGCGCCGCGTTCTGCGCGGACCTGGTGGACACCGTCGCCCCGCTCAATGAACCGCAACCCGCCGTGTACCACCTCCTGAAAGATACGCTGGAACGGCTGGCCTTGGAAAGCGGGGATCACACGAACCTCCGCGTCCATTTCATCATCCGGTTGCTGCGGCTCGCCGGGTTTCATCCGCAACTGGACCGGTGCGCGCACTGCCAATCGCCGGTCACGGCGCAGGGTTTTTGGAGCGTTCGCCAGGGCGGACTCTTGTGCCGCCACTGCCTCCATGAAGACCCGCAGGCTGATCCGGCGGCACCCGACATGCTGGAGGCGCTGGCCACGCTCGCAGAAGCCGACCAGCCCAGCCCATTGAATCTGCAGGTGCTGCCGCTGCTGCGCCGCCGGCTTGACGAGTTTCTGCAATGGCGCTTGGACCGACCCCTGAAGACGATGAGCGTGGCGACATGAGTCTGCCGTTTCAGCAGCTGATTCGAACCCTCGACGCCTTCTGGGAACAGGAAAGCTGCCTGGTGATCCAGCCGTATGACATTGAAATGGGGGCAGGGACGTTTCATCCGGCCACCTTCTTTGGCGCCTTGGGGCCAAAACCGAGCCGGGCCGCGTACGTCCAGCCTTCACGCCGCCCGGCTGACGGCCGTTACGGCGACAATCCGCTGCGCATGCAGCGCTACTATCAATACCAGGTCCTGCTCAAGCCCACGCCGGATGACGTCCAGCAGCTCTACCTGGACAGCTTGCGGGC